>ERZ889078.3582-NODE-3582-length-10216-cov-42.313945_pt1 | contig 10216 bp, 11 predicted proteins | sample MGYA00521266_ERZ889078 | MGnify/ENA primary metagenome ERZ889078 (study PRJEB32303, sample SAMEA104408618) | aquatic metagenome | biome: Brackish water; feature: Pelagic; material: water | place: Baltic Sea | collected 2014-06-16T06:34:00 | depth 76,534 m ... | reverse complement strand
GAACGACTGATATTTATCTTTACGAGCAAGCAGTGTTAGTATCTAAAAGCGCTGCCGAATTAGCACTTTTAGATATAGCTCAAAGTGGACCATGTACAACTACAGGTGCACATCTTGGTTCTTATAGAATGGATTTAGATAGCGATGGAAGCACTGCTAATGATATATTTGATGTCAATACAACTGTACGATATGTTTACGATACTCCACCAATTGGTTGCACCAACAACTATACAACTATAACTACCCCCGAACAAAACGGCTCAGTTCTAATGGATATTACAGTAACAACTACTGCAGGAACAGAACCAATAAGATATTTTAGAAGAAGTATTCAAAAACTTTAGTATTCATAAACCTTTTCGTGATATAATAATTTATATATGACAACAAAGGATTTTTTATGAATATCTCTCTAACAGGCAGACATTTAGAACTTACAGACGCTATCAAAGCGCACATGAACACTTCAATTGAAACACTTAACAAATTTAACATAGATATTATCTCTGTTAACGTAGTAGCATCTGCTCAAACAAAAAAAGGCAAAGACCATTCTGTGGTTGAGTTTGTTATCAACCTTGCACACAAGAACTCTATCATTATCAAACAAAATGATGATGATTTATACGCAGCTATTGATCTTGCAACTTCACGTGCGCAAAAAGCTATGAGAAGATTGCATGATAAAGACTCTGGGCATCATAAAGTTGGTCTTAATGATGCTAAAGCAGAAAATGTTGACGTTAAGGAAGCTACACTTGAGATGGAAGATGAAATTGTTCCAGTAGAACTAGCACTTTACAAACCACGTGAAGTTGAAGATGTTTTAACTGACTTAAAAGAAAGTACTAAAATATTTGAAATATTTCTAGATAACGAAGGTAAAACTCGTGTTCTTTACAAAAAAAGTAATGGAACATTCGGTCTCTACTAGAATCTAAGCAAAACAACACGGTGTTATACCGTGTTACTCCTATAAAAAACTTCCTTGTTCTTGCATCGCTTCTCTAGAGTCTATAGTGAAGAAATATTTTTCAATGATTCTTTACTTCTTTTAGAAGACACAAAATTTGATTCCTAAATATAGTGTAGCTTTTAGAAGCTTACTTTAAAAATTCTTTATAAGAGAGTACCAAAACACCACAATCTATAAACTTCTTATCGCTAGTCAAAAATATTTCGCAAGCCATTTTTTTTGCACAAAGGCATTGCATAGTATCTTCTAAATCGCTTTGGTTTTGAATACAAAAATCGATAGAAGAGGCTATAACATCATGACCAAAAGGAACTACATTCCATTTTTTTAGAATAGCTTTAAAGAAGTGAAGCACTTTAATATTTCCTTTTAAAATATAATACACCGTAGTAATCATATCTTCACTGACGAATACTTCAAAATCTTCTTCGATGATTTTAACAAGAGTCTCTTTTGCTTCTTGGTGGGAGGTTCTTGCCTCATCAATGATATCTATGATGATATTTATATCTAAAAATATTTTTCTATTCACCCTGCTTTTCTTTTTTCATAGCTTTAATATCCTGTGCTTTTAACTCTTTAAAATCACCCTTCACCATGCCCACAAATTGCATCATCTCATCTATTTCTTTCTTCTTTTTAGCTTTTATTTTTTTATCAATAAAGTTTTTTACTTCATCTAAAAGTTCAGCGGAAACAAAAAGACCCTTAAGACTGTGGGTTTTTTTATCTTCGATCTCTATATAATCATAACTTTCTAAAATATTAAAGTTTCTAGTAATCTCTCTAACCCCAAGTCTTGCTGTCATATTTTATCCTATGTTGTATTTTAAATATTGTACATCAACTATGTATATATGTCAATATTGGATTTACAGCTCAAGCAACACAGTATCACGCCGTGTTATTTCAAACTTTCTACATCCACTCTCAAAAGCACTTCCTTCACCAACTAAGATACATTTATGCTTAGCTCTTGTGATTGCCGTATAAATTAACTTTGTATTATGCATAATATAGTGAGAGAAAGTCATAGGAATCACTACAATATCGTACTCCATTCCTTGCACTTTATGAATAGTGAGTGCGTAGGACAACATCAAGTAGGTCTTTAATTCCGCATACTCATATACTACGACAACATCCTCATTTGGGTAGAACACATATACTTGTTCCTCTTGTTCTTCTATTTTAAAAAGTAAGCCGCTCATTCCATTAAAAATACGTCTCTGATTTGATTCTTCAGCGCTTTTAAAACCTTTACCACTCCAAGAGGTCATATTTTCATTTTTAATGTGCACTACTTTATCCATCAGGCGAAATTCAGAATCTCCTTTTTTTACACACTTTTTAGGGTTAGGATTAAAATACTCTTGCAGCACTTTGTTTAAGTTTGTTGTGCCAAGTGTCCCACCTTTCATTGGCGTAATCACTTGAAAATAATTTAAATACTCTTTTATCTGTTTGTTATTAAGTCTGTATCTTGCTTTTTCAATAGATTCTACTACTAGGTGAAGTATCTCAGCTATGATATTTTGAGAATTCTCTTCACGTTTTTCTTGCAGTTCATTTGCGGACATTGAGTTTTTCATTTCATAATAGTTTTGCATACTTACATCAACAAATTCAAAATCCTCATACTTTTCTCTATAAAGCGGTACTTCACCCTTTCGAATATCATTTGCAATAAGCGTAATCGCCTGATCTTCACTTTGACGGTAAATTTTTGTAAGTTTAACTATAGGTGCCAACTCTAGGGTTAAAACATCACTCAAAACATTTCCTGCGCCTATGGGTGGGAGTTGTGCATCATCCCCGACTATGATAAGAATCGCTTTTTTATCCACCTTCACCAAAAATCTTGCAAACAAAGAGGAGTTAATCATAGAAGCTTCATCTATTAAAATCACGCCGTATGGGAAAGTATCACTCTTTTCATGCTTGACTATCAGAGATTGAATAGTTGCACTCTCATACCCTGTTGTATCTGCGATTCTTTGAGATGCTATACCACTTAAAGCACAGGTCATAATCTCTTTTTTATCGTATCTTGTGTTTAGCAACTCTAGTATAGTTTTAGAAGTTGTACTCTTTCCTGTTCCAGCGTATCCGACTAAAAAAAGTATGCAAGCGCCATTGTTTATAGCTACAACTGCCTCTTTTTGCTGGTCGCCAAGTTTCAAATCAGAGTCTTCTAAAAATTTGTCTATATCCTTTACAAAACCTCCGCTATCTTTTTTCGCACGAGTGGTGAAGGTGTCATATAAAAACTTTTCAGCATCATAAAGTCTCGCGGGTGATAGTCTGTCGTTTTTCATAATCACTATGCTATGTTCGGCTACACGTTGCACTAAGATTGACTCGTATAAATTTTCATTACCACTAAACATTAACAACTCATTGAGCTCACTAAAAAGTATCTCTTTGGCAACGCAAGAGTTTCCTTGTTGTTCACAATAATTCATAAGCACATAATCCATGGCAGATGCTATACGGTTTTCGTCTGTCTTTTTCACTCCCATCTTTAAAGCCAATTCATCTGCACGCTTAAAACCGATGGAGTTAATAGAAGTCAGGATATAAGGATTGTTTTTAATTTTAGAGCATGGTTCATTGACATCTTTCATCGCTGTAGCTATAGTCGTTAAAAGAACCGGTGAAACATCATAAGGACTTAGAAATTCACCAAGTTCACGCATAGAACGAAACTTCTTCCAAGAGTCTTGGATTTTTTTAAGTCGTTTTTCTTTAATTCCATTAAACTCTAAAAGTCTATCTATATCATTATCGAGTATATTTACAAGTTCTTCTGCGCCAAACTTTTCTATAAGTTCGGATGAAAGTTTTTTGGTGAAACCTTTGACTATTTTATTTAAAAAGAAAAAAAGCTGGTTTTGATTGACACGGATAGAGGTGAACTTGAAAGTCTTTCCGTACTTTTTATGTTCATCCCAAACTCCGCTTAAAGTGATAGCTGAATCTTTTATATGCGCAACTTCACTCTCAAAGTAAGTCCCAGAAACTTTTTCACCACTTTTTAAAACTGCAATAAAAAAACCCTCTTCTTCAAAAAGAACCTTATCAATCTGCCCTATGAGTGTTTGCGTCATAAGAGACTTTCTTTGTAAAGATTCAAAGCTTTAAGTGTGAGTGAAGAGATTGGTGCGGTGCCAAAATCATGCATCTTCACCCAAGTCACATCTTCTTCTACAACGCTCACAAGATAAACAAAAACTTTTAAGCGAAAATGTGTCACTGCATGTTTAAAGCTACCCAAACATGCATCTTCATATCTATGAGCTTCAATACTTGGTAACTCTAACATATCCTTATACATTCCCTCTTTTGACTTTACCATGGCAACAGATTTATCTTCAATGCTAATAGCAAAATGTAATTCTTTATCTATATAAGTTTTCGATTTCTTTTTATAATACAAGGCAGGATTTTCTTTTCCAAGACACGCTTTACATAAAGGACATAATGCACATTCTGGATTTTTAGGTACACAAACCATAGCACCCAAATCCATTAATGCTAAATTATGTTCTGTTGGATTTTTTGTATTTAAAAATGTATCTGCAAAAATCCATAGTTCTTTTTCATTTGCATCCTCACAAGCAAAAAAACGTGCCAGCACTCTGGCGATATTTGTATCCACCACGCTCACATTTTGTTTATATCCAAAACTACAAATTGCACTTGCAGTGTATCGTCCGATACCGGGAAGCTTGAGTAATTCCCTCGGGGTGTTTGGTAAACCATCAGGGCAAAGTTGTGCAGTTGCATGAAGATTTTTTGCCCGTCTGTAGTATCCAAGACCGCTCCAAAGAGAAAAAACTTCTTCAAGTGAAGCTTTTGAAAGTGCTTCTAATGTTGGAAATTTTCTTAGAAATTTTGGATAATACTCTGAAGCAACACGTGAAACTTGCGTTTGTTGTAACATTATTTCGCTGAGATAAATATGGTAAATATCAGAAGTTTTTCGCCAAGGAAGGGAACTTCTTGCATCAGTTTCATACCACAAGAGAAGAGATTTTTTAGAATCCAGGAGTTGATGTTGTGTCAAGAAAACTCCTAGCAATAAGTTGTAAAAAGATTATAATGTACTTTTAAAGAATGAGGTTAAAATATGTCATAACGACATATTTATTAGGCTTTTACTCTTTCACGTCTCTGTGCTTCTTGCGCTTTATATAACTCTGCGCAACCTTTTGAGAGTTCACGAATTTTTAACATATAGTTTTGACGCTGGGTTTGTGAGATAGCTTTTCTAGCATCGAGCACATTAAAAGTACTCGATGCCATCATACATAAATCGTATGCAGGAAGAGGAAGCTCAGCCTCAAGTACTCTCAAACACTCATCACACTTTGCATTAAACTCAGCAAATAACATCGCAGTATCCGCAACTTCAAAGTTGTATTTTGAGAATTCTATTTCACTTTCTTTATGCACATCTCTATAATACGTTGGACCATGCTCGTTTGTGCCCCAAACAATGTCAAAAACAGAATCAACACCTTGCAAGTACATCGCAAGTCGTTCAGTTCCATATGTTATCTCCACTGCAACCGGGTTACACTCTATGCCACCAACTTGTTGAAAGTAGGTGAATTGAGTCACTTCCATACCGTTTAACCAAACCTCCCAACCAAGACCCCAGGCACCAAGTGTTGGAGATTCCCAGTTATCTTCAACAAAACGGATATCATGTTTAGATACATCAAGACCAAGATATTCCAATGATTTTAGATAAAGCTCTTGAATATTATCTGGTGAAGGTTTTATAAGTGCTTGAAACTGATAGTATGAACCAAGTCTATTTGGATTTTCACCATATCTTCCATCTGTTGGACGACGTGATGGTGCTACATACGCTGTAGCCCAAGGAGTAGAGTCAAGTGAGCGAAGAAACGTAGCTGGGTGAAAAGTTCCAGCCCCTGAGGGAATATCGTAAGGTTGGACAATATTACAACCCTGTTTCATCCAAAATTCTTGTAGTTTTAAAAGCATTTCACTAAAAGTTATCATTTGTGACCTTATAAATTAATTGCGCAATTATATCTTAGAAATAAATGTCTAGTACTTAAAATCCACGCCTATTTTTATATATTGATTTTTTGCAGTACTTTGAGGTTCTAAAAATGATTGGTATGTTCCTTCATATAATGCACTTTGAATATTTGATGCCGAGATCTCTTGTATTTCATAAACATACGCCATAATTATGTTCATATTTTGATTTAATTCATAAGTAATCGGTATTGAAAACTTTGCTATATCTGCAGAACCAAGTCTTACATCTAGTGCAGGATAGGATGAAGTCATTGTATGCTTAAATCCATACTGGTATTCTAAATCTGTTGCAATTTTTATTTTTGGGTTTACTCTATAGCCTAGGCCAACACCTGCTCTAAGCGAATACCATTCATACCCTTCCACTTGACGCGCAGATAATTGTCTCTCCCAATAATGGTATCCTAAGCCAAGAAGATAATTTATTTCCAATGCTTTTGTAAGAAGCTTTGTTCTTATCACTTTGATATCAAAATCTATTATATTGTTAACCGTACGACTCGTAGCACTTCCATGCGCATTATTACTACCAAGTAATGAACCAACATAATCTGTATCACCTGTAAGAGTGATTAGATTTGCTTCAAGTCTTGTAGAGGCATTATTTGTCTTATGCATCAAAAAGCTGATACCCATATCTACACCCAGCATCTCACTAAACCCTGACATTTCACTATCTAAAATTTTTCCATTGGCATCATACTCTCTATAATCCATACTCATTCCAACTAAAGAAACTGATGTTGTAAGCCTATTTTCTTGCGCCTCAATACTCAAACTTAAAAGTAAAATAAAAACTACAGTTTTTATGACATTTTGCATATTATATCTCCTACCTCTTTTTGTAACGATGCACCTACCACGCCACATTTCACCTTTAGTAAAAAGCATATTTTATCACGATGAGATGGAGTTAAACATTCGTAATTACCCATACCTTTACTGATAACTAGATCAGCATTATCAAAAAGTGTTTGTGCATTTTTATTTGCACGATTGTAGGCAAAACCTGGTGTGTTTACACCGCTGTCTACAAGATTACATAAACTATCAAATCCACATTCTACTGCTTCTTTCATAGTTACATCATTTATAATAGGCTTACCTCTTACCATATAGCTGAATGTTGATTGGGGATATAACTTTTTTAATGTTTCTATAAATAAATAGTCGAAAATATGTTCACCAACATTATCGCCAATGACAACAATATTTTTTGCCTTTTCTAATTCTTTTTCAAATCCAGCCATATCATTATGAGCAAAATCAGTATAAAAAATTTTCTCTAACTCTTCTTCTAGGTCAAACTCCACCGCAGCAGCTAAATCAATAACATTACCAGCTACTGCGATTTTTGTCGCGGTAAGAAGTTTATCTTCTGAATGAAGTAGTTTTTCTTTTAAAAAAGGGATGAATGAAAGTGCTTTTTTTGTGGAGAGTGATTTAACCTCATCGTACAAATCTTCTTTATCTGCGATCTCTGCCATTTTTGCATATACATAAGATGCAATTTCAGGTGGGTTTTGTTCGTAAGAAAAGTTTTTAGAAAGTTTTTCAACAGTAGAACTCAGTGTATGAGTTAACTCTTTATCAGCACCTATAGCAGTAGATACTTTAGCACTTTGGTTGATAATACATGCAACACAAGCTTCATCAATATTCACTAGGAATTACTTCTCAGCATGTTCTTCGATTGTTTTATTCCACATAAGCTTATATTTACGTCTCATAAATTCTACTTCTTGTTGAGAGAGTCTTAACTGTTCTGTAAATGTTGCTATTGTCCCTCTATCTTCATCATAAAGTTCTTGTAAAGAAGTCAGAGCGTCTCTTAAAAATTGATTTTCTACTCTTACAGCTTCTAAGGTTTCATCTTTTGCGTCAAGAACTTTCTCATGAAGATTTATAATAGTACCTATAGTTTTTTCTATAAATTCAGGTTGGACAACCATTTCATGAATATTTCTTGCAGAAAGCTCTGCAAGTTTTTTAGGGATAACAGTATTTACAGCACCATGGGATGGATTTATCATTCTAATACCATCTTGAACAATAACAGTAAGTTTCTCATTTTCAACTAAGTCATCTATAGACGCCATGTTTAAACCGGTCAACTCACAATAAGCTTCATCACTCATCCATTCCATAGTAATTCCTTTATAGGCTGATAATTGTTTCTATTTCAGAAGAATCCATTTCAACTTTTTTAGCTTTACCGATTCTATCTTCTTTTAACTTCACTGCCAACTCTTCGTTATTTAGTGCTAAAATTTGCATTGCTAAGTATGCTGAGTTTATAGCTCCAGCTTTTCCTATTGCTACTGTAGCAACTGGCATACCTGCTGGCATTTGCACAGTTGATAAAAGTGCGTCAATTCCAGATAATGCTGATCCTGACATTGGTACACCAATGATAGGCTTCACCGTTTTAGAAGATAAAACACCAGCTAAGTGTGCAGCCATTCCAGCTGCAGCAATAAATACCTGAGCACCCTTTGCTTCGGCTTCTACAATATACTTCGCAGTTCTCTCAGGTGAACGGTGCGCTGAAGAGATAATCATCTCATAATTCACACCAAATGCCTCAAACGTGTCAGAACACGATTTCATTACTTCATAGTCACTTTTAGAACCCATTACGATTGATACAAATTTCATTTTAATACTTTTCCTTAATTTTTGATAGCGTAATTATACATTATTTTTAGGGTTAGTTCCCATATCTGGATGCGCTGGCACTCTTAGAAATGTATATGCTGGCATTTTAGTTGGAAGCGTGATAGGGTTTGTATTCCCACTATGTACTTCTTCTAGGACTTTTTTATTTGCAGCAAGTAACTGTTTGAGTTGAAGAAACATTTTTCCATCTCTTTCATATGTTACACCTATTTCATTATCCACTATCTCAATTTTTGAGCCAAGTGGTGCTACTATTTCCATTTCATCATTTGGCAGTGTTTTATACTTACACAAAAAATGAGTACCTTCTTCTGTAACAACTCCACTCACTTGATGCGTACCAAGTTGCATAGAAAAATCCAAACTTTGCGTATCGTTTCTTTCAAATGGACGAGATATTAAATACGCATCCGTATAACCACGGTTTTGAAGTGATTGTAACTCGTACTGATATTTCTCATGATTAAATGCATCATCATAATAATCATTTATAGCCATTCTGTATGCTTTAGCCGTAGTAGCAGCGTAATACGCAGTTTTTGTACGCCCTTCTATCTTCACCGAATCCACTACACCGCTATCTAAAATCTCTTTCATGTGTGAAGCAAGATTTAAATCTTTTGCATTCATAATGTACGTTCCAACACCCTCTTCCTCTTCAAGTCTAAAAAGAGTCCCAGTTTCAGGGTTTGCTGCATACATCTCGTACTCAAACCTACAATCATTTGCACATGAACCACGATTTGGCACACGACCACTTTGCAGTGTGGATATAAGACATCTTCCACTATATGCAAAACACATAGAACCATGCACAAACACTTCAAGTTCTAAATCAGGAAGTTCCTTTTTTATCGCCACCAAATCTTTAAGAGAGATTTCACGTGCTGTAATAATACGAGTCGCCCCCATTTCATGATAAATCTGTGCATCAAGCACGTTCATAACATTTGCTTGCGTTGAGAGGTGAAGCGGCATACCTGGTGCTAAATCATGGCAAAGTTTAAGAACGCCGGGTGTTGCCACGATAAATGCATCCGGTTTTAACTCTGCCATAGCTACAATATGCTTTTTTAAAAGACTGAGTTGTGAATTAAAAGGAAAGCCGTTGATCGTAGCATATACTTTTTTACCTCGCTCATGCGCATAAGCAATGCCCTCTGCGAAATCTTCCATTGAAAACTCTTTACCAGAACGAATACGAAGTGAAAAGTGAGAAACACCAGCGTACACAGCATCTGCACCAAAATCAAATGCAATTTTTAATTTCTCTAAGGTTCCAGCAGGAGATAATAATTCTACTTTACTCATCAGTTTCCAAACTGAGCCAACAAGGCTTCAATATCATCTGTAGATGCTAAATCATTGTGAGTGTCACCTGCGATATGTGTTGCTGAAGAAACTCGCTTATCATCGTCGATTTTACCTTCAAAAAGAGTATTCATGTATTTTGAAAGTGAACGCATTACATTGATAACA
>ERZ889078.3581-NODE-3581-length-10217-cov-11.723184_pt1 | contig 10217 bp, 6 predicted proteins | sample MGYA00521266_ERZ889078 | MGnify/ENA primary metagenome ERZ889078 (study PRJEB32303, sample SAMEA104408618) | aquatic metagenome | biome: Brackish water; feature: Pelagic; material: water | place: Baltic Sea | collected 2014-06-16T06:34:00 | depth 76,534 m ... | reverse complement strand
CAAGAAAATCCGTCATTGCTGTAAAATCAGCATCCGCGGGCAAATGCCATCCGGCAGGGCAGATCCCCTGTACTCCCGGTGTTGTCAGGTACTGCATCAGTTCATTCCATTGGTAAAGTCCGCCATAGATGTTACAATTTGATTCCAGATCATCGTAGCAGTATTTTTCAATCATGAGATTATCGGTTTGATCGAGTGCTCCGTCGATCCGTGTCCCGATGTTGAGGTTTTGCGCCATCCAGCATTGAGTGCCAATCAGCACGGTATTATAGGTGGAGCCGTCGCGGGCATCCGTAAAAGGTGTCCCGCAATTGGAGCAGTTGAGGGTTGATTGCTGCAATGTGGTCGAGGTTGAGTAACCACAGGCGTCATATGCCCAAACGTACCTGGTATAAGCGGTCCCGCAATCCAATCCTGTTTCTGTCGTGGATGTCATGGTTCCCACGTCTGTGGCAGTGATGAAGTCGTTTGTGGTATTCCACTTGTATCCGGTGGCGCCGGAAACCGGATTCCATATCCACTCAACCGAGTTTAATCCGGGACTATGAGTTCCGGCAACAGGTGCGGGAGAAAACACACCGGGGGAAGTGGTCTGTGTCAACGTCACTGTTCCCGAGGGACCGCACGCATTATAGGCCCATACATATCTAGAATAACCTGTCCAACAGGTCAAACCAGTTTCTGTATAGGTTGTAGCAGTTCCCAGATCAACCGCGGTTGAATAATCATTAACTGAATTCCATTTATACCCGGTTGCGATCGGTACGCTGTTCCAGTTCCAGGTTATTTGCGAGACTGCGGGAACATGTGTCCCCGCTACAGGGGTTGATGGTGTTGTACATGAATAGGGGAAATCCTTCCACTTGCCGGAAAAAAAGACGGACACAACAGGATTCCCCTCCTGCGTGCAGTTGGTGCAGATCACCATCAGCCCTTCGGCAGGATTCGGGATAGCATTTCGCTGCGTAAACGTCATCCTAGGGATCAGCACTCCCTGGCTGGTCGACTTCACATCCAGTCCGGCTGAGGGATCAGGTGGACTGCCGTCGGCGTTGACCGCTACTTGCGAGAGGAGGAGAGAGCAATTCAACAAGAGTGTAAAGATAAGTATTGTTAACTTCTTCATTTTTCAGGTTTGTTTTTTAATCGGATTATCAAATTATCAATCCCGCACGCAGCGGACCGAAAAGCCGGATTCTTTTAAAAGACTGTGATGCAAACTGATTGATCCTGCATCATATTGAAGCCATCCTCCCATTGCACCTTCTGGTGAACTTTCCGTCGACGACCAAAAAAAGGCATTGTCGTGCAACAATCTAAAAATCGGATAATCTGGATGTCTTGCTCCGCCTGGGTGGGCCGTAAAACCACTACTGTTGGTCGCTTCGGTATTTGGTTCATACCATTTACCTGAATTTGCCTGGATTGTGCCTTCAGACTTCATCTTACCTCCGGCAACACTTCGACCACCAAGAAAAGTACGTAGCAGTATATATTCAGCATCTGTCGGAATATGCCATCCAGTAGGGCAGATTCCCTGTCCCCCTGTTGTTGGAAGATATTGCATCGCTTCCTCCCATTGATAAAGTCCACCATATTCATTACAATTGGATTCTGAATTATCGTAACAATATTTCTCAATTATTCCTTCATCAATTTGATCCAGTGACCCATCTGTTATTGTTCCTATGTTCATGTTTTTCGCCGTCCAACATTGACTCCCAATTAAAACCGTGGGATATACCTGTCCGTCACGCTCATCTGTTATTTGAGTGCCGCATAATAAACAATCGAGCGTAGATTCCTGCAAAATTGTCACATCTGAATGTCCACAACCATGATATGCCCAGATGTATCGGGTATAGTCTGTCCCACATCCCAGTCCGGTTTCTACCGTAGATGTTGCTGTTCCAACATCCGTCGCAGTGCTGAAGTCATCTATTGAGTTTATAGCATATCCAGTAGCTTCGAAAACCGGAGCCCAAACCCATACAACCTGGTTAAAACCTGGACTATGTGTACCTTCTGTGGGAGCCTGGGTAAGCGGGATTTGTGCCGTTGACTGCGTCATTGTTAATGGCAGGGATTCACCACAATCGTTATAAGCCCAAACATACCTGGTAAAAAGAGTCCAACAGGGTAAACCAATTTCTATGAAGTCGGTCCCCGTTAGCACATCAGTGGCAGTTGCATAATCGTTAATTTCATTCCATTTATAGCCGGTTGCTATCGGAACGGGGTTCCAGTGCCAATGGATGGCGCTGGTTGTTGAGTTGTGTATCCCGGCAGTCGGGGTTTTGGGTGAGGTACAAACGGGTTCTATGTTTTGCCACTTACCGGAAGAATAAATGCTCAAGGCCGGTCCCCCTAATGGGTCACAATCCAGGCACCCTACGATAAGTCCTTCGGCTGGGTTGACAATGGCATTGCGCTGTTCAAAATTAATCACTGTAATCAGGAATCCTTTATTGAGAAAATCCACGTCCAGGATCGCTGACAGATCAGGGTAACTGTCATCGATATTGATTGCAACCCCGGCAGAGGGGTCAGGTGTACTGCTATCGGTACTATCTGGATTCTGTGCGAAAAGGGAAGCGCTTTGTAAAAATAGTATGACGATGAAGATGGACAATCTTTTCATATGTCGATAGGTTTGGTAAATTGCACAACCAAATATAATATTTTTTTGATTTACATTATGTTAAACTTAGGATTTATTTGTAGGAATAATTTTTGAAGTTGCCTTCCCGTGGAATCGTTATTCATTGAATATCAGCCTCATGCCATCCCATGATGGAGCCAGCCATTCAGATACATATTCAACAAGGCTGAATTGAAAAATTGTTGAGTTATAATCTAAGGGGTTTCCAGAAGGAACTCTGTAATCGTCAACCTGAAATCAAAAAAAATCGTTATTCGAACAGGAGCGAACCTAACTCATGACCGAAGGGAATAACATAGCGGAGCTCGGCGGAGCCAAAATCGAATCATTCGTAATTCACTTGATGAGCATCACCGTCCCTTTGTTTGAAACAGTATGCTTGTTGTTTTCTTTATAATAGATTGCCCACACGTAAACCCCTTCCATGCAATCTCCGCCCTTAAGGGTCCCGTCCCAGGCCTCTTCTATATTCTTTGTTGAAAAGACCACCTCCCCCCAGCGATTAAAGATCTGAAAGTTGAATTCTGTAATATTCTCCGGTGGCAATCCAACAATCCTGAATACATCATTCAACCCGTCGCCATTGGGCGTAAATGCATTTGGAATATAGGGAATTACGACAACTGTTACACTATCCATAAATTCCTCCCCATCGCATAGGGTGATGTAAGCATAATATTTCGTGGTCTCAGCAGGAGTAACCACCAGGCTCGGCTCTGTAGATATCAACTCCGATCCCTGGTACCACCGATAGGCAACTTTTTCACCTGGCAATAAAGGTTGCAGAGTGTATGGAACCTGTGCTATTTTAAAGCTATCAACAGAAGTTGGCGTATACATCCAGCCTTCCATTTGCGCTGTCCAGGAGGTAGCATTGCGGCCAGGTACGGCATATCCGATAAACCCGCTTTCATTTTGGACACCCATGGTCGCATTATTGTCATTCCATTCGGGACAGGAGGGTTTGTTCATCAGGTGATTTTCAATCGTGTTGCTTCCTTCATTCAGCACAATCTGAAGGGTAACCAACGAATCATCGCACAGACTGTAGAACAGAGGAATCTGGCACCACATGACAACAAGTCGCCGGGTTGTATCTGATCCTATTGTACGGTAATAGATAAACGGTGCACCCTCGTGTTCCGGATTCAGGTCCTGAAAAGGGCCAAGGATACAATTTTTTGGAGTATAGTCTGCTGTATTCGGGATAGCAAACGCATCTCGAACACCCTTTGCGTTTTGGTTAGGAGAAAAGCTGATCCATCCGTTCGCCCCGATATAAAACTGGGTGAACATGTTGCCAAAATAACTGAAAGTGAATCCGATAGGAAAAGGGCCTTCAACGCCATTATCATCAACATTTACTCCTGTTCCAACTAATCCATAGGTTGTGGAGAGGGTGACCGGAACGCCGGGATTGATGGTATCATTCGGACCGGCATCCAGCTGGGCGAAAATGGACAGTGGGAGGAGAAGGAAGAGGAGTATGAGGGTGTGAAGGTGTGAGGGTGTGAGGGTATGAGGGTAGGAGGGTGTGAGGGTATGAGGGTGTGAGGGTGTGAGGGTATGAGGGTATGAGGGCGTTGTAGTTGATTGAAGACTTCGGACTGCCAACAGCCAACTGGAAACTGCCAACTGCAGACTGCAGACTGCGGACTGCAAACTGCCAACTGATAGATAATATGATGGAAGCAAGGATTTCAAATCTGTTCGATTACATTTTGTGGTTGTTTCGTGTTTCGTGTTTAACGTTTCAGTGGCTTCTCTTCCCCGACTGGTGATACAAAGTTGCAGAAATTTCGGGAAATATGCTAATTTTGTGAGTGCTTACCGCTTACAGGAAAAACGAAACGAAATACAATAAATTTTAATCTCAATGAAAAAAGACACGGCAATTTTTAACATCATTAAAAAAGAGTTACACCGTCAGACCAGCGGGTTGGAGTTGATCGCTTCAGAGAATTTTGTCAGCGATCAGGTGTTGAAAGCAATGGGCTCCTGTTTAACCAATAAATATGCGGAAGGGTATCCTGGAAAAAGATATTATGGTGGTTGTCAGTATGTTGACGAATCCGAAAATCTGGCTATTGAACGGGCAAAGGAGCTGTTCAACGCTGAGTGGGCCAATGTACAGCCGCACTCCGGAGCCCAGGCCAACATGGCTGTATTGATGACTGTTTTATCTCCGGGTGATACATTCATGGGACTTGACCTCGCTCACGGAGGGCATCTCTCGCACGGATCATCGGTTAACTCTTCCGGAATTCTCTATAAAGCGGTGGGATACCAGGTGGATGAGACGACGGGGTTGATCAATTATGATAAGATGGAGGCCCAGGCGCTGGAGATACGGCCAAAGATGATCATTGCCGGAGCCTCCGCCTATTCCCGGGACTGGGATTATCAGCGGATGCGTGAAATTGCCGATAAAATCGGAGCTATCCTCCTTGCAGATATTGCCCACCCTGCAGGATTGATTGCCCGTGGTTTGCTGAACGATCCGTTGCCCTGGTGTCATGTAGTAACCACTACCACACATAAAACCTTACGCGGGCCCCGGGGTGGAATGATCATGGTTGGAAAAGACTTCCCGAATCCATGGGGGGTGACCACAATGAAGGGTGAGATCAAAATGTTCTCACAGATGCTTGATTCGGCTGTCTTCCCGGGTATTCAGGGCGGACCGCTGGAACATGTAATTGCCGCTAAGGCAGTCTCATTCTTTGAAGCCCTGACAGATGAATATATGGACTACATCATCCAGGTGAAGAAGAATGCTGCGGTGATGGCTCAGGCATTTGTTGACAAAGGTTATCACGTCATTTCGGGTGGCACTGACAATCATCTGATGTTGATCGACCTTCGCAAGAAGTTCCCCGACATCACAGGTAAAAAAGTGGAAAACATCCTGGTCAAAGCGGATATTACGGTCAACAAAAACATGGTTCCGTTTGATAGCCGCTCTCCATTTCAAACATCGGGCTTACGTGTTGGAACATCTGCAATTACCACACGAGGAATGGCCGAAAAACATATGACCCCGATAGTCGATCTGATAGATAAGGTTATCGGCGACATTGATAACGAGGAGCGGATTCTGAAGGTGAGGAAGCAGGTAAATGAGATGATGGATGAGTTTCCGCTGTTTGCTTATTAAAAAAAGCTGGTGAACTGGTGAACTGGTGAGCTGGTGAGTAAGAAAGAGGTAGTGAAGTAATATTAAGTTTATGAAGACCCTATACCTTGTAAGGCATGCAAAATCTTCCTGGGACCATCCCGGCTTGATTGATCTTGAGCGACCTTTGATGGAAAAAGGCATCGAGAGAAGTCACAGGATCATCGGGTTCCTCAAGGAACGTAATATTCTTCCCGGTCTTTTCATCAGCAGTCCGGCTGTGCGGGCGTTTGAAACTGCAAAACTATTCGCCACAGGACTTGGGTACCCCTTAAAAGATATTGTTGTTGAACAAAAGGTCTACGACGGATACTATGAACGGTTTCTGGATGTTATATACAGTACACCTAATGATACACAATCATTAATGATGTTCGGTCATAACCCTACTATTACCAACCTGGCGAATCTCTTTCTTCATCCGGGCATTGACAATATGCCAACTTCGACGGTTGTCGCGATTGGATTTGAAACCCTGAAGTGGGAAGATGTGCCTAATGCGAATGCCCGACAACTTTTTATTGTCTCACCAAAAATGCTCAAGTAAAAGATGGCTTCCCGGCTCAAACCCCAGATGTTAAACAGAGAAATTGGCTGGCTCAATTTCAATGGCCGGGTATTACAGGAGGCAGCAGATAAAGAGAATCCACTGATTGACCGGTTGAAATTCCTTGGGATATTTTCTAACAACCGTGATGAGTTTTTCCGTGTAAGAGTAGCCACACTCAACAGAATGCTGAAAGTAGAGAAGGGCCTCTACGATACCGAAATCAATGCCAAAAAAATACTTGCTCAGATCGGCGAAATTGTGATGATTCAGGAGAAAGAGTTCCAGCAGATCTTTGAATCTATCGTGAAGGAGTTTGCAGGACACAACATCCACATCATCAATGAGAAGCAACTGACAACGAAGCAGGGGGATTTTGTCAGGAAGTATTTCCAGGAACAGGTCCGGGTATTTTTATTTCCATTAATGATCAGTAGTGTTAAAGACATCTCAACGCTTGTCGACAAATCCATCTACCTCGCTGTATCCCTGGAAAGCAGTTCTTCAGATGCACCGCCGGACTATGCCCTGATTGAAGTTCCCACAAAAGCGGTTTCCCGCTTCCTGATCTTACCTAAAGAGGGGAAGAGAGAGTATATCATGTTACTGGATGATGTTATCCGATTCAGTTTATCAGAGATTTTCTTCCTGTTCGGGTATGATACGTATAATGCATTCGCAGTTAAGGTTACCAGGGATGCCGAGCTGGATATAGATATTGATGTCTCCAAGAGTTTCCTGGAGGTTATGTCAGAAAGCCTGAAACAGCGAAAGCAGGGAAATCCGGTACGTTTTGTTTATGACAACTCGATGCCGACGGAGCTTCTGAAGGTACTCAGAAAGAAACTGAACATCCGGAAAGACGATCCCATCCGGGGCGGTGGCAGATATCATAATTTCAAGGATTTCACAAGTTTCCCCGACCTGGGGCATCCGGAGCTTGAGAACTGGCCATTGGCTCCACAACGGCATCCGGATATCAACCCAAATACCAGTATTCTGTCACTGATGAAGCAGAAAGATATCATGCTTCATTTTCCATATCAGACATTCCGGCATGTTATCGATCTCCTGCGGGAAGCTTCCATTGATCCCCATGTCAGATCCATAAAAATGACCATCTATAGGGCGGCAAAGAACTCAAGTGTGATCAACGCCCTGATCAATGCAGCCAGGAACGGGAAATATGTAACTGTTTACATGGAATTGCAGGCACGGTTCGATGAGGAGGCAAATATCTTCTGGACAGAAAGGCTTCATGAGGAGGGAGTGAAGGTGATTCATAGTATCCCGGGCATTAAAGTTCATTCAAAGCTCCTGATAATAAGGAGAAAAGAGAGTTCGAAGGATGTTTTCTATTCAATGATAAGTACGGGAAACTTCAATGAAGATACTGCGCGTATTTATGCTGATGACAGCCTGTTGACTTCAGATCCAAGGATCTGTCAGGATGTTACCAATGCATTTCACCAGATGGAATCATCCTATAAGCCATACCATTACAAATCGTTGGTTCTCTCTCCTTTCAGCATGCGCAATCATTTCATCCGGCTGGTGAACCAGGAGATAAAAAATGCCAAAGCCGGCAAGGAGACATGGGTGATCATCAAATTAAATAACCTGGTGGATGAGACGATTAATAAGAAGTTGTATAAAGCAAGCCAGGCAGGAGTTAAGATCAACCTTATCATCCGCGGGATTTGCGTTCTTATCCCGGGTGTCCCAGGTCTGAGTGAGAATATAAAGGGTATCAGTATCGTGGACAGATTCCTGGAACACTCCAGGGTGATTGTGTTTTGCAACGATAATAACCCGCTGTATTATATCACTTCTGCTGACTGGATGATACGTAACTTCGACAACCGGATAGAGGTAGCATGCCCGATTTATGATAAAACTATCCAGCAGGATCTCTGGGAAATGTTGCAAATCCAGCTGGCCGACAACACCAAAGCCCGCATCCTGGGTGGGAAAAAACCAAATGCTTATCGCAAAACCAAAGGTGTTAAGGTGAGGTCGCAGCAGGCGATATACGACTTCCTGTCGAAGGATGTATGAGGGTGTGAGGGATGAAGATTCAGGTTCAAGGTTCAAGATTAAAGGCTCAAGGCAATCTGTCGTAGCTATAATCATAGCCTTATGCCTTATGGCTTTGCTTCGTCACTATGTTCCTCGCAATGACAGTTTTGCGGTTTCACATTCTTTGTCGATCTCCTCGAGGGTAAGGTTTTTATCACAACAAAATGTTTCGCCTTTCTGATGCTCTGCACATACCTTTATTTTCCTATAAGCAATCCGCTGAATGTTAAGCAGGTGCCGAACGGAGATATTATCCGTTGTAAAGTTCTTTCCACCTGATCCGCAAGCGAGAGTCAGAGATGGGTTAAGTGAATTATACAGCCCACCGATAGCACCTTGTGATGAAGGAGTATTGACAACTATTCTCCCTGCATTCAGGGTATGCGCAAAATAATGAATCTTGGCAGGATCATTTGAGAAGATGCTGACAGTATGTCCCAACCCGCCATGTTCGTTGATCCGTTTGCACAACAAGATGGCATCGTCAAATTCATCAACTTCGTAGTACCCCAGAATGGGCGCGAGTATCTCGAGAGAAAGCGGCCACTGTAATCCAACCTGGTGTGGTTCCATGTGAGCAATCAACACCCTTGTTCCCTTTGGAATCTGGATTCCTGCTATCCTGGCAATCACCTCCGGAGGTTGACCAATGACTTCAGGGCTCATGGATTTCTGGGCTGTATTGATGGCGATCTTTCCAACTTTTTCAATCTCTTCAGGTGAAAGGAAATACCCCCCCCGTTTTTTTAACTCTTCCCGTACCTCTTCTGCATTATACCGTGATACCACCACCGACTGCTCACTGGCACAGATTGTTCCGTTGTCAAATAGTTTTGATACCAGAATCTGATCAATTGCAAAGGGGACATCAGCAGTCTTACCAATATAGACGGGCACGTTTCCGGGACCAACCCCAATAGCCGGGTTTCCTGAGCTATATGCCGCCCTGACAAGGCTAACCGATCCGGTAGCAAGAATCAGAGCTGTTCGTGGGTGGCTCATGAAAGCGAGGACCTTTTCACGGGAAGACCGCGGAATCCACTGAATGCAATTCTCTGGCGCACCTGCTTCCAAAGCAGCTTCATAACAGATCCTGACAGCTTCGATTGTACATTTCCGTGCGGCACCATGGGGATAGATCATGATCGGGTTCCTGGTCTTCATCGCGATGATGATCTTGAACATAGCCGTTGATGTAGGATTTGTAATAGGTGTCACAGCGAGAATTGGTCCCATGGGCCTGGCTATCTCAGTGATCAAACTCTCATCATCACGGCTGATGATCCCAGCCGTTTTCTGGTTAATGATATCCTTAAATACAAACCGGGTGGCGATAATATTTTTCACCATCTTGTCATGTACAATGCCTAATCCCGTCTCCTCATGAGCCATCTTGGCAAGCTTCCATCGATTGGCAAATCCTGCTTCATAAACAGCTCGTGTAATCCGATCAGTTTGTTCCTGATCCAATTTCGCGAATACATGTGCGGCTAACAGGGCTTTCTGAATAGTTGTATCTACCGAAGGATCTGAGGGGCGCTCTTCCATAGTTATTTTTTATATGCACAAATATAGATTTTTTTAAGAAAGTAGCGAGGTAGCGAAATAGCAAGATAGCGAAATAGCGAAAAAGTGAAAATAGTTTTGTTTTTCAAATTACTGGTTGTAAATTTGTTACCTGGATGCTTGAATCTTGATTCTTGAACCTTGAACCTTGAACCTTGACCCTGAAATATCATGTGGAAGAAGATACT
>ERZ889078.3580-NODE-3580-length-10218-cov-13.285644_pt1 | contig 10218 bp, 7 predicted proteins | sample MGYA00521266_ERZ889078 | MGnify/ENA primary metagenome ERZ889078 (study PRJEB32303, sample SAMEA104408618) | aquatic metagenome | biome: Brackish water; feature: Pelagic; material: water | place: Baltic Sea | collected 2014-06-16T06:34:00 | depth 76,534 m ... | reverse complement strand
CTTCTATCAAATTATAAATAATACTATAACTTCCATTTGATACATTAGAAGTTTTATTAATACTGTTTAAATATAATGTTTGTGCATTAGTTGTTCCTATTAGAGTTAGACTAGACATTTTTGTTAGTGTGGAAGTTGATTGTAATGATAAACTTGGAGCAATGCTATCCAAAGTTATATTTGCAGTTAATAATTTGTAGTTTCCTGAATTATCTTCAAAGTAAAAATTAAAAATGTTTACTCCTTCTAATAATTGCATTGCAGTGTTAAATGACAAACCAGATATCGATGAAAATTTATTAGCATTATTAATCGTAAATAAATTTATCCATTCATCAAATAATCCAGAAAATTGAACATTTAATTGATTTGTTGTTAAAGGATAAGAGTCCAATAATAAACTAGGAGTTGTCAAATCCACTTCGATTGTTCTTACTGCAGAATATCCTTCTACAAAATTATTATCTAAGCAAGACACATCCCATAAATGAACTCCTTCAGTTAAATTTATTACAAAACTTTCGCCTGTATTAGTTCCTCTTAATAAATCATCAATATAAATCTTACAAGTGGAAATTGAATTATCACTATTTACAGAATATATAAACGTGATGTTTGCATTATTTGTTAAAGAATTGTTTTCAGGACTCATTAAAGTTATTACTGGAGAAGTCGGTGCTCTAACAATCACAGTTATTGGTATGAATCCTTGATTTTCATATTGATCTTCATAATTTAAGTAAACAGTATAAACTCCAGGACTTGATGAAATTCCATTACCATCATAAATAGTTTGTAATTCAGCAGTGTTCAATACATTAACTGATAAATCTCTAAAAGTTACATCATCTAAGAATGTTAGCAAAGGTATAGGTGTTACAGGAACAGTTTCTGTCAATATATCATCAAGTTTGTTTAACACATCATCTGTTGTCTCACCATAATTTATTTCTCCAGAAATAATGTTGTTCTGTTTTGATAGTTCAGCATTAAAAGTCCAAGGACCCTCGTTTAATTCTGCATCCCAAGCATACGCTAATATTTGATTCATCATATTAACATCACTATAAGCATCAATACATTCTTCATCGGATAAATTAATACCTGAAACACCATTATTCATTTGACAATATTGGTCAATGGCAGTTTGTAATGTTCCATATGTAGCTTCAAATGAGTTTAAAGTTACATTTTCATCTCCTTCGCTAAAATTCATCTCTAAATTAAATCCATTCCAAATATTAGCCCAACTTATCAAACCATCATCTGCAAGAGAACCATAATCAATAGTAACATATTCAAATACTGAGTTTGTAAAATCAACTTCTGTAATATTAAAATAAGCAAAATTATTAATTATTTCAAATGTTATATTATTATACATCTCCATTACTTCATCCAATACAGAATTAACATTTATTTGATTATCAGAAAATTCAACAATGTCAGAACCAATCATCATTGAAAAGGTTCTTGTTCCTCTTTCTGTTGAGGGAGTCCAAGTATAAATAAAAGTCACACTATCATTTTCCAATATTGTACAAACATCACAAGAAGGTCCTGCAATTGTAGGATTGGAAAAGATATCTTCTGTAAAATTTGTTTGCAAAACTAAATCCTCAGAAGAGAATTCATAATCAGATTCAAATAAGTTTTTTACAGTTACATATAATGAGTAGGAGTTACCTATTATTCCAGTATTATTAAGCTCAGAATCTAAATCATCATGAAAGAAATTTATAACTTCCAGATTAGCACTAGCGCTCGCAATATTTATTACTAACAAGAATAACATTATTAATACTAATACAAATTTATGTTTCATAACTTAACCCCCTGACTCTATAAACCATCGTATTTATTTAAAACTTATGTTTTTTACTATTTAATCATGACATTAATGGATTTTGTAACAATATTTTTAGACGATTTTAAATATTCTTTTTTTAAATCAGTCTCTAAAACAGCACTTTCTTGAATCTTTTCTTCAAATAATGGAACTGCTATTGTTGGTTGATAATTAATTTCTTGAGGTAAAGCAACATCTAAATCGTTTTTTTTGACACGCGGAAATAAATCATTAAAGACATAATCAACATCAAAAATTGCATTATGATCTGACAAAAGAAACCTGCCTAAAATAAAACCTTCCTCATCAAAATTCCACAACATAGCATTATTTGCCACAACCCAGTATCCTTTTCCAGGAACCATCTCATCCAAAGTATTTAACCAATTTGGTGCATCAGGAGAATATAAAATCCATTCATCAGTTTCTGTTTCATAAGAAAGAACACTATTAAAACTCCCTTCAACATTTGAAAAAACATTTTCTGAGGAAAATATATTATCAGAAGGATACCCTATCATATTCAAGCCAGGATTCAATTCGAATTCCTGCATTTGAACATAACCTTTTATATTTAATTCAACAGATCCATCCATAAGAAACCAATAAGCTTTATTAGGATTAAGAAAAGGTATTTCTCCTGCATTATAACTAAGCCATTCACCAGAATCATAAAAATATATATCAATTAATTCATCTTCAATATTAGCAGTGATAATCTCAGTTTCATTATTAAAAATAATTTGATCATCAAAATTTACCACTACAGTAGATAAAGGAAGTGAAATAAGATTATATCCTTCTTCTAAAGAAATTACAAAACTGTTAAGAACAGTTACATTTATTACACCCGCAGTCTCAAATTCTCCATCACTTACAATTATGTCAAATAAATATGTTCCTGCATCACCTTCTTCTGTTTGCCATTCAAAATTATAACTATTTCCATCTATTCCAACAAAATCAAATCTTGCATCACTCATAGTCACAATTAATGGATCATTATCAGGATCGAGAATAATTTGATTAATATTAACCATTTCACCTTCTGCAACAATTATAGGACTATGATTATTTAGTAAAGGAGGGTGATTTTCCCCTGTTAAATTATTAATAATGAAAAAATTTGGAGACACCGCAGAAAGTGTATAATGATTATTTCCAATTTTATATGTTGAAGTTGTGTTTATATAATATTCTCCATCTAAATAATAAGGAATGACATTTTCATTTCTATTTTCTGTTTGACACAAATGTTCTTCTCCAAATAATTCTATTACAAAATCAGATAAATGAATTATTGCTTTAGTAATACATATTTGCATTTCATCATCAGAAAAAGTGGTTGTTATTCGACCTTCTGGTTTAAGTTCAATCATTTGATCAGAATCAGGTGTATGAGCACTATTCCAATCAGTAGAAGATCCATCTGATTCAAAAGTTCTTCTTTGAACACTAGTAGTATAATCAAAAATAATATTTCCTGATGAACGAATATTTGTAACTGTGGTTACATGATTCATTCTTTCTCCACCAAAATATATTGTGTCCTCATCATTTGAATACCAGCTACCTTCAATATTATCATCTTGTACAAAAACATCTTGCCAAGCAAAGTCACCTAAAGGAGTCAATGGAACATAAATATTTTCATTACCATCAACAAATATCACACTTGAATAATCCTCAAAATCGTCATGTACAACTACATATGAATAAAGCATAAAATTAGGGACATTCAAAAAACTGGCTTCACCTTCAGCATTTGAAATCTGAACGGAACTAAATGTTGGATCAGATAAACCATTCAAAATTATTATTGCATCACTAACTTGTTCGAGTGTTTCTGAATTTTCAATTACAAAAGATACTGTGTCTCCAAGCACAAAAGGAACTAACACAATCATTACAATCAATAATAAAAATATTTTTTTCATTTTGAATAAACCATTTTTCCAGTTAATGAATGTTGATCAAATTCTGCTTTATACAAATAAACTCCTGACGACACATTAGTTGGATTCCAAGTAAATCTATAATTACCAGCACTTAAAAATCCATCAACTAACTCATCTATTTTTTGACCATTAATATTAAATATAGATAAATTAACATTTGAAGTATAAGGAATTGCAAAATCTATATTCGTCAAAGGATTAAAAGGATTAGGATAATTTTGCGATAAAACAAATCCTTCAGGTAGTGAAGAATTAATTGTGTTTGACAATACATCAAGAGATACATCTTGTTGTGAAAGACCAGACTGCCAAATAGGATTTGGACGAGCTCTTCGCTCATTAATATAAACTACTATTGAATCTCCTGATAATCCACCTTCAATTATTGATGTTAAAACATTATCTGCAGGAAACGCAAATCCATATTGTAAATCTTGTACTTGTGAATAAACAAAAATTTCACTTCCATCAGAAGTATTAGCGCCAACAGTATCTAAAATACCATTATTATTAATATCTAAACCTGCAGTAACAGAATCTCCTTCCTGATATACTCCAGAAATATTTCCCCAGATAAATGCAGGAGGAATTGCTTGAGCCTTCAAAGTACTTATTGCAAACATAAACGATAGCGGTAATAAAAAATATTTAATGTTCATTATTAAAATAAAATCCCCCTTTTACAAATATTATCTTATTCATTTTATTATCAGAGGAATATGTCCAATTATTAGCAACCCCCATTGCTAAGTAAGATCTAGCTATTTTTAAAGCTATTTGTGCTTCGATGTTTTGGCTAGAAAAACCTGGTTTTTCAATAGATTGACCTGCAAAACCTGCAAATAACATTTTATAATTAAAATAAACTGCCATATCAATATAGGTCATTCTAAAATCTTGAATTACATCAACCACTCCAGGGACATCATTTGAAACAACAGATAACATGAAAGTAGTAGAACTCTCCCCTGAATCAAAAGCAGGATCCAAAATATGGTCTTCAAATTTATCTCTCCCAAGATTTTTAATTCGATCAACTTGAGTATATTGTCCTATCATAAGTTTATTAAATCTATAGTAACCATCATCAATAATCATTTCAATTTTTCTTTTATTAGGATTTACAACAAATTCTAAACACCCACCAAATAATTCATTATATTCATTATATGAAACAAAAATAGCTGATGCAAAATTTTTTTTGATTAAAGCATTATAAACCATCATGTTAAGATAAGTTTTATTTACTTGAGGTTCATAATTAATTACAGCTCTAAGACCATTATTTTGATAATTTAACTCCACTCCAGACAGTAAATTTTCATTGTAAGAATAAAATGATTGAGCCCACACATTAGTATAAGAAGAATCAGATATCTCAACATTTTCTCGTTCTAAAACATTAATTATATTTTCAATATAAATTGCTGAAAATTTTGTACTAATCCCGGAAGTTGGAATTGCAATTTGCCAATCTTGACCAAAAGTATTTGTTTGTTCAGTGGTTTTAACTCCTTCAATTGGAACAACTCTATATTTACTAGACCAAATTTCTGTTGTTTGAGCTTGAAGACTAGTTTTAGTTGCTTGACTATATGTGAATCCAAATCTTATAAAAGAACCTGGTTGTTTAACAAATAAACTAAAACCCTTATCAACAATAGAATTTATATTATCAGTTTGAGTTCTTGACTTAGTTCCATACGCACTATTTTCAACAATTGTACTAAGATTTTCATCTTGGTTATTGGCAAAAAATTGCAAATAATTTGAACCAAGTGCAGAACTAAAATCTAATCCTCTTGAAAAATTTGTCAACCCAAATCTCTCTCCATATGATTCCAACCTTATAAAATTATTATCATAATTTCCAATTCTAAAACCTAAACCAATAGTTCCTTGTACATTAGCAGCAGTTTTGTAATCTTCAAAATATTGACGCATTAATTCAGGTCTATCACGTAAAGAAAGATTATATATTAAACCTGCAGGAAGAACAATATTATGATCCCCTTCTATTGAAAAAATGTTAAAAGAGTCTGTAAAAGCAGTTCCGTGAAGAACATCTTCACTTTGACCTGAGAAATGAATTGCTGGAGAATTATATTTCCAAAATTGTTGGTTTGTTTCAAAAAGTATTTTAGCAACAGAATTATAACTATTATTACCTGATAAAGAAATCGATAACAAAACCATCAAACTTGGAATTAGTGTTTTTAAGCGCATAAAAGTTTACTCCACTGATAAGTAATAATAAAAATTATTTAAATGTTTATAATTATTAAAATTTATAAACAAGTTACTTCTATTCTTTACAATGGTTACGTATGTTGATAAAATTAAAGAACTTGAAGATTTAATTAAAGGTTCAAAATATAACAAACGTACTCAACACGCAATTGGTTTGTATAAAGCCCAACTTGCTAAGCTCAAAGAGAAACAAGAATCTCGAGGGAAAGGAGGAGGCCCAAAAGAAGGTTACTCTGTTAGAAAAACTGGTGATGGAACTGTTTTGTTATTAGGCTTTCCTTCTGTCGGAAAAAGCACTCTGCTAAACACACTTACTAATCAAGAATCAGAAGTTGGAGCATACGCCTTTACCACCTTAACAGTTATACCAGGATTACTGGATCATAAATTCGCAAAGATTCAAATTTTAGACGTTCCAGGAATAGTTAAAGGAGCAGCTAGTGGACGTGGAAGAGGTAGAGAAGTTTTATCTGTTATGAGAAACGCCGATCTTGCAATAATATTATTAGATGCTGAAGATCCTGAACATTTACAAATAATCTTAGATGAAGTTAGAGAAGCACACATTAGAGTCAACCAAAAAAGACCTGATATCAAGATTAAAAAAACTGCTAAAGATGGAATTAAACTTTCTTGGACAATTAAAAAAACTTTGAATGATGACACAGTTAAAGATATTCTAAAAGAATTCAAAATAAATAATGCAGATGTTGTTATTAGAGAACCAATAGACATTGATCAATTAATTGATTGTATTGAAGATAATAAAAAATATCTTCCAGGAATAACTGTAATAAATAAAGCAGATAAAATTCCTAAAGAAAAACTTGATAAAATGATGAAAGAAGTTGGTGCAGATTTAGCTATTTCTGCAAAGAATAAAATTGGAACTGATGAATTAAAAGATTTAATATTTGAAAGAATGAATTTAATGAGCATATTCATGAAAGAGCCTGGAAAAGAGCCTGATATGAAAGAACCATTAATAATATTTGAAAAATCAACTATCAAAGATGTTTGTTCAAAATTACATAAAGATATGATAAAAATGTTTAAGTTTGCCAGAGTTTGGGGTTCTAGTTCTAAATTTCCAGGTCAAAAATTAAGTTTAAATCATGTTTTGAAGAATGGAGATATTTTAGAGATACACTTGTTCTAGAATTTTTTTAGTTTAGAAAGTAACAAAATTAGTAAAAGTAAAATAAATGTCTCATAACTATTTCTCAGCAATATAAAAGTTTTTAGTTAAATCAAAACCTTTAATAGAAAAACAGTTTTGTTTTAGCAAAGTATGAAATTCTGACAAGGGAAGTTGGTATTTTGTTAAAGAATCTTTTGCAAGCACACTCATACCATCAACAATCATATGAGTTATTTCCTGTCTATCAGATGAACGCCGTCTTAAACAAACATGATAACTCAAGCCATCACCAAAGAGGATAGAACGATCAGGAACTCTATCATCCCTAATACCAATAACAAGGTTCCCACTATTCTTTAAATGATGATTTAATTTATTCAATGAAGTAGCAACTTGAAGATTATCTTCTAAATAAGTCTCCATAACCAAACCAGAAACAGTTCTAATTATACATAAAGGACCTTGATAAAATACAATTGAATCAAATTTTTTATCCAAATCTAAATTTAGTAAATCTTGTTGCTTTAAACAAATATCTAATCCAGAAAGCTTTGATTTAGCAATTTTTAACATTTCTTCGGAAGAATCAATTCCAGTAACATCAAAACCTTGTTCAGAAAGCATTCTTGCAACAGTACCTGTGCCAACGCCAACTTCAAGAACTTTTTTGCCAGCAAGCAAATTATTAAGAAAAAGTACTGAATCATAATAGCCAGGATATTTTTTAACTACCGCATCATAATATTCTGCAACTTCAGAGTAAGGCCCCATTAAAAAAAGAAAAAAACTTGCAATAAATAAATAAAATCATATCAAAAAGTAAAGTTTATATAATAACAATCGCTTGTTTAATTCATGTTCACAATCAAGAAAGAAAAATTTGGTTCTTCTCAAAAAATAAAACTCATTAATTCTAAAACAAAAGAATATGTTTCAGTTATCCCTTCTTATGGAGCTAATGTTAATGAAATTGTTTTAAAAAAAAAAGATAAACTTTTCAGTGTTCTGAAAGGCTACGAATCATATGAAGAAGCCTTGACAAATAAAGGTTCAAAGAGTTCAAAACTTATTCCTTTTCCAAATAGAATTAATGATGGAAAATATTCTTTTGAAAGTAAAGAGTATCAATTACAACTTAGTTTTCCAAAACAGAATCATGCAATACACGGATTAGTTTATAATAAAAAGTTTGTTTTGAAAAACAGTTTTGAATCTTCAAAACATGCAAAAATAATTTTAGATTATATTTATGAAGGAAAAGAAAAAGGTTATCCTTTCAAATTCTTAGTTGAAATTTCTTATGTGTTTTCTAAAAAAGGATTTAAGGCAACAACTAAAATTCAAAATCTTGATTCTACAAATATCCCTGTTGGAGATGGTTGGCACCCATATTTTCAAACTGGAGAACTAGTTGATGATTTAATGCTGAAAATTCCTGCTAAAAAAAAGATTCTTGTGAATGATAGAATGATTCCAACAGGTAAATTTGATGATTTCAAAAAATTCTCTAAATTAACAAAAATAAACAAGACTAATTTTGATACAGGATTTATTGTTAAAGGATTTAAAACCGCTAAAACAATTATTTTTTCAAAAAAACTTAATCTAAAAATTAATATTATACAAGAAACAGGAAAAAGAAAATATAATTATTTACAAGTATATATACCAACAGACAGACAATCTATCGCAATAGAACCAATGACTTGCAATACTAACGCATTTAATAATGAAGAAGGTTTAATAATTTTAAAGCCAAAACAAAGTTTTAAAACAAGCTATTCAGTTAATGTAAATTAATTTGTGTTAACAGATAATAAATTAAGTTCTTTAACAACCTGTTCATGAGTTTTATAAACAATTCCATTAATTCCAAGTTTTTTTGCAGCCTCAATTAACTCAGGTTTATCATCTATAAATACTGCTTCTTCAGGCAACACACCTAAACGTTCTAGTGCAAGAAAATAAATCTCTTTTTCAGGCTTTATTAAACCTTCATCACATGAAAAAACTTTTGCATCAAAATATTTATCATAATTATTTTCGTGAAAATATTCAACAGTCGGTTTTTCTGTATCAGATAAAATACCTGTTTTATAACCATTTTTTCTTAGTCGTTCTATAAGAGCATAAGATTCTGATTTATCAGTAAATGAATGTATCACAGCATCTTTCCATAAAGATTTACTTTTAGGAGGAGGAATATTTAATGACTCACACACATTTGTCCAAATATCATTCTCAGACATAGTACCTTTCATAGAATATGAAATATATTTAATGAATTCTTTTGCAAACAAATCTACCTTGACATTTAATTTAGCAGCACAATAATTCACTAATTTTGTTGAAGGATTATCAATTAACACTCCACCCCAATCAAAAATAACTGCTTTAATCATAAAAGAAAAAGAGAGTATCAGTTATAAAAAAGTTCCGGATAAATCAATTAAAATCAAAGACAATATACTTTTTTGTATACTTGTATAGAAAGGTTTATAAATAAGTTGTCACAATAAAAATAAACATGCTTTGTAATATTTGCAACCAGGGTATGAGAGAAGTTGATTTTCTCAACAGCGGAAATTCTAAATTTATAACATTTCAATGCACAAAATGTATGAATAGAGTTGTTAGATGCTCAGGAATTAGAGGTCTTAGCACTATTTAAGAGTAATTGCTAAAGTTTATATACTTTCTAAACAATAAATCATTATGGACGAAAGTAAAGAACATAAATCTATATTTGCGTACTTCAGCAATTTAACAACTGAAAAAAAGATTTCTTGGGCAGCCATAGCACTAGGAATCATATTAGTTTTGATAGGTTTATTGTTTTTATAAGCATTAATATAGAAAAGCTTATATAGTATAAAGCCAAAAAGAATTATAAGGGATAAAATAGGTGATTATATGGGACAACAAGAAGTCTATGACTTTCTAACTAAAAATAAGGGCAAATGGTTTACTTCAAGAGAAATATCTGAAAAACTAGGTGTATCAATAGGTTCAGTAACTAT
>ERZ889078.3579-NODE-3579-length-10219-cov-12.488095_pt1 | contig 10219 bp, 18 predicted proteins | sample MGYA00521266_ERZ889078 | MGnify/ENA primary metagenome ERZ889078 (study PRJEB32303, sample SAMEA104408618) | aquatic metagenome | biome: Brackish water; feature: Pelagic; material: water | place: Baltic Sea | collected 2014-06-16T06:34:00 | depth 76,534 m ... | reverse complement strand
CCTGAAGCGTTCGTTTCGATACGCCCATCAGCGTCGCAAACTGGTCCTGTGAAAGTCCTGTACGCCCGCCTTGCAGCGCCGATATTTTCCCCGAACATCCCCGGTACCCCTTCCGTATCCTGCCAGGGGTTCTAATCACGGGGTTGACAAGAAATTATTTAAAGGCTAATATGATAGGCTCAAATATATTTAACAACAATGATTATAGGCATAAAAATGGAAAAGAAATTTTCTGTTTCCGTTCGAAGCGGCCTGAAAAGGCTCGGTGCGGATCTAAAAAATGCTCGCCTTCGTCGTCGCTTAAAAATGGTGACAATAGCTGACCGTGCCGGGATCAGTCGCGAGACATTGGCTAAAATTCAAAAAGGGGATGCAGGGGTAAGTATGGGAAGCTATGCTTCAGTCATTTTCGCGCTTGGATTGGGTACCGGGTGGATGGCATTAGCGGATATCTTCAATGACGAGACAGGACAAGCGCTTGATGAGGAGCGAATCCCTCAGCGAGCCAGGGACTACAAGGTTTAGGGTGTCCTCATGTCAAAAGAGATATTCGTGCATATTGACCTTAAGGGGAAAACCTATTTTGTCGGACGGTTGTGGATACATGTGAGCAAAGGGCGCGAAAGGGCTTCTTTCGAATACTCATCGGAATGGCGGTCTTCCCCTGTTCATTTTTCCCTTGAACCGGCGCTGGAAATCGGAGAGGGGACATTTCATACAGAGAAAGCGCTTTTCGGTTCCCTTGGTGATTCAGCACCTGACCGCTGGGGAAGGCTCTTAATGGAACGAAGAGAAGCAAGAAGGGCAAGATCCGAAGACAGGCGTGCACTGAAACTTCACGAGTCAGACTACCTCCTGATGGTCAATGACTTCGCCCGACAAGGGGCATTGCGTTTTTCAGAAAGCATGGACGGTTTATTTTTGGCAACCGAAACCGATACCCCTATTCCTCCGATGGTTTACCTCGAACGCCTTTTGACCGCCTCTGATCGAATTCTGGCTCGCGTGGAAATGGATGAAGACATAAGGGATCTTGTCGATCCGGGGGCTTCCATCGGTGGCGCAAGGCCCAAGGCCTCGGTCTTTGACAATGAAGGGAACCTCCTCATTGCCAAGTTCCCCAGCCGAAATGATGACTGGGACGTCGAACTCTGGGAATTTTTGTCTTTCAGGATGGCCGAACGTGCGGGTCTGTCTGTTCCTGCATTTCGTCTTGCAAAGATTCTGAATAGAAATCTTCTCTTACTGAAACGATTTGACCGTCGGGGGCAAGAAGTCCGAATACCGTTTCTGTCTGCCATGAGTATGTTAGACGCTTCGGATGGCGATCATGGGAGCTATTTGGATTTGGGCGAAATACTTCGGGAATATGGTTCGTCCCCCAGCGAAGACTTGGTAAATCTGTGGCGGCGTATGGTTTTCAACATCATGATTTCCAATGTGGATGATCATCTTCGAAATCACGGTTTTTTATACGAGGGAATGTCCGGCTGGCGGTTGTCGCCGGTTTATGATCTTGAACCAACCCCTGAACACAAAAAGCCAAGAGTCCTTCACACCAGAATAGACTTTTATGATGGAACGGCCTCTTTAGACCTGGCCTATGAAGTGGCCGAAGAATTTGGTCTTTATCCGGAAAAAGCACGAAAAATCGCCAAGGAAGTCGCTATGGCTGTCAGAGACTGGGACAAGGAAGCGATCAGATTTGGCGCCGGTAAAGACGAAGTAGAACGTATGCGTTCGGCATTTGACCATGGCGATTTACACCAGGCGCTTAAGGGGAAGGCAAAGGCGGCAATGTGATATCAGCAATTCTCATTTAAAAAGTGAATTCCGTGACCCAGAAGTCGTGGAGATTGCAGAAACTTGTGGCATAAACTTTCTGTCCCGGGGTTCCGGAGAGTTCATAAACAGAAACAGCCTCTTTGTCAGTGGGAGCAAAGGTTTTGGCTCCCAGGGCCTTCCCGTCTGCGGATACCAAGGTATGACGCACGATATAATGCTTCTCGGTCATGGGATGCTTGGTTGTAACGGTGACCTTGTTTCCTTCTACGGCAACCACGGGTAAGTGGCTGCCAACCTTTTTTTCCCATATTCCCGGGTCAGCTTTGGTGTAAACGATATTGCTTGGAAAAGAGGCATTGGAGGCAAAGACCCGGTTGGATGTCGCCAGGGTTATTCCTCCGGCCAGAAGGACCGTTTTCTTCAAGAAATCTCTTCTCTCGTTCATGATTTTTCTCCTCGCGCAGTCTTTTCTTTAATTTTTTCCTCTGATGCCCCCGGGGTTTCCTCTGTAGTATTCCTGTTTTTCTTCCACTCGAGATAGTCTCCATGGGTAAAGAACCGCGCGAGCGTAGGAACTGCAGGCATGTGATCATCTTCCCTGCATGCACGGCAGCGAGTTTCGCTGCATACCTGGCACTCGTGGCAATCCGGGCATGTTTTCTTGCTGAGCGGTTCTCTGTTCATCAATCATTCCCTGGCGGGGCCTTGGCCGGAATCAGAGTTTTTATACATGGAGCCTGCCGCGGGGGCAGAAGCCCCGCAGCGCGGCAGGCAATATTTTCACGTGCCGGAACCTCACTTTGCAGGCAATGCTGCTGCGACTTTCCCGGCAAGTTCGCGGCAGGCGCCGAGAGCATTGTCGTCCGGCACAAACTGGATTCGAACGCCCGGGTCCACCACATTAAACTTCATCTGTTCCAGTTCCCCATTCAGAATTTTCACGGCTTCACCGCTCCATCCATAAGATCCGAATGCGGCGCCCACCTTATTCAACGGTTTGAGGCCTTTCATGTACGTCATAAAATCGCTGACAGTGGGAAAGATCCCGTTATTTAAGGTCGGGGATCCCAAGATGACTGCACCTGCATCCAAAATCTCAGTGATGATGTCGCTTCGATGATCATGCTTTAAACAAAAAGGTTTTGCATGAACCCCGAGATTTCCAAGTTCTTCCACGATAGCGTTTGCCATGGTTTCCGTACTGTGCCACATGGTGTCATACACGACCACGGCTTTGCGTTTGGGTTTCTGCTCACTCCACTCCACGTAAGCGTTGATGATTTTTGAAGGATCTTTTCGCCAGATGATGCCATGATCCGGGCATATGGTTTCGATGGGCAGACCCATATCGGTCACCTTTTCCACCAGCTTCAGAATCAAAGGTGAATAAGGGAGAAGGATATTGGCAAAATACTTCAGAGCGTGGGGCATGATATCGTCCCCAATCTCGTCATCGAATCTTTCCGGCCCGGAGTAATGCTGGCCGAACGCATCACTGGAAAAAAGGAGTTTCTGCTCTTTGACGTAGGAGAACATGCTGTCCGGCCAATGGAGCATCCTGGTTTCCATAAAGGTCAGGCTGTTTTTACCAAGACGCAATTCTCCGCCATTTTCCACGGGCATATAATTCCATTTCTGTGGAAAATGCATGGAAAGGTTTTTGTGTCCCATTTTGGAACAGTAGAGGGGCTTGTCCTCTCCGATTCTGTGCATAACCCTTGCCAACCCCCCGGAGTGATCCATTTCCGTGTGGTTGCTTACCATGTAGTCTATCTTTTTGGGATCTACAATTTGAGAAATGTTGCCGATGAGTTCATCCGCAAATTCCTTTTTCACGGCATCGATCAACGTGATTTTATCATCTACAACAAGGTACGAATTATAGGTAGTCCCCTTGTATGTGGAATAGCCGTGAAAGTCTCTGATGTTCCAGTCGGCAACACCAACCCAGTAAATCCCATCAGCGATCTTGATGGGTTTCATCCATTACTCCTTTCCAAACATATCTTTGGCCGCCCCGCATACGGGACAGGCCCAGTCATCCGGAACGTCTTTAAAAGCGGTACCGGGGGCAACACCATTGTCCGGGTCGCCATCTGCCGGGTCATAAACGTAACCGCATACTGAACATACATACTTATCCATAATGTTTTCCTCCATAGTGTCAAAAATAATGAAATGTTATAAACCCCGGCCATTCCGAGGTCAGGTCTTTAAAAAGTATAATCGGTCATTTTTTTACAGCAGAAAATGAAAACAGGTTTTAACATTTCTCGTCAATGAGTTGCTTTACCCGTTTTTCTATCTCGTCCCTGGTTTCCCTCATGAAGGATTCAGGTTTTCCCGCGGGATCTTCCAGATTCCAGTCTTGGATGGGAACTCCAGGGAAATTCGGACATCTATCCCCACAACCCATCAAAACAATCAGATCCGGCTTTCCCGAAAAAGAAACGGATTCCAGAGATTTTGGTTTCAGGTAGGCCATGTCGATCATTTTCTCATGCATGACTTCTACCATTATGGGATTGATCTCCTTTGCGGGCTTGTTTCCCGCGCTCAAGGCTTCCACACGATCCCCCGCATAATTCCTTGCAAAGGCGCCGGCCATCTGGCTTCGGCATGCGTTTTCCCCGCAAAGAAAGAGAATTTTCTTTCTTTTCAGGAAAGGCGCCGTCAGGCGTTGCCCCATCTCTTTTGCATCATTTAAAGCAGTGGGATGGGCTTTTATATCCCCTGATGATTCGATCTGTTTATAGGTGAGTTCACCCGCGAACTCGGCACCAACCGCGTCAAAAAAGTACTTTGCAGTCAGGGTCACTCCCTCAAAAAGATTTTTTCCCTTCGTAGCGCCTACCGCAATAAGGGCGCCTTTACGCCATTGCCTGCCGGGATCGGAAAGCCCAAGGACATATTTCCTCGACCAGAGGGCCTGGGACCGGTCAATGAGCGCTTTAAGTTGGGCTGTGGCGCCATAAAAGAAAATGGGTGTAGCCAAGACGATAAGATCAGCCTGCCAAAGGAGAGGATAGATCCCCTGCATGTCGTCATCAATGGGGCAGAACCCTTTTCTTTCGCAGGTTCCGCACTCTTTGCATGGCAATATGTTTTTCTTTGCCGCATGAATGGTTTGGGTAGCGGCGCCAAGATTTCGGGCCTCGTCAAGAAGCTTTTCAAGGAGGATGCTTGTATTTCCATTGAGTCTTGGACTTCCCTGTAAGCCAAGTATAAACATGCCATATCCTCTATCTGTTCCTTATTAAGCTACGCTTTCCAGAACCCTTTTCCAGATTATAATAATCCCTTCCGTGTTGATGAACATCTGGCCCATCTCCCACCCGAGGGCTCCCCTCTCATTGAGCACTTTCTCCAGTGCCTTTGTCTGATCCGGAGGCAGTTCATCGTATTTGCACTCTCCTGCATCCGTGCAGAAATAGATGAGCTGAGTGAAGTTCTGAGCCGGATGTTTTGTTATTTCATATTCGAATTGCATTGTGATTGAGAACCTCTTTTCAGACCCCTGCGTCCAATGTGCACTTTGTGAAGTCAATTTCCTTCCCGCATGCGGAACAGATATGGGATTTATCAAATTCATCTGAAAAAATCTCTTTTTTTTCTCCGCAGCCGGGGCATTCACACGTAAAAGCTTTCAGATCTTTAAACTGTTCCCATCCGGGGCAATGCTGTGGTGTTGTCATGGCAATTCTCCTTTATATGTTTCTAACCTTTCATCCTTTTTGCGATTTCCCGTCCATAATCCTGGGCCATTTGGGATCCGCCTCCAAGGTTCGCGGATTTAAGCCGCAGAGGGCCTCCGACCATGTCCATTTTGAAAATGTTTTTCATGGTGTCAAAGATTCGCGTTGGAGCTTCACCGCTCCACCCGAATGCACCAAAGGAACCACCCACTTTGCCTTCAAGACCTGCCTTTTCGGCAAGAAATAAAATCCCCTTCATTGCCTGGATCATTTCACCATGATAGGTGGCAGAGCCGAAAACGTACCCATCAAATCCTTCCAGATCGCTTTCCTTCTTGATTGCGGATCCGTTTCTTACTTCCGCTTCAAGCCCTTCAAAACGGATGCCCTCTCCAATCAGGTCAGCAATATTTTTTGTTTCGCCGGTCCTTGAAGAATATACTATCAGTACTTTTTTCATCCTTGACCTCCGGGTCTCCTAATCTTTTTCTTCTTCCAGTTGCCCTTTGTGTTTCGTCCCGCAGAGCGGACAAAGGATATCGATTTCCTTTTCATCTCCGATAAATTTTTTTCTCATTGCTTCGGGGGTGATATGGCTTATGCTTCCGCACGCACACTCCGGGCATTCCGCCCTTACGCTGTACTTTTTTTCAGACATCCTTCAACCTCCAGTTTTCAGGGGAACCTTATTTCAGCCTGGGATCCTGACCTGTTGCACCGCAGTCAGGAATATAGCAGGCAACATCAAGAAATTCACACTTCTGTTTACAGGATGGGCACTTCTCAGGTGGCACATCCGCCTGAAGACTGTATCCGCACTCTTTACATTTCCATTCTCCCATGGGTTATTCTCCTTTCAGCGTCCGATCAGCTTTTCCACTGTCCGTGAATCGTACAGTATTCTCTGGCTATTACGCTATCAGCTACAATATTGAAAGTGGCTTCAGGCGCATCCCCGGGTTTCAGGAACTGAATATAGGCTTTGCCGTCGGCGATCACTTCTATCCATTCGATAAAATGCTTCTCCTCCATCGGATGGGCAACGCTGCCTACTTTCACCTTGAATCCGCCGGCTGTCTTTTCTACTACAGGTACATGTTTTTCTTTGGCGGCATCAACGGTATTTTCTTTCTGAAGAATCATTGGTTTGCCGCAACATACCAGTTCCCCGGCGGCTCCGTGTAATACTTCAATGATATTCCCGCACACTTCACATTTATAGACTTCCAGTCTTTCAGCCATGATATCCTCCTTTAAAAAGTGATTAAAATTTTGGGTTTTTAGTGATTCTCAGTAATTCTCACCCAGCTCTTCAAAATACGCCTGGGGATGAGCACAGGCCGGGCAGTCATTTGGCGCTTCTTTCCCGGTATGGATATACCCGCAATTTCTGCATCTCCAAACCACTTCCGCGTCTTTTTTGAATACTCTGCCTGCTGCTATGTTTGCAGCCAGGTCGTTGTACCTCTTCTCATGCTGCTTTTCCGCTACAGCTATGGATTCAAAGACAACGGCGATCTCGCCAAAACCTTCTTCTCTCGCAATGTTTGCAAAGCCGGGATACATCTCCGTCTGTTCATAATGTTCCCCTGCAGCGGAAGCTTTGAGGTTTTCCAGGGTAGACCCGATAACGCCGGCCGGAAACGCGGCAGTAATGCTCACTTCTCCACCTTCCAGGAATTTGAAAAGCCGCTTGGCATGCTCTTTCTCCTGGTTCGCCGTTTCTTCGAATATGTAGGATATCTGAACAAATCCTTCTTTCTTCGCCTGGCTTGCAAAATAGGTATAGCGATTTCTTGCCTGTGATTCTCCTGCAAATGCGGTGAGCAGATTGATTTCAGTCTGGCTGCCTTTTAACTTCATAACGAATTCCTCCTGAATTGTAAAGCTTCACATGGTTTTTACAGAAAGCTTAATGAACAAAAAACAGACATGTCAAATTCATTTAAGCGGAACCGAAAAACTTTTTTCCCGAAAATGCATCTTAGCCCTCTGGCATGAAGGGCAGGTCAGTTGATCGGGCAGTTTTTCAAATGGAGTTCCAGGTTTCCACCCTTTTTTTTCATCCCCTTTATCCGGCTCATAGGCATAACCGCACGGGCATTGATACAGGTGCACTTTTTTCCATTCACTTGCGGTCATCTTTATTTCCTTTCATCCCAAGACTCTCATTTTTAAAGGGCTATTGGGTAAATGCATATTTCATATATTCCCTTCCGCAACAGAACCCGGCCCGCCAAGTGGCTTGAACGCCTTCCTGCTTGCTCCACAAACGGGACATTTCCAATTCTCTGGAAGATCTTCAAAGGCAGTTCCTTTGGGGATTTTTCCTTTACGATCCCCTTTGTCAGGATTGTAGATATACCCACAATTGGTCGATTGGCATTGCCACATCTCTTCAGGTTGCGCCATCTATCCCTCCGTACAGCATTCGCTTATTTTCCCATGGTTATATTACGATTCACTGATGGAATAGTAACACCTTTTTGGAGAAAAGATTTTCCCTTTGTTTTTGAGGTTGGTAATGATCTTGGAAACCTCTTTACTCTCTACGCCAAGTGCCTTTGCAATATCCCCCGGCCTGACCGGCTTGCCGGCTTCTTTCATTGCATTGAATACCTTATCTTCCATGCTGTTTGCCCTCTCCCTATAAAATCACTTTAACATTTTTATCGAATAACCGTATGCCTCTTGAGAGCCTTATTCCTTCCACCAGCCCTTTTGAATATGGGCATTCTTTTCAAATTCCGCCAGCTTTTTAATTTTAAACGCCGCATCCCTGAGAACTCCATAGAGTATTCCGCAACCGGAATCTTCCCGACCGGCGTCTCCTTCATCAGCAAGCTCCAGCATCTCCTCTACAAGGCCAAGAGTCGTCTTAATGCTTTTATCACATGGCCTCATTTCCAATTTCCTCCTAAAACAAAATTAGACATTTCATCGCCCTGTTCGGTTAATTTCCTGCAAATTGGAAACAAGAAGATGTTGATTAAAGGCTGATCCGCTAAAAACGTAAAATTCAAAACCTCAAATCGAAAATCCGAATGAAATCAGACATCACAAATCTATCCTTCCAGAACCACTGCTATATTGTACATCCAAGTTCCATGCCAACTTTTTAAATTGGCGGACATATGAATGAATACACATGCATATCAATATGTTGGGTTTTATCTTTCTGGAAGCCCCGGGGGGGTTTTTATGAAAGAAAATGAGGGAACAGCCTATATTGTATCGTATCAACCATGAGACATAATAGTCTCATGAGACGTTGGAAAGCAGCCCGCTTCAGTGCCATTTCACGGTTGTGTCGAAAATTCCGGTTTGAGTTGTTTGTGGATGGTTTGGGCGGTGACCTGATGCCCTTTGGCATTCATATGGCCTTCGTTGGGATGAAAGAGTTCTTCCCCCGTTTCGCTGTGGAGTGTTTTCAGATGAAGGGCCAGATCGATAAGGCGGATGTTCAGTTTCCTGCATTTCTCGATAATCTTTTCCCGAAGATACTCCTGGAACTGAGCTGATTGAGATCCCGGCCTTTCAACCAGGGACCTGCCGGGCATCAGAACCACTATCAGTTCGGACCCATTGTTTTCACACAGGAGAACCATCTGTTCTAAAATGGCTGTGTAGACCTTGAGAGCCTGTTTAAATCGTTTATCAAATAGAGGAAAGAGATCTCTATCGTTGGGATGGTTGACTCGCGTTACTCTTTGAAACAGTTCAGACTTATCTAAAATGCGAAGCAAACGACCTCGGAGAGGGGTTGTATCCCCTCTGACTACACGATGAAGATCGAGGGCTGCCTGTTCTTTGTTTTTAGCTGCAAGTGGAACCGGGGAATTTTTGAGGACCAGCCGGTTTTCAAACAACTCAAAGTAAGGTTTCCCATGATTCGCTTGAAGTGGGAACGGAAGCAGGTTGTCAAAGAGATCGTTTCCAAGATAGGTGACCAGCACGACAACATCCGGTGAGAAATCAAGAACCCGTTCACGCAAGAGGATATATTGCTGGTCCGTGCTGAAACCGGGAACGGCGAAGTTTAAGTAAAGATTTCCAGGCTCTTTTTTGTTCAGTTTGTCTACGAAGGTTTCATGGTCGTTTACCCCAAACCCGAAGGTGAAACTATCTCCTAAAAAAGCAAAGCGCCGTCCATCGGGACTGGCAGGTCGTGTAAAATCCCCGCGAAATCCGTATCTGTTGGTACTGTACCTGACTTTGAAATCGTTGTGCTGGTGATTTCCCCGCCAACGGGGCGTCAGTTTCCAGCCAAGTCGGCTATCGTAGACTATTAAATCAGGGTCAAGGAGATCGATTTTCTGTTGAGACTGTTTTTGATAACGGAGGATGAATTCGCAAAGAGCAAGGGCAGTCAAGATGCTGCAACATAAAAGAATCGTAGAGAAAATGATTTTTTTTCGTCTGGGCAGTTGTATAGGAGCATCCAATTTTTTTCGGGTCATCACTGATTGAGTGAAATTTTATTTTGGTCTTCGAAAGACATTGCTCAAGCATGAGGTGTCAGGTGTCAGGATAAAACCTGATCGCCTTCTAATCCTGTTAATAAGATAAGATGGTTTGACTTTCACAATCGCAAAGTCGGGGTCGTAAGCCCTGAAACCTGACACCCGAAACCTGACACCTCAGTTTCAGGGAATTCTCGTGAATTCAGTCTTATTCCGAATCCTCCATGATGGCCACAGCGCGCACCCAACCCGCAGATGCTGATTGGATCTTTATGG
>ERZ889078.3578-NODE-3578-length-10220-cov-37.565863_pt1 | contig 10220 bp, 9 predicted proteins | sample MGYA00521266_ERZ889078 | MGnify/ENA primary metagenome ERZ889078 (study PRJEB32303, sample SAMEA104408618) | aquatic metagenome | biome: Brackish water; feature: Pelagic; material: water | place: Baltic Sea | collected 2014-06-16T06:34:00 | depth 76,534 m ... | reverse complement strand
TTGGAAAAGTTCCATCCAAATCCGTAAAATACAAAAGCAGTTTCACGTCGTCCATTTCGCCCTCCACAAAACTAAAAACGGGACGAAAATCGGTTCCGCCGCCGCCTTTTAAATCTATTTCCAAGCCATCTCCACTGTAAAAAGTTTTATGAGATTGGATTTTATCATCGCAAACCAACATGTCGATTTGATAATTGTTCACTAAAGACGTTAGAAAATTCACTTCGCTCAAAAATTCGTTTAAAAGCGCCTCGTCGACGGAAGACGAACTGTCGATGGCTATGACGAGTCTAAAAGTTTGACTTACGCTCGATGGCAGATATATGCCGTAAGAAAGAAGTTTTTTACTCGGCGGCAACAATGCGTAATCATCTCGGAAGTGTCTATCGAGCGCCACTTTAAGTTCGTCTCGCCAGTCAACCTTGCCAAAGAAATCTAGTTTGAAAAACCGTTCTATCGCTCTTGGAGCTTCGCCCTTTTTAAACTCCCTCTCCAGAAGCGAGATGGCCTCTTTGGCCAAAAGCTGTTCTTGGAGTATCTCTTCTTGGAGTTCTTCCATCGTCCGCTCTTGCGTTTGATTGTCGCGTTTGTCTTTTTTGTCTTGTTTTTCATTTTTGTCTTGAACGTCGTCGGAGTTGTCGGCTTCGTACTCCAAATTGTCGTCTTCTCTTAAGATGTCGGCTTTAAGTTCCGCGTAAATCTCTTCGGCGTAAAGGCCGGCGAATCGTTTGCGGTATTGCGCCCCGTAAGGCATCTCCAAGCCATTTTCAACCAGCATGTCGTTTATCGCCATGTCCGTCGCCATCTGCCACAACCAACCGCTTCTATCGTTTCTGCGCGCTTCATGAGCCAGACTCGCGTGCATCGCGCCGTTTGCGAAGATGAACTCCATTTCTCCGAGCTCCAAGGTCTCTAAATAGTCACCATTTATTTCCACTTTTTTGCCATCGCTTTTAAAAGCTTCGATGTCATTGTTCACAACGACTTCAATCTTTGCGGCGAGCGTTCCAAAGTATGGATAATCGACCAAGAGTTTGGCTTTCGCCTGAGAGATTTTTTTCATCCGTTTATTATAGTCGATGCTCTCTTACAAATTCATAAGCGTTTTGGATAACCTGAAATCTTCTAGTGTAGAGTTTAACTAAGTCTTCATTTTGATTGTAAACTATGTCCGGATGATGTTTTTTAAGCATGTTTCTGTAGTTTTTTTTCATTTCGCCGTCCGTGCTCTTGTCTGAAATACTTAAAATAATATAGGACTTTTGTAATTTTTTCTCATAAAGGCTCTCAACGCAAGGCTTATCTTCCGTATTCACGCGTCCAAAGTGACTATATTTCGAGGTGACCACGTAAATCGGCAAAGAGTGCGACGCGATTAATTGTTGCAAAAACGCGCCGCTATTGTGAGATAGACTTTTTTCGTATATTTTATAAGCCCATTTCAGAAGATACTTCTTTTTTATTTCTTCGCTGTTTTCATTGTAAATAACAACGCTGTTTGAGAAATGTTTCACTTTTTGAAAATTTTTGTTTACAAAATACAAAAGAGGCTTTAAGTTGATTGAATTGTCTGTGGAAGTAAGGACGATCGCGTTTTTTTTCAAAGTGATAATCATAAACGCGTCCTCCGCTGTGAAATAATAAAACTTAAAGCAAAATACGTACCATTAGAAAAATTCCAATTCGTCGTCGTCCTCTTCTTCTTCGACAACCTTCTCTTCTTTAAAAATCGACTCTATCTGCAGACAAGAACTCAGAAGGGAGGAGTCGAGATAATGGATGTCGTTTGCCTCTCTTTTTATGAATACGTTTATTCTCCAAGTACTTAAATCTGATAAAAGGCTCATTGTTAAAAGGACTAATTTCTTAATTTTTTTCTCATCAAATTGAGATTCCTCCAAAGTCGCTAAAAAATCAGCAAGCGACTCGACGGCGTAGGCGAGGTGTTCAAACTCCGTGAGTTGCTGTATCACCTCAACGTAATCCAAAAATAATCTAGACGCGTTTCGTAGGTTCTCAGCCGTGTTTTCTTTCTCAAAATCAATCAAAGATATGTCAATCTCGTCTTCGAGCGTTTCAAGCGACTCAAGTTTGTCCATTAAAGCGATTGCCGTCATCTCTACGTATTCGGACGCCGTTACTTTGTTAAAATGAGTTTTTGAAAGAATGGTTTTAGCATAGGTTGGAACCTCTTCGTAAAGCGTTTCTTTTTGAGAACTTGTCTCTTTTTGAGGACTTGTCTCTTCTTGAGCCGCTTTCTTTAGCTTAAACGACAAAGTGTTTTTTTTGAGGATATATGGCGTATTACCGCAATGTTTGAGCAGAATGTTGCGAATCGCCCCTTCGCTAATGGGTGGCAATAGCGTTTGAGTGAGATAAAGATAATCGTCATTTTCTTCAGAAATAATTTTAAAACTTTGACCTGTTTTTAAAATCCATAAACCAATCCCATAAATAATTCGCACCACGTCGCTGACGTATTGAGGTTTATCGTTCACGCCGTTAAGGCAATAATCCCAATAATACGCGAGCGAGGCCTCTGAATCAATGGTGAACGTTTTAGACAAAGGGTACGCGGTGTCGCTAAAAAGCGAAGCCATGCTTGTCGAGTGCAAGGGTTTGGCGCGCATCGCTATAATCGACATATAATTTTTTACGCGCTGAGTGAACAGCTCAGAGTCTATAGGTTTTGTAATATAGTCCTCCGCGCCGCTTTGGAGCATCGTATGTTTGGAATTGTCATCGTCAAGCGCGCTCAACGCGATTATCATGCTCGACGGGGAAAAGGATTTAATCCGTTGCGTCGCCTCGATTCCGTCTACGTTTGGCATCATAATGTCCATAAAGATTAAATCAAAACGCGTCTCTTGGCACATAGAGATCGCCTCGGCGCCATCAACCGCCTCTTTTAGATTTATTCCATCAATGTCTTCAAGAAGAAGCTCCAAGGTCATTCTATTGTCTTGGTTGTCGTCCACAATTAAAATATTCATTTTTCAACCTTTTCGTCTTTTTGGTTTGTATCAAATTTTAGTCCAAAGCGAGTGCCGCCTAGCGATTTTGAATCTTCAAGAGTATGTTTTACGTCTAAGTCGTCGCATACGAGCTTTACGAAATACAGACCGATTCCAGTCCCTTGCGTTTCTCTTTTCATGAGCGAATCGTCTCCTTGTTCGTAGAGGTTGAAAACCGATTCCTTGTCTTTTATCCCTTTACCGTTGTCGTCTATGTAAAGCTCGACGCCCATTTTTTGGCTTTTTATCTCAATATTTATTTTGCTATCGCCATATTTTATCGCGTTTGAAAGAATATTGCTTATAATCTGTTTTACTCTGTATTCGTCGGAATAAACTTCGCTCTCATCGTCAATCAGAAAATCAACTTCAATATTTTTTGCTTTAATCAAGGAATCGTACTGCTCCAAAAGAGAGACGATTAAGTTGTTAAGACTAAATAGCCTTTTGTCGTAGCGTAGCTTGTGAGATTGCAGCTTGGATACGTCTAAAATGTTGTTGACGTTGTCAAGCATGTCGTGAGCGTTTGAAGTGATGGACTGCAGAAGTTTAGCTGTTTTTACAGGTTCAAGACTTTGCGCGTTGATCAATTTCTTATGTATATACTTCGAAAAATTTATAATGGCGTTGAGTGGCGTTTTAAGCTCATGCGTAAACAAAACCAAAAAAGCTTCCTTTGCTTCGTTGATGCGAACTTGCTCCTCTTTCCTCAATCTGTCTAAGTTCATTTTTCTTTGCAAATGAACAAATTCCGTAATGTCTTGACGAATCGCGATAAATTCCAAGATCTTTTCCGCCTTGTCTTTGAGCGGAATTATAATGGTGTCCGTCAACAAAGAGTCGCCATTTTTGTTTAAATTTTCCACTCGACCGCGCCAGACTTTGCCATTTAGTATAGTGCCCCACATATCTTCATACGTCTCGTTTAAACTGCTGGGATGCCTAAATATACTATGTGATTTTCCGATTAGCTCTTCGCGAGAGTAACCGGAGATATTGCATAAATTATCGTTTACGTAGGTGATTATTCCGCGTACGTTCGACTTTGAAACGATGGACGCTTCGGTCAACACTCTGAAATATTTACCGTCTTCTTCTAAATCTTGCACTGATTCCATATTACGACCTACGTGTCTCATCAATTAATTCGAGAATTCTTTTTGGAATTTTTTGCAACGCCAACTGTTCTTCGACGCCGCCAATCTCATAGGCGACCTTGGGCATTCCGTACACAACGCAGCTATTTTCGTCTTGCCCTATGGTTCTAGCGCCCGCCTTTCGCATATTGAGCAAACCTTTGGCGCCATCGCTTCCCATGCCCGTTAAAATAACGCCAACCGCGTTCGCGCCAGCGGTTTTTGACACGGAGTTAAACAGCACGTCGACCGACGGTTTGTGTCCGCTAACGTTTTCCCCGCTGCCAAGCTCCACGTAATAGCGGTGACCGGAGCGTCGCAAAACCATGTGTTTGTCTCCTGGAGCTATGAGCGCTTGTCCTATGCCCACGCTGTCTCCGTTTTTCGCTTCTCTTACCTCTATCGCGCACAGAGAATTTAAGCGCTCCGAAAATGGACCGGTAAAGTTCGCCGGCATGTGCTGCACTATGATGATTCCAGGACTGTTTCTGGGTAATTGGATTAGGACCTCTTTGAGCGCCTCGGTTCCGCCGGTGGAGGCGCCTATCGCCACAATCTTTTGCGTTGTTTCGGAGAGCGACCCCGCGTACGCCAAAGGCTTGGCCCTTACGTAGTCTATTTTTTTCACTTGGACTTTCGCCCTTGCCGCCGCTTTTACTTTCGCTAGCAGCTCCTCTCGAATTTCATCGGAGCCTTCGTAGATGTTTGAGTGGGGTTTGGCCACAAAATCAACCGCGCCGGCTTCGAGAGCGTCGAGCGTCGTTCTTGCGCCTTTTTGCGTAAGGGATGAAACCATCACGACGGGAACGGGCATGTATTGCATCAATTTTCTTAAAAAAGTTATGCCGTCCATTCGGGGCATTTCCACGTCAAGGCAAACAACGTCGGGTTTGTTCTTAACCATCTTGTCTCGAGCCACGAAGGCGTCAACCGCCGTGTCGATGCTTGTTATTTCCGGATCTTTAGATAATATTTCAGTCAGTACCGCTCTAGCCGTCGCGCTGTCGTCGACTATCAAGACTTTTATTCCCATTAGTCATGCTCTTTGATATATTTCATCATAACCTTGCCAGTTTCGCTAACCAGGAGAATTCGTCTACCTCTAGTGCCGCCAACGTCTTCTCCCGTGATTGGAATCTTGTATTCGCGTAATATCTCTTTGGCGATAATTATATTTTTACGTCCCACCATCATATCTTCATTCGAGATTGTGTCTATTACGTTTCCGCCGCCAAACACTTTCGCCTCAAGATTGTATATCTTACAGCCAACGTTTAACATTCCCTCAACAAGCCGATGAATGGCTATATTTCCATATTTTGGACTTTGAAGGCCGTTGCCATTCCATAACGGCACCAAAAAATGGTTCATACCGCCAATCATCTCCACTTTGTCGTAAAGACACACGGCGACGCATGAGCCCAAAATGGTGCTAACTTCCGTTGGTCTAACGCCAATGTAAAATTCACCTACGTGAATAAATTTTTTTACAAGCATTAGAACTCCATCATTCCATCGTCCGGCTTTTCTCCGAAAAATTCATCAGATCCAAGTCCTTCGGAAAGCGAGAGGCTGGCGTCGTCAATATGGGCGATTTTCACAAGAAAGACAGTTTTATCGTCTTCGCTAAAATGGTCGATTGAACCGTCAAGCGACTCGGCAATCTCCTTTACGACGCTTAAACCCAGACCAAGGCCCTGTCCTGGACGAGTTTTTCCCGTGTTGTGTTTGTAGAAGCGATTATAAATATTTTTGCTGTGCTCTTCGTAAATTCCCTCTCCAAAATCTTCTACTCTCAAAATGTAAGTGTCGTTTTCTTCGGCGAAAATAATATTGATCTTTGAGTTTGGATAAGAATACTCGCACGCGTTGGAAATGAGATTTAGCAATATAAGATAAAGTTTTTGTCCATCGGTAACCATCTTGCCTTCAATGGTGTTTTCAACTTTTAGAGTCAGCGATTTTTCTTTAATGATGTGCTCAAAATATTCTATCGCTTCCTGCGCAACGTCTTGGGGAGTAATGCGCGCGAAGTCATTGCCCATCTCGCCATATTCTATCTCCGAAGCGGCGAATATATTTTTTAAACTAAAATCCAAGTAGCTTAGTTCACTACGCATCATGGAGCCTATGGCGTCAATTCGCTCGACGTTCATATCTTTTTTTATTTTTTTTGAAAGACTCAACAGCGAAGAGAGAGGATTGTTAAACTCATTTTTTATCAATGACAAAAAGTAGCTTTTAGCCGCTTCGACCTCTTTGCTTTTCTCGTTCATTTCAAGAAGCTTTTTGGTCATAAACTCCATCTCCGCGATTGACGCGCTCTTCTCTTTAAATCTTCGTCCTATCTCTTGTAAAATCTCAGTGTCGCTAATATTTGCAATTTCCATTATATTTCCTTATTGTTTCATATAGATTGACGATCGAACCAACTTCAAATTGTTAACGCTTGGCGGAATAGACTCCGAATGACCAATAAATAGCAATCCGTCTTTTTTTAAAAGCGACGCGAGATGCGTGTTTATCTGCGTCTGTACAATTCTGTCAAAATAGATCATTACGTTTCGACAAAAGATTATGTCTAGGGGATTGACGAACATGCCATAGTCGCCATAGACCAAATTATACTTTCTAAACGTAATCATCTCTTTTATAGAGTCGTTAATGGCGTACTCTTTTGATTTTACGTCTTTTTTCAACGTGAAATATTTTTGAATTATATTTCTAGGCAAACCCTCCATTGATTTTTCAGGGTAAACGCCGGCCATCGCTTTTTTTAAAATATCCTCGGAGATGTCCGTAGCCAAGATTTTAATGTCCCAGGTCGATATGTTTGGAATGTTTTCGTGTAAAAATATGGCGATGCTGTATGGCTCTTCGCCACTTGAGGACGCCGAAGACCAAATGCGCAATTTTTTGCCGCCGTTCATGGCGATATGATCTTTTAGGAACTCTTTAAAATAGATCCACTGCGCTTTTTCGCGAAAAAACGAAGTCACGTTTGTCGTAATCGCGTCTTCTAGTTCGCTATCAACGGCGCTTCCGCTATGACGCACAAAATATTCGTAAAGTTCCATGTACCCGGTAAGCTTCTTTTGAGTGACGAGCTTACTGAGTCTTGACTGCACCATTGAAATTTTTTGATCGCCCAAGGAGATTCCCAATCTATCATAGACTAGTTTCCTAAATAAATCAAACTCTTTTTTTTTCAATTCGCTCATTATAAACTAATCAATTTTTACCGCTAAACAAAGAATCGATGTTTAAAATCAAAGCGATGTCTCCATTGCCCATGATGGCTCCGCCCGAAATGCCTTCAAGTTTGGCGAGCGCCTTGCCCAAAGGTTTTATAACGACTTGCTGACGACCGACAAGATCGTCTATGAGCAGAGCGAACTTGCCATTTTCGCTCTCTAAGCAAAGCAGAGTCGAGTCATGGATTTCCGGATGCTTGTCGTTTATTTGCAACACTTCGTTGAGACGCACTATTGGAATCATTTCGCCACGAAGATCGACGAATTCGCCTTTTCCTCGCGCCGTGTGAATGATGTCTTTCGTTGGTATGAAAGACTCGATTACGCTTAGAGTTGGAACGATGAACATGTCTCCAGAACTCTCAACTATCATCCCGTCGATAATCGCCAAAGTGAGCGGCAGCAAAATCGTAAACACGGAACCTTCGCCAACCTTGGAATCAATCTCGACTTTTCCCTGCAATTTCTCTATGGAAGATCGCACGACGTCCAAACCGACGCCGCGACCGGATATGTCGCTTATGACGTCGGCGGTGGAAAAACCGGCCTGCATGATAAGTCCGTATATCTGTTGATCGCTCAGTTCGTCGTTCGCGGAGATGATTCCCCTTTCCAAGGCTTTGGCGTAAACCTTTTCCTTGTTGATTCCACGCCCGTCGTCGCGCACTTCGATGGCTATGTTTCCGCCTTTGTGATAAGCGCGTAAAAGCACTTGTCCAACGGCGCTTTTTCCAGCCGCCAACCTATCTTCCGCGTTAGCTTCGATGCCGTGGTCGATGGCGTTTCTAACAATGTGAATCAAAGGATCTGACAAAGAGTCGACCATGGTCTTGTCAACCTCGGTCTCTTCTCCGTCGATTTGAAACTCTATCTCTTTGTTCACTTTGCGAGAGGCGTCTCTGACGACTCGCTTCATCTTGTCGAACGTGTCGTGTACGGGAACCATTCTCAGAGCCATGACGCGACTTTGGATAAGACGCGTTATCTTGCTCAGATTTTCTATCGTTCTAGTGAGTTGCGGACTGTTGAGCTGTCTAATCTCTTCATTTTCGGCCACAAAGTTTTGAGCGATAACCATCTCCCCCACGGAGTCAAACAGTTCATCGAGTTTTTGAGTGTCGATTTTTACAAACGAGCGTTTGTCGTCTTTACGACGATGTTGCTCCTCTGGTAATTTCTCAGAGACTATATCTTCTTTGCGACGATGCGGTTCCTTTGAAACCGTTTCTTTCGCCTCGGGCTTGGCTTCCTCCACGCGTTCGCTTACCAACGTGATGGAAAACTCTTGAGGCTCGACAAACAAAAATATCTCTTCAATCGAATCGGCGTCCTCGGCGCTCTCTAGATAAAGTTCGACCTCCGTCCAGTAATTTACTTCGGGGTCGAACGCTTCCATGGTAGGAACCGGGGGAAGCGTCCAGTGAGATTGGAGAATCTTGCCTTTTTCGCTTAAAAGCTGAAAAAATCGTCCATGGTCGTAACCTCTGTGATAAATATCGGTATCGAATTTTAAGACTAGTTTGTAAAGCGATTTTCCAACGCTTGCGACAGGCGTTTTAACGCTGTCTTCCATCACCGTCGGCGCTTCTTCCATATCGCCAAATTCACCTGCGAGATCAAGCATTGGAATAGCCTCGTCCGTCTCTTCTGATTCGCTCTCTTTGCTTGAAAGAAGCTGCTTGATCGCCTCTAGCGTCGCGTCGTAGTTTTCTGGCAAACCATCTTTATCGTCTACTTCCAAGTACAAGGTTTCCTTAATGACGTCTACCGCGTTTAAAAAAACGTCAATGGCGTTTACCGGAACGCTCGCCTCGCCCGCTCGGTAATGATCAAGTATATCCTCAAAGTGATGCACAAAGCCGCCAAGACGGCTAAATCCAAAAGAGTTCGCGCTGCCTTTTAATGTGTGAACGCCGCGAAACAGCTCATTTAGCAACTCTTTGTTTGAAGGGTCTTCTTCGTAATTGATAATGTCGATGTCAAGCTTTTCAATAACTTCCGTCGCTTCTTCGACAAATATGGCTCGTATCTCTTCTTTAGTCATTATGTATCCAATGTACGCTGCCATAATCGGCAAGATTAAATACTCCGTCGTCTATGATTGGAATACGAATCTCCGGCTTACTTTTTTTAATGCTGAACAACATGGCGAACAAAGCGGAAGACGCGAACCTGTCTCTTGCTCCAATCACCTCTATCGATTCAATATATTCCAAACGTGGCTCGACAAACTTTTTCAGTTTCATCACTTCACCCAAATCCATGTCAAGTTCTATCTCAAGAACGTCTCCGTCAATAGTCATTTAGAACTCCTTCAAGTCCTCGTCGTCTAGTGGAAACACGTCGTTACTAGCTGAAGAGCTTTTTCTAGAAATTGGCGCGCTTCTGTGTGAGGACGAGGCCAAGCTTCTTACTGGTTTGGACGCTTTGCGCGTAGTGCGAGAACGAGTTTGTTGTCCGCCTTGCTGCTCCCCTACGATTCCAACCATGGCCGCGATTACCGCAACCATGTCTTGCATGGAAACGGCTTGGGCGTTCAACTCTTCGGACGCCGCCGCCGCCTCTTCGGACGTCGCCGCGTTTTGTTGCGTAACTTGGTCGATGTTGCCCATTGCTTGAGCTATTTGACTCATGCCTTCGCTTTGTTCTTTGGTTGAAATGGAAATCTCGCTGATAAGATTTGAAGTCTTTTTAATCTTCTCGTCAATTTCGCCAAACGCTTCATTCGTTTTTCTAGCCACGTCGAGACCGTTTTTAATCTGCTTGATTGATTCCTCGATGATGTCCGAAGTCTCGGTCGCGGCGTTCGCCGAACG
>ERZ889078.3576-NODE-3576-length-10221-cov-7.610171_pt1 | contig 10221 bp, 5 predicted proteins | sample MGYA00521266_ERZ889078 | MGnify/ENA primary metagenome ERZ889078 (study PRJEB32303, sample SAMEA104408618) | aquatic metagenome | biome: Brackish water; feature: Pelagic; material: water | place: Baltic Sea | collected 2014-06-16T06:34:00 | depth 76,534 m ... | reverse complement strand
TGGTGGCATAGGTAATCAGGAAAAACATTGTGAGCAGGGGAGCAATCGTATTTAAATCACCCAGTACCAGACTGATCAAAATAGCGATTGATGTAAAAATAATTGCGTAGGTCGGTTCGCCAGATTTACTTTTTGTCGCAAAGATTCGGTAGTATGGGATCACCTTATCAGAGCCCATTGCCATGAGCGTTCTCGGCGCCCCAACTACAGAACCCAGGGCGGAAGAAAGCGTCGCTCCCAACACACCGGCAGCGATGGCGATACGCCACCGGGAAACATCCATCATAATAGTGTTATTTGAAAGCAGAGCTTCTGGGCTTGCAAGTCTATCAAAAAAATATGCCACGGCCATGTAAATGATAAAGGAGACTGCAATAGCGGACAACATGCCGATGGGGAGTGAACGTTTTGAATCTTTCAGGTCACCAGACATTGCCGCCCCGGCTTCAATGCCGGTAACAGCAGGGAAAAAGATGGCAAAAACAGCCCAGAATGGTGCGGTACTAAATTCGCCCCAGACAGTGATGGAGGTTGCCATTTCTGCCTGTGCCGAAAAGAAGGAAACCAATGAGACGACGATGACAAACATAATGATGTATTGGGTTCGCATGGCAAATTGAGCACCGAGAAGACTGATCCCCAAAACCAGCAGTAACACAGCGATGCCTGTGAGCATGGGGTCATGTGTTGGGAAAAGAGCGACCCAGGCTTCAGTGAAACCAGAGATATACATGGCTCCGCCCAGCGTCTGTGAGAGGTATAAGGGTATTCCAACGGCACTTCCTGCTTCCAGCCCGAGGGATCTCGATATCAGGGCGTAGGAACCACCAGCCCCGACCCTGGTATTGGTGGCAATTGCAGCAATGGAAAGCCCCGTGGTGATGGTGATCATTTTGGCCAGCAGAATAATGAGGATGGCACCTCCAAAGCCTGCATTTCCAACAACCCAGCCCATGCGCAGGTACATTATCACACCCAGGATGGTTAGAATTGTTGGCGTAAAGACGCCGGCAAATGTGCCGAGTTTTCTCATTTTGAAGTCCTTGGGGTTCTATGGGTTAGCGAATGAAATATTTAGCAACATCCCTCAATATCAATGAAGATTAAATCAAAACTAACAAAAATATTTAGTTGTTAAAGTGAATGTTTCGGCCATTTTTTCGCTATGCATTAGCTATGGGAAAATCGATGCGCAACCTTATTCTGATAATCTGTATATCGAACCTGTGGGCGACTGGGTCTGGTACCCTTACGGGTCGTATCGCCGATCTTGAAACTCAAGCCGCCCTGCCCGGTGTGAATATTCTCTTGGATGGCACCCGTCTTGGTGCGGCTGCAGATGAAGACGGTTTATTTACCATCGAGAACGTTCCCGTGGGAGAATACAGACTCCATATCAGAATGGTTGGGTATAAAGCCCGAATTATTCGCCAGGTTCGGGTGCTTGCTGATCAAACCACTAACCTTGATATAGAATTGGAGTTCATCTCCATCGAAATGGGCTCAGTTACGGTTACTGGCGACAAACGAGATCAGGTGGAGAAACGTTTAAGTCCAAGTCGCCACGATCTAAAGCCGAGAGAGGTCATGACCCTCGCAGGTGGAGGCGAAGACATTTTTCGCAGTATTTCGACGCTCCCAGGTGTTATTGCGCGTTCAGATGCCTCAGCCCAGTTTTATGTCAGGGGTGGCACTCCTGACCAGAATCTGATTATTGTTGACGATGTGCCAGTTTTTAATCCCTACCGGCTGAAAGCGTTAGGGGGACCCCTGAGTATGTTTAATCCAGATGTTGTCGAATATGTTGAATTGCTGCCAGGTGGCTTCTCGGCTCAATATGGTGACAAACTATCAAGTGTGCTCATTGCCCGCAACCGTGAAGGGGATCGTTTTGAACCCCATGGAAAAACCAGTATGAGCCTCATCGATATGCGCGTCTATGCTGAAGGACCACTTCCCGGAAGCGGGGAAGAGGGTTCCTGGTTGGTTTCAGGAAGGAGGACTTATTATGATATTCTACTGGATAAGCTTTCTGACGTCCCCGCGGGAACAGTCTTCCCAAACTTCAGAGATTTACAGGGCAAGGTGGTCTACGATTTATCGCCGGAACAAAAAATCAGAATCAATTTCTCTGATTCCAGAGAAGAAATGGTGCTCACTGATCTAGAGATTGATGGAGCAGGAGAGGATCAAGATTTCTTCAAGGATGAAGATTTTTTCACACTGAGTAATTTTATTGATAGTCGACTCAGCAGTGTCGGTTGGGTAAATGCATTTAGTGATGTGTCCCTGTCAAATCTGACGCTCTCAAGATTTAATGACACATGGACCATGGATTTAAAAGCGGGGGAGTATCATTACACTCCAGTGATTGATATGCGAAAAATGGAGATCAGAGAGGATCTCACCCATATTTTAACTCCGGTGCACTCGCTTAAAACGGGTCTGGCAATTTCTGATCTAATAACCGATATAAGCATTGCCATTACCATGGATTCCGCCGCCTACTATTCACAAAATCCTGAGGATCGTAGAGCAGATGACCAGGCTGTTATTGATAGAGACATCAGACTTCAAAATGCCAGTTCCATGACAGGTTTTTATATCCAAGATGAATGGAAAATCCTGCCACCAGTCCTCTTGGCACTGGCTGGTTTGCGTGCTGATTATTCAACATTTACCCAGGAGTGGGTCTATAGCCCCCGACTTGTTTTGAATTACACAATCATTCCACAGCTCTCACTCCATTTTGGATGGGGTCATTACTATCAAGCCCCGAACTTTGTATCCCTGTTTGAAAGGTTCGAGCGCTCTATTCAATGGAATTTGTTTGAAACCATTACCCTTGGAACTGAGCGGGCAGAGCACAATCTCCTTGGCATAGAAATTCACCCGACATCTGATTATACGATCAAGCTGGAAGGCTACTATAAAAACCTCGAAAATCTGGTGATGCAACAGGATTCCCTGCAAAATTACATCCCGGATAATTCGGGTCAGGGATATGCTTATGGAGCTGAAGTATTCTTACAAAAACGTGGGAATCCGGATACTCGAATTTCTGGTTGGATGAGCTATTCCTATGGAATTACCAAAGAAAAGGGAGCCGAGGAAGATTACTATTTCAGGGAGTTTGACCAACGCCACACTTTATCCCTGGTAGGCCGATATCACGTATTTGCTAATATGTTTTTGGATGTTCAGTATAGCTATGGCAGCGGTTTCCCCTGGACTGCACCACAGCGAGATGGTAATGGTCACGTCCTTCGGGATGATGATGGTGATATTCTTTTTGATGCGAAAAACAGTTCCCGCTATCCCAATTATACACGGCTTGATTTGCGAATGTCAATGCTGGGAACTGTGTTTGATGAGCTGGAGGCTGAAGCCTATCTGGAGCTGGTAAATGCATTGCGCCACGAAAACATCTATGAGTATTACTGGTCTGACGATTACGAAACCCGCTTTACATCTTATATGTTGCCCCTCTTGCCATTTTTTGGGGCTAGGGTGAGTTTTTGAGTTTTTGAGTTACTGAGTTACTGAGTTACTGAGTTACTGAGTTTACTGGGTTTAATGGGTTTAATGGGTTTACTGGGTTTAATGGGTTTTTGGGTTCATATCGCTTCGCTCATTCAGAATGAACCCCAGGTCATCGAGTGTTCTGAGTGAAACGAGGAATGGATCGAGATGAGCGGAGGGGGTGATCTGGATCAGTACCTGGACCAAACTATATTATCATGCTTCGAGAAACTGCCCTTGGCGGGTTCCAGCCTCAGCATGACGATCGAAAGTCTTACTATCGCCAAGCCTTTCAGAATGACAAATGCTGGAAATCAACTAAACTGAAAAATATTTTGCCATGGGGTGATGGACAATGATTGCTGATGTACTTTGTTCCGGGACAATTTGATATTCTTCTGTGAGCGTGAGACCTTCCGCTGTTGCGTCAAGCAAATCAAAAATAATTTCCTGGTCTTTCAACTCCGGACATGCCGGATAGCCAAATGAGTAGCGACTACCTTGGTATTTCTGGCGGAAAAGCTCTTTGACTGAGGCACCATCCGTTTCATGGATATTCAATTCCTGGCGAATCTGCTTGTGCCAGTACTCTGCCAGGGCTTCAGCAGTTTCGACAGCAAATCCATGAAAATACAGATATTCAGTATACTCATTTTTACTATACAGCTCCTGAGCATACTCGCTGGCTCTTTGGCCAACGGTGACCAATTGAAAACCCAGGACATCACGTTCTCCTGATTCAACGCTTCTGAAAAAGTCAGGCAGAGACCGGCCAGGTGCTTCTGGTTGCCTGGGAAAATCAATAAAATGTTTTGGCTTATCATCCCTGGGGTGTTCATAAATCCAGAGTCGTTCTCCCTCAGACTGACAGGCGTAATAACCATAAATAACTTTTGGCTTCAACAGCTTCTCCAGGATCACCTGCTTGGAGAGTTTGTCGAAGGTGGGAAAGATGGTTTCCTGCTCCAACCTGACATATTCTTCAGCACTTACCTTGCCTCGCTTAAAGCCCCACTGTCCCCGGAATAAAGCAGATTGATTGATAAAGGGAAAAATAGTTGTCAACTGGACGTTATTCATAACTTTGCGACCCCAGAAAGGTGGTGTGGGAATATTTTGAGCAGACTCTATGAGCTCAAAGTCCCTTGCTACTGCAGGCATGGTTCTAGATTTTTTTTCAGGTGTTTGTTTTGCCAGATCTTGTACCAGGGTACCCGCCTCAAGTTGTTGCATAAAGTGCAACCCATCAAATGCGTCGCGGGCATAGGCCAAAGAGCCGGCATAGTCTTTTCTCAAATCCTGTTCGACATAGGCACGTGTTAAGGCAGCGCCACCCAGTATGACGGGAGGTGTAATGCCATGTTCACTCAGAATAGCCAGGTTCTCCTTCATGACAATAGTAGATTTCACCAGTAATCCGCTCATCCCGATTGCATCGGCATGCTCATCCTGGAAGCTCTTCAACATGGCCTCGACCCCAACTTTGATACCCAGGTTCACTACATCAAAGCCATTGTTACTCAGGATGATATCGACCAGATTTTTACCGATATCGTGGACATCACCTTTTACCGTAGCTAAAATAATTTTGCCTTTGGCTGAAGCGTCTGTCTTCTCCATAAAAGGTTCCAGATAGCTAACCGCTGCTTTCATGGTTTCAGCAGATTGGAGTACAAAGGGGAGTTGCATTTTCCCTGCACCAAATAATTCGCCAACTTCCTGCATGCCGTCCAGAAGAATTTTATTCACAATATCCAGCGCAGAGTATTCCTTTAGTGCAGAACCCAAATCGCCTTCCAGACCGGAACGATTACCTTCAATTATTCTTCTGGCAAGGCGTTCTTTCAAAGGCAGGGATGAGAGATCAACCTTATTTTTAGCTGCCTTGACAAGATCGGTGTTCAGTTCCAATAATTTTACCAGCGGGTCGTAACCTGCCGAGCGATTGTCCAAAATCAAATCTTCGCAGATTTTTATTTCGGCTGCTTTTATTTGATAATATGGTTGAATGCGACCAGCATGGAGGATGGCAGCATCCAGACCAGCTTCGATAGCCATATTCAAGAAGACAGAGTTTAACAGATGCCGGGCAGCAGGTTTAAGACCAAACGAAATGTTGGATACGCCCAGGCTGGTCGAAGCCTGTGGATAGGTTTGCTTGATGAGGCGGATCGCTTCCAGGGTCTCCATGGCAGATTTACGGAATTCCTCATCACCTGAGGCTAGCGTAAATGTCAGCGTGTCAAAAAAGAGATCACTTTCCCGGAGCCCGTGTTTCACGACTGCCAGATCGTAAATCCGCCTGGCAACTTCAAGTTTTTTGGCAGCAGTTTTCGCCATGCCGTCCTCATCGATGGTCAGGCACACAAGACCGGCGCCAAATTCACGACATAGTTTGATAACTTCCTCGGCCCTGGTCTCACCGTCTTCCAGGTTAATCGAGTTGACAATGGCCCGGCCGGTGATGCGCTCAAGGGCTGTTCGGATAGTTGCAACTTCCGTTGAATCGATCATGATAGGAATGGAAATTTGACTGTTGAGCCTGTAGATATACTCATCCATGTCAGCAGCTTCGTCGCGACCGACATAAGCGACACAAACATCCAAAATATGAGCACCTTCATCCACCTGATCTCTGGCCATGCCCACCATACCGTCCAAATCGCCTGCGAGCAGCATTTCTCTGAATTGTTTTGAACCATTGGCATTTGTACGCTCACCGATGATCAATGGTCTGGGCTCCTGTTTGAATGAGGAAACCGAATAGAGAGAAGTTGCCGCAGCCGCAAAGACTGGCTTCCTGGGAGCTGGATTAAGTCGCGCAGCTTTTTCAACGACTTCTTTTAAATGATCATATGTAGTTCCGCAACAGCCACCTACGACACTGACACCCATGTCAGAAATAAAATGGCTCAGATCGTGGGCAAGTTCAGGTGCAGTAAGATCATACACCATTTCACCGTTTATGTTGTGGGGTAGACCGGCATTGGGAATCACTGAGATTGGAAAATGTGAGTGTGCAGTAAGCGTATGCAAATGTTCGCTCATTGCTTTTGGACCGGTTCCGCAATTCAAACCAACAACTTCAAGCGGATAGGGCTCAAGGATGGTCAATGCACCGAGCATATCTGTACCAAGCAGCATGGTGCCAGTGGTTTCCATTGTCACTGAGGCCATGACCGGTAAATTAATTCTTTTTTCTCTCAGGACGTGAAAAACAGCATTTAACGCAGCTTTTGCTTGCAAGGGATCCTGAACTGTCTCGACCTGAAGCACATCTACACCACCGTCAATGAGTCCTGAAGCTTGCTCTCTATAGGCTTGATACAATTCACGGTAACTAATGTGACCAAGTGAGGGCAGGCGCGTTCCTGGCCCCATAGATCCAGATACATAGCGTGGATGGGCAGGTGTTGAAAATTCATCGGCAACGCCACGGGCAAGTTGCGCTGCTTTCAAATTGATTTCATAAACTTTGTCAGCCAGATCATAGTCGCCTAGTACGATGTGGGTCCCACCAAAGGTATCGGTTTCGATAACATCGCAGCCAACATCCAAAAATCCGGCATGGATGGAACGGATAGCATCAGGTTTGGAAAGTACAAGCAGTTCATTGCAGCCCTCCTTACCCCAGAAATCCTCAGCGCTTAATTGAAGGCGCTGTATGCTAGTGCCCATAGCTCCATCAAAAACAAGGACTTTATCTGTAAGGCTTTGGCGAAAGGTTTTCAACTTAACTCTCCTCATGGTGCATTTTTTGCAACGAATCTAAGACTATGCCAAAATAATCAATTTACCAGCTTTTTTCATGACTTTGTTTCAAGCCACGGTTAGATTAGGTCCATGGCACCTAAAGTAATATCCTTGATCATGGCGGTCCTGTTTATGAATAGCTGTGATCCTGTGGGTCAATCCCTTGAAGAAGTTAAATCGGTCAGCGAGCGAATTCCTAGCCAGGAAAGCTGGAATCCAGTTATTCGAATTAATTCAGTTGATAAGGAAAATGTCCAGGCACGGGCAGCCTATTCAGCTCATTATGATGACCCAAAGGAAATTCTCTTTATTGGTAAAGTGAGATTGGATTTCTTCGATCTGGATGGCAATCACAGTTCAGTGATGTCAGCGGACACAGGTCGGATTGACGACAAGCGCCGTCTGTTCACAGCCAGGGGGAATGTCTTTGTTGAATCCGATTCCGGCATGACCCTAGCTACCAGCATTATGTACTGGAATGAAGAGCAGGAGACCATCTTTACAGATCAATCGATTATTTTTACAACCGAAAGTGACACACTCTATGGTATCGGCTTTGAATCAGATGCCAATCTGCAAAACTGGACCATTACCCAACCAACGGGCGTGACCTACCGTGAGTTTGCCAATGACTGAAACAGTCCTCAGAGGTCAACATCTGTTTAAGAAATACGGCAAACGCACTGTCGTTAATGATGTTTCCATTGAGGTAAAAACGGGGGAGGTTGTAGGTCTTCTGGGACCCAATGGTGCTGGGAAAACGACAACCTTTTACATGGTTACTGGAATGATTCGCCCCAACTCTGGATCTGTTTTTCTCGGAGACAAAGAAATTACACGAGAACCTATGTATAAGCGTTCTCGGGCTGGGATCGGCTATCTACCCCAGGAAGCCAGTATTTTTAGAAAATTGAGCGTTGAGGATAATTTAAGGTTGGTCTGCGAAACCCTGGATATTGACAAGGCTGGACGAGAAGAGAAGCTGGAGCATTTATTGGATGAACTCTCCATAGCCCATGTTCGTAAAAACAAAGGTCATCAGTTGAGTGGAGGCGAACGTCGACGTACTGAGATCGCCAGAGCCCTGGTCACAGATCCAAATTTTATATTGCTGGACGAACCTTTTGCCGGAGTTGATCCCATTGCGGTGGAAGACATTCAACAGATTGTGCTGGCGTTAAAGAGCAAAGGTATCGGTGTTCTAATCACGGATCACAATGTTCATGAAACCTTGTCTATAACTGATCGCAGTTATTTGCTATTTCAGGGAAAAATATTACTATCAGGTAATGCTGAGTTTCTGGCAAACGATGAACAGGCCAGAAAATTGTACCTTGGCAGTAACTTCAAACTGGATCGATAACAACAGTGGAACTATCCCAACATCTTGATCTAAAGCAAACCCTGACGCCGCAGCAGATACTGTTGTCGACCTTGTTGCAGTTGCCCTCCATGGCACTGGAACTGCGGATAAAAACTGAGCTTGAGATTAATCCCTTGTTAGAGCTGGTAGAGGATATCGAGGAATTGGATAATCCCGAAGAAGAGGCTGAGACTGAAGAACCTGAAATTGATTTAGAAGATTATTTTTCCAATGACGGCTACGAAGCTAAGGAGTTTTACGACAAGAGCGCTGAAGAGGTCGAAATTCAGAATGCATATCGTCCCAGTCTTGCTGAAGATCTTCTTGAGCAAATAGCCACCCTGCGCATTCCCGAAGCTGAGCGACTCATCATGGAAGATATGATCTGGAGTATTGATGAACGCGGCTATCTGGTTATGGAGCTGGAATTTATTGCCGAAAAGTTTGAAGTTGATGTTGGGCTTGTCCAGAAATTGCACAAAATGTTATTGCAGCTAGATCCTGTTGGTATTGGAGCTCGTGATCTTCAGGAATGCCTGTTGGTTCAAATAGAAAAGCTTCACCCTGGAACTCCTGCTCATCACATCATCCGGGACCATTTTGATGAATTTGCAAATAAGCGTTTTGAGAGAATCCTCAGGAAACTCCACCTGACAAAAGACGACCTCCGAGACGCAGAAAGTTTAATTTCACAACTCACACCAAAACCAGGCGGTGGATATATTGAATCTATCACCAATTATGTTACACCTGATTTTTATATCCGTGAGCAGGATGGCGAATTTATTGTCACCTTGAATGATTCGTTTATTCCTGAGTTACGAATATCTGGCACCTATAAAAATATGATCAATAACCAGAAAAAGCTGGATACAGACACCAAGCTGTTTCTGAAAAAGAAGGTTGAGTCTGCAAAGTGGTTTATCAACTCAATCCAGATGCGCCGGATAACCATGTTAAAGGTTATCAACTCAATAATCGAACGCCAAAAAGGGTTTTTTCTATACGGGGCAGATCATTTAAAGCCCATGGTTCTCAGGGATATTGCAGAGGACATCAGCATGGATATTTCCACAATCAGTCGCGTTACCAGCGGGAAATATGCTCAGACTGACTGGGGTACCTTTGAGATGCGATATTTTTTCAGCGAAGGTATCGAAGCCGAAGACGGTGAGAATATTTCAACCCGCCGCATTAAGGAACGACTCAGGGTCATTATTGCAGATGAGAAAAAAGCGCATCCCATTTCTGATGAAGCGATTTCCAAAATGCTCCAGCAGGAGGGATTCCCCATCGCTCGCCGGACAGTAGCAAAATATAGAGAACAATTAAATATCCCCGTTGCCCGTCTCCGCCGCGAAATATAGATCTTCCAAAAGCATCTCTCGCACCAGCAGTGCGATGAGAGCAAACATAATTTTATCAGCTCCGCCCTGGCCTGTCATATCCCAGAGATAGCCTATGAAATGAATATACACGTCTTTGCGAACCCGATCGAAGAGCGGGTGAAGCAATCCCTCTTTGATTTGTTAATATTCGTGGTTCTACGGGTCCTGTTTTGAAGGAGTGCTGATGTGCCCAGT
>ERZ889078.3574-NODE-3574-length-10223-cov-5.434894_pt1 | contig 10223 bp, 8 predicted proteins | sample MGYA00521266_ERZ889078 | MGnify/ENA primary metagenome ERZ889078 (study PRJEB32303, sample SAMEA104408618) | aquatic metagenome | biome: Brackish water; feature: Pelagic; material: water | place: Baltic Sea | collected 2014-06-16T06:34:00 | depth 76,534 m ... | reverse complement strand
GCACACCCGAACTCGAAAATCTGCGGGGGGTAATCTCCGATGGGCTTCTCCATAAATTGGCGGAGTCTTTTTTGACTCCCGATCCGGTGGATCTAGCAGCTACGGAGTTGCGCCAACAAATAGGCTCAGCTGCTCTTGGTAGCGCTTGGATAGGCCAACCAGAGAGCGTTGCAGTCTTCATTCAAACGAACGGACTCTACCGAGTTTGATGTATACCTATGCACTTGTCGCAACCCTAGCCGTTGTCGGTTTTGGGGCACTTCTCCTGAGGTATGCAGCTGGACTCCAGCTTGTTGATGCACCGGCCGCCGCACCTGAGCGCAAGCGCCAAAAACAACCCATCCCCATCGTCGGCGGCAGCGCGATCTTGTTGTCTGGTTTGACCTTGGTAGCCTTGTTTGGAGCGCCCCCATTTTCACTTTCCAGTGTGGCTGCTCCGCACTCAGCTTGGCTTGGGGTTGGCCTGCTACTCGCGTTTGGCGTTGGACTGATCGACGATCTTTTTGTCGGATGGTTGTCCGCTTGGCAGAAGGTTGTAGGCCAATTGTTGGCGAGCTTGCCCATGGCTTATGTGGCCTTCGCTCTGCATGGCGCCCTCGGTATACCCGTCGCGATTATGATGGCGATCACGGCCATGAATCTGGCGAACACCTATGACAACGCAGATGGTGCTTTGACCTCACTTGCGGCACTAGCCCTGGCGCTGACAGCTCCGGTGGTCGCGCTTGGAGTGGCAGCATTCCTTCCTCTCAATATCGGTGAATGGGGGCTCCGTAGGGCTTCTAATCGGAAAGAGCCGCGCGCCTACTTGGGGGACTCCGGAAGCCACCTACTCGGAATGTTGGTGCTCCTCTATCCACCTGCCTGGGGTTTCTTTTTTGTGCCAGCGCTTGATCTCGCCCGTGTCTCCATCTTGCGGATTCGTGCAGGTCGCCACATCTGGTCTGGGGATAGATGGCACCTGGCCCACCGATTGGAAGAGCGCGGACTCTCCCCCTTAGCCGTTCTTATTCTACTCGGAGGTATGGCTGCACCGGCCGTACTCGCGCCTTCGATACTTGGCCGCTTTGGGATAGAAGCGCAGATTTTGGCGGGTTATCTGCCGAGCTGCGCTCTCTTCTTCTTGGCAGTTCGAGCTAGTCGACCAAAGGAGCTTGGCCGCTAGCCAAGCCAAGACAGCAACAGGGTTCCGAGGTTCTCCATTCCCGTTTGGATCCGGCTCTCGAATCCGCTGAGGCTCGCACTGTCGGACTCATCCGTAATCGCACGGAGCTCAAGAAAAGGAACCCGCTGAAAACGGGCCGCCTTTGCACCACCCGCTCCTTCCCATGCCACGCATAGCGCGCCGGTCTCCATATGGAGTGCTCTCTTTCGAGCCGCGCTGACGATGTCTTCGTCACCGCTCGCAATAGCCCCCGAGTGGGTCTGAAAGCGGCCCTGTTCTGGGCGTGCGGACCAGATGGATTCAAGCAGCTCCCCGTTGCAAGGATACCGGGGCGCCAAGCGCGGCCCACCAAAGCGAATTCTGTAGTCGTGCTCGATCGTGTGCGCGCCAAGAACGACATCGCCCAGAGTGACGCTGCTGTCGAGCGAGCCTGCGGCGCCCGCAGCAAGTACGGCGCGCGGCATCTGGCCTCGCAACAACAAGTACTGAGCAATCGTGGCGAACTTCGCTTTGCCGTGCCCGCCAACCGCGACCTCGAGATCGAGGCTCGGGAACAGCCATGTTGGGGTGCGGCCCGCGACGACTTCGCGCTGATGACCCATCTCTCCCAAGTACGCGCAAAGACCTTCAAACTCGATTTGGAGGGGGGTGATGACAAGAACTCGCTCCACGATTAGCGCTCTTCGGCCGCTCTCCACTCCAGACGTTTTTGGCCTCGCAATCGTTTGACCGCTGCCTCGATTTCCTGGGCCTCACCTTGATCGAGAAAAGGACCAAAGTGCTTCGCGATTCTCCACGGCCTACCCGCGCGTGTTGACCGCGCACCACCAACAAGCTCGCCATTGTGCTGGCGCAACCTGCGAGCTGGATCCGTAGCTACACCGACGTAAGTACGCGGAAGGGTTTCGGACTGCAGCACGTAAACGAACCAGTCGGTACAAGAGTCTTCGATCACAGGCAGTCGTTTCTACCGGCGCTCGACTTTGGTCTCTCGGAATAGTCGGCCAGTGAGGGCTGCGCGCTCGGCGTAAGAGGCCTCCTTGGCTTTCAGTTCTACGAAGAGGAGCTCTCTCACATCTTCGAATTTAGTCATGACGCGGGACTCGACTTTTAGCAAGTGGAGACCAGAGGCACCGGTGACGGGTCCAACCACCTCTCCGATCGAAGCGGCGTGGACTGCGCTTGCGATTGCTTCACCGTAGTGCTTGAAGTTGTAGCCTGGGATGACCCCGGCATTTTGGTTCACCGAGAGATCGTGGCTCTCGGCGCGGCATAACGTGTCAAATTCCTCGCCTTCGGCAACTCGTATCATGAGCTCTTTAGCCTTGGCATCCATTGCTCGATCGAGGTGCATGTTCGTCAAGAGTTCGGGTGGCGTGCCCTTGGCTTGTAGCGCTGATTTTGTTCGCGAGCGGTTCAGCATGAGGTGGCGGAGGACAACCTTCTCACCGTCCAATCCATACGCAAAGTCGAACTGTGTGCGCAGCTGCTCTTCGGTGGGGATGCGAAGTTTCTTGATGATCAAGTTCTCCTGCATGGTCGCGAGCTGACCGATGAAGTACTGCGCTTGATAGCGCTCCTTGGTGTAGCCCAACGAATCGAGATTGCTCATAACCTCGTCGGTGTTCCCGTGGCTGCGCGCGAGCATCATGGCCCACTCTTGCGTCCAGGCTGCTTCGAGCTGGTCCTCGGTAACCTTCAGCTGTAAGCGCCTTGCCTCAGCATCTAGGAGGCGCCGGTGGATCATGTCACCGAGGGGGCCGTAGGCATTTAGGCGGAACAGCTCCTCCTTATATTCTTCCAGGGTGATCACCTTGTCTCCAATGCGCGCTACCACTCCCGGAGGCAAGTCGGAAACTTCGGAATCGCCTTTGAGATTCCTCGTGTCCTCTGGCCCTTGATTTCTGGTTTCTTTTTCCGATCCATCTTGCGGCTGGTTTTGGGGCCCCGTTTGCGGCTGAGCAGAGAGAGGGGCACTTTCGCGATTTAGGAGCTCGAACAGGCCACAGGGCGCAGGAGCGGCGATCGGGGAGCTTGAAGTGGCAAAGAGGAGGGCAACTAGGAACATAGAAAAGGTGGGGTGAGGCAAAGGTTAGAAGTGGCGTCATCTCATCATGTCATGACGATCGGTGCCTGTCAGCACTTGCCTCGGAGGCTCGCTGCGAAGATAATCCTGCGCCATTGTTCCAGCGACTAGGCAGACCTAGGCACCTTTCAGAGGGCCGGCCTCCTGCAGCGCGCTCACATGCCAAGCAGAGCTTCCGTTTTGACATATCCATTAACAGCTATCATCTCCGACTTGCATAGCAACGTGCCCGCCCTTGAGGTGGCACTGCGAGATGCATTCCAGCGCGGCGTGCGGCGCTTTGTGTGTCTCGGGGATGTTGTGGGGTATGGCGCAGAGCCTCGCAAGTGTTTGGATTGGATCATGCAGCTCGCAACCAGCGAGCCTGAGGTTCCTGAGGATTTGGGCGTTGTGTTCGAGGGAAAACTCGAGCCGGGACTGTGTTTGATGGGCAACCACGAGCACGCGCTCATTAATTCGCCCGAGGACTTCAACCCCAAGGCGCGCGCAGCGATCGAATGGACGCACGAAGAGCTAGGACGCGGCGGACGTGAACGCGGCTTCGCCTATTGGGATTTCCTGGGTGAACTCAAGTCCTCTGCGGCGGATGATGTCGCACAATTCGTCCATGGCTCACCTCGTGATCCGGTCCGTGAATACGTGATTCCGCGTGACTCGCAAGATCCGATCAAGCTCGCGATGCTGTTTGCCCCGATGGAGCGAGGCGTGTGCTTTGTTGGCCATAGCCACATTCCAGCGGTCTATTACGAGGACGGCCGCATCTTCATCCCCAAGGTTAATCCGGCAACGCACGAGGATGGGGTTGAAGGACCTTACTCACTCGGAGTACCCGGAACTGGCAGTGTAGCCGCGGACGCAAAACTTCCGCGTGCCATTGTCAACGTTGGATCCGTCGGGCAACCGCGCGACGGCGATCCGCGACTCTCTTACGTGCTGTTCGATGGGGAAAATATCTCCTTTGTTCGCTTGCAATACGATGTCGAGGCTGCCGCTGACAAAATCTTCGGCGTCTCTGAACTCCCCGACTACCTTGCTGAGCGCCTTGCAAAAGGTCGCTAGCTCAAAAACCGCTCCCTCCTAAAATGGATAAGCGCCTCTTCCTGGCGATGCTTTTGTCGCTCGCCGTTTGGTTTCTTTGGCTACAGATTTTCCCGCCTCCCGTGCGTGAAGAGCAGCCGAGAGTTGACCTTCCTGGTCTCGAATCCTCCGAGCTTCCAGGCTCTCAATCGAACTTGCCCAAGGGCGCGTTCGAGGGGACGCCCGCGATTGCCGAGAACCTACCTGGACGCGAAGTCGCTAGTGCGCCTCGGAGCGAAACCCTGATTTTTCGCAGTGCGGCAAAAGGTTCTGATGGCACTGGGGATTCGGCTCTAGATGGCGGGCTTTGGCGCGCGACGTTCGACAACCGAGGGGGCCGCCTAGTCGAGCTACGCACGGGGCACTACAGCGACAAGCTCGGTCTAAGTGACGAAGAGCTGTCCAACCCGGAGCACTGGCCGGTTCTCTTGAGTGCAGTAGAGACGGCTGCACCTGGATTCGGTGGCATGACGGGCTCGCTGCTTCTCGACACCTCAATCTCAAGCCAGGCGCTAGCGAACGAGCCCTTGTCCGAAGCGCTTTGGAAGATGGAAGTTCTGGGTCCCGAGGAGGCACCAACTGGAGTCGAGTTCAGCTTGTCGCCGGGTACAGGCGTTCGTTTTGTGAAGCGTTTTGAGGTCGCCCACGACAGCCTCTCGGGGTGGGAGTTCCTCCTTACTCTTAGCATCGAAAACAAAGACGGGGTCAAAGCAGGTCCGCGTCTGTTCGACTTCACGCCTGCGGCATGTGTTCCTCCGGCACTTGCTGACAAGTTCTATATTGAACCGCGCGCTGTCGCGGTTGGCCCAGCAGGCGACTTGGATCCCTCCATTGACGACGCTCAAATGCGGATCTCGGGCGCGACTTTGGCAGGACCTCTTGAGGTGGCTGCGCCGCTTGACTACGCAGGTGCGCACAATAAGTACTTCGCGTTCTTGATGCGGGGAGCTGACGAGGCGAGCACCGCCTCGCTTGCCGGCAGCAATTTTCGGCGCTTCTCTGAGACCGGGAAGATCGAGACGAACTGGGTGGTAGCCGATGTTGTACTCGAGCTCGCCGTTCCCGCCAAAGGGGAGACGCGAACCTGGAGCTACCGCGTCTACGCTGGTCCGAAAGATCCCAACATCTTTAAAGCCGACCACGCGACCTATTCCGCTGTGATTGAAAAGGACCTGAACTTCTTCTCGGGCATCGGGAAGCTGCTGCTGGGGATTCTTCGGGTCATTGAGCGGGCAACCGGCAACTTCGGTTGGGCCATTATCATCCTGACCTTTTGTATTCGGGGCCTTCTCTTCCCGTTGAACCGCCGCTCGCAGACGTCGATGGCGCGCTATCAGAAGAAGATGAAGCGCGTGCAGCCAAAGATCGACGCGATCAAGGCTAAGTATGCGAACGACCGTCAATCGCAGACACGCGAGCAGCAGAAGCTGATGCAAGAAGAGGGCATTTTCCCGCCGCTTGGTGGGTGCCTGCCTATCTTTGTGCAGATGCCGGTCTTCTTCGGATTGTTCTCCGCCTTGCGGACTAGCATCGATTTGCGCCAGGCACCATTCATTGGCTACATCCAGGACCTCTCCCGTCCGGATGCGTTGTTTGCGTTTGAAAAAACAATCGACGTCGCGTTCTTGCCGACGATGTCGAGCTTCAACTTGCTCCCGATTATCATGGTCGTGATGTGGGTTTTGCAGCAGGCGACGATGCCGAAGCCAGCCGACGAGCAGGCAGCGAAGATGCAGCGCATCATGATGTTCATGCCTGTGATGATGGGCTTCTTTCTGTACAACTATGCGGCGGGCCTTTCGCTGTACATGATCACGCAATCGACGCTTGGTATTTTCGAACAGAAGGTCATCAAGAAGCTCTGGCCCGTGGACGACACCATGCCTGACAAGCCGAAAAAAGGCTGCGCCCCATTTGCTGGCGCCATGGAAAAGCTGGCGGAGAAGCAGAAGGAGCAGCTCAAGTTGGCAGAGACACAAAAGGCGCGGCAGGCCAAAAAGAAGGGCAAGCGCTAGCGCTCGCCTAGGCCTCTGATGGATACGATTGTCGCCGTCTCGAGTCCGCCTGGACCGGGTGCGCGCGCCGTTGTGCGCCTATCGGGCCGTAGTGCGAAGGCGATCGTCGAACAAGTTTGGACGTCCGTACCGGAATCCCCGGATTGTGGTACGGACGCAAGCTCTATTCCGGATCGTCGCGCCGTGCTCGCCGGGCATTTTGACGATGGTGTTGGCCTTCTACCGGGCTACCTCTTTTGGATGCCGGGACCGGCCTCTTACACACGGGAGGATGTGATTGAGCTGCACCTGCCTGGCTCGCCTCCGCTAGTTGATGCGGCCCTCGCACAGCTTTTTCTCTTAGGCGCGAGGTTGGCGGAACCCGGTGAGTTCACGCGTCGCGCGTTTTTGAATGGTCGCCTTGATTTGACTCGCGCCGAAGGTGTTCTTGGCTTGATCGAGGCGTCGGATCTAGCGGCCCAGCGCTCGGCGTCCAAGTTACTGGTTGGGGGTCTAGGTCGTCGCATCTCGGCATTGCGCGAGGGAGTGGAAAACTTGCGAGCGCTTGCCGAGGCGAGTCTCGACTTTGATACGGCAGAGACTGGCCACGTGGACACAACCCAGCTGCAGGCACTTGCCGCAGATCTTGAGGTGGCGTTGGGCGAGGCGCTCCTGTGGGAAGAGCGCCGCGAGCCATCCAAGGGGCGACCAAGGGTTGTCCTAGCGGGGCGTCCGAACGCTGGGAAGAGTAGCCTGTTCAATCGGCTGACCATGGAAACTCGCGCAGAGGCGAAGGCGAGCGAGCTTGGAAGAGCACTGGTGAGTGATCTCGCGGGAAGTACACGCGACGGCGTGTCGGGCATTTGGCGCATCTTCGGGGTTGATGTTGAGCTGATGGATGCGCCGGGGATTGAGGTCGTTTCGGAAAGCGCGGACGCGAGTGCAAAGGCGCAGGAGCTGGCACGTGGCGAGCGAAGTGGGGCCGACCTCATCCTGTGGGCAGTCGCGCCGGAAAGTGTAGTTGAGGTCCAGCTCCAATCAGATGCACAGCAGCTGCTTGAAACGGGAAACCCCGTGATCTGCGCATTCACCAAGAGTGATCAAACATCCTTGCAAGAAGGAGCCGACTCTGCTGGGGGGATCTCCATGACGGGCCTTCCGCCCGGAGATTGTGTGACCTTGTCCTCCAAGACCGGCGCGGGTATCTCCAGCCTGGAAGACGCCGTGGGGGAGAAGTTGGGACTTCGGCGGGCTGGTCGGGATCCCGGAGCGACTGTTGTTGCCGCTGCCGCCCTAGGTCGGGAGCTCTCGGCGCGGCACAAGACGGCGATTCAAGGTGCATTGCGGGCCTTGGATGAGGCCCGGGGCGCCCTCGTAGCCCAGATTCCCCTTGATCTCATCGCAGAGACCCTGCGCGAGGCCACGGATGAGTTGGACTCCGTGACGGGCGAAACGACCCCAGAGGACCTTCTGGACCGTATTTTTGCAGGCTTTTGCCTGGGGAAATAACCTCGTAAAGGAATCCGATTCGGGCACAAGTGGGGGCTGGACACAACTTAGCGCTCCCAGCCGTGAGAACACCTCTGCTAGGGGGATTGAGGCTGTTGACACACTACATATAGTGTGTTCTCCTTACCGTATGAGATGCCAACGCTGCAAAGAAGACCACGACCGTGTGGTGGATTCCCGGACCTCGGCCGATAGCCGAGCCATTCGGCGTCGGCGAGAGTGCTTGGCCTGTGGATTGCGTTATACGACCTATGAGCGCGTGGAGTCCACGCCTCTTCGCGTAGTCAAGAAAAGCGGCGAGCGCGTTCGATTCGATCGTGATCGCATTCTGACAGGTATGGTGATTGCCTGCGAAAAGCTTGACGTGTCGCTCGAGGACCTTGAGCTTGCAGCATCGCGAATCGAAGTCGGATGCCAAGAGGAATTCGATCGCGAGGTTCCCAGCGCGGTGATCGGAAACCTAGTGATGGATGAGCTGCGTGGGCTCCATCAGGTGGCCTATGTTCGCTTCGCGAGTGTCTATCGCGAGTTCAAAGATACCGAGGAGTTCCGGCGAGAGCTCGAGAAGCTCGTTCACGAGAGCGGGTCAGCTAAGTCTGCGATTGCGGCTGTGGACAGGAACGCATGACGTCGAGTTCACCAGGCGGACCGCGGTCCGATCGGGGTGGCGTTGATTCCTCACGCCGACCGAGTGCTGTAAAGTCGAGTGCCTCTGCGGGCTCTTCGAGCGGTGCATCGCCTCGTGCAATCGAAGCAATTCGCAAGCGCGATGGTCGCCTAGTGCCGTTTGACCTAGCTAAAATTAGTGCGGCGATAAGTCGGGCGATGGCGGCTGCTGGTGAAGCCGACGAGGGATTTGCCCAAGAGGTCGCGGGTGTTGTCGAGCTGGCGCTTGCGCGTCGCCATGGCAGTGAAGCTACGGGCTCGACTTCGATTCCCCACATCGAAGAGATCCAAGACCTAGTCGAGAACGCGCTTGTCGAGCTTGGGCGCGGCAATACGGCGAAAGGCTACATCCTCTATCGCGATCGCCGCGCGCGACTTCGCGACGCAGTTGAAGTGCGTCACCCCGCAGGGGGACGGCGCACGACGGGTGATCCGGCTGTGCGTGTGCAGGAGTCCGAGGGGAGCTCCAACTGGAGCAAGGGGCGTATCGTCTCCGCGCTGATGGGCGAGGCGAATTTACCTCGGGCTACGGCGGAAGATGTGGCCAGTCGCGTAGAGGAGCGTGTGTTCCTTTCGGGGCAACGGCGTATCTCAACGGGCCTCCTTCGCGAAATGGTAGACAACGAATTGGTCGACATGGGGCTGACGCGTGCGCTCCAGCGGCAGGCACCTCTAGGGCTGCCGCGGCACGACTTCTCGCGCATTTTGCGCGGGGAGGCGCTCACTCCATGGGAGCACGAGAGCTTTGCCGGGGCGGCTTTTCAGGCGGGCGTTCCCTACCTCTCGGGACCCCGAGCGCTTGAGGTCTCCACGACGCGCGCGATCACCTCGGAGATTATGCGACGGTATGTTTTGGAGGATGTGCTCGGCGAGGGGCTTGCGGAACTTCACCTCTCCGGCGACCTCTCGATTGAGGACATGGGGGCAGCGCAGTTGCCAACGTGGATCGCCGTTCCGGGGGAGCTGCTCCTCTCTGGCGAGGCGACACCCTCCGCCGCATTTGACCTGCTCGACGAGCTCGCGGATTGCGCACGCGGTGCGTCGATCGGTGTTGTGCTCGAAGATCCGGCATCGGTCTTACAGCCGCTTTTACGCGCCACCCGCGCCGGCTCGTCCATGGGGATCAGCGCGTGGCTACACGCCATTCGTGCAATCTCCCGCGGTTCGGGCAGGCGCATTGATCTGGGTAGCGTTGGTTTGCGGAACAAGGGGTTTCTGGCCCGCCTCGTGACCGCGATGGCGGAAGAGCGTCCCGGTATCCACGCTCCCCGGCTCTTCCTTTCTGCAGAAGAGCTCGGCAGCTTGATCGGGCCAAGCGGTGGCTCGGCGGCGCTTGAGAGCTCCATTGAGATACTCCTGGAGACTGGGCGCATTATTCCCGTTTGGGTTAGTGAGAGGCGCTTTGCCGCTCCCGGTTGCCGCCGCTCTCCACGCGAGCGCGGGGTGCTTGCCTGCGGTGGCGCGATCGTCCTGAATCTGCCCCGTGTTGCGCGTCGCGCGGGCCCGTGGCGCGAGAGTCGTATGTTCGAAGAGCTGTCGGGACTAGTGCGCGCATCCCTAGAGGCGGCGCGAGCGATCGTCGCCTTCCAAAGGCGCAGCCAAGGCGGCGACGCCCGTGGCTTCGCGCGCATGCGCACAAGTTTTGCACTCCAGCCCTCGGGTCTAGTCGAAGCCCTTCGAACTCTCGGCGATGGCAGTGTCGATCCCGACCAAGGCGCGCGCCTGC
>ERZ889078.3573-NODE-3573-length-10227-cov-24.354503_pt1 | contig 10227 bp, 6 predicted proteins | sample MGYA00521266_ERZ889078 | MGnify/ENA primary metagenome ERZ889078 (study PRJEB32303, sample SAMEA104408618) | aquatic metagenome | biome: Brackish water; feature: Pelagic; material: water | place: Baltic Sea | collected 2014-06-16T06:34:00 | depth 76,534 m ... | reverse complement strand
GAGATTCGTGATCATGTGATCAATCAACTGGCCGGGGTAGAAGACTTGTAGGAGGCTGGAATCTGAGCAAGCGGCATCAAATGCGAAAAGTTACCGAACTCAGCCGCATGCTGACCTATATTCTGGGGTATCGGCCTGATGAATTCGGCCTGGTCCCCGACGAAGAAGGGTTTGTGGGTTATAAAGACCTGCTCAAAGCCCTGCACGAAGAAGACGGGTGGCGTTATGTAAGACGTTCCCATATTAATGAGATGCTGATGGGCGGGGAGCGGGAACTTTTTGATTCCCTAAACGACCGGATCCGGTCCATGGAAAGGCATTGGGTCCTGAATCCCCATGATGATCTTCCGTTGCCGGGCCTGCTTTATATCCCCGTCCGAAAACGGGCTCACTCCGTGGCTATGGAAAGGGGTTTAAAGGCTGAACACAATTCGTATCTGGCCCTTTCCACTGACCGGAAAATGGCCCTGCGTCTGGGCCGCCGCCGGGATCAACATCCGGTACTGCTGGAAATCCCCGCTGCCGCGGCAGGAAAAAAAGGGGTACTGATTTTTCCTTTTGGAGATCTGTTTCTGGCGCCGGAGATTCCAGGACGTTTTATTGCAGGTCCCCTGCTACCGAAAGACAGCTTGGAAAAAGAAGATAAGAAGATCGATAAAAAACAAAAACCCCATTCCGGCCTCAAAACCGCGACCCCGGGATCATTTACCCTCGACCCCCGGAGAGATCCGGATCCTTCACGGAAATTCAGAGGTAAAAAGCGAAAGGGATGGAAAGAAGACGCCCGCAAAATGCGGAGAGGGCAAACGGGGGCTTGATCACTTTTGATCAGTCTTATTCGAATAATCTGAAAGCGGTTTCTTAAACCCACACCCCTTTTTTCTACACGTCACAATGGGACCATCTGCTTTTTTGGGTTGTTTGATGTTGAGTACCGGTGTGCCGCACTCAGGGCAACTGCCGTCAAAAGGTTCATCCCAGGTAGCAAATCGGCATTTGGGATATTGATTGCAGGCAAAAAACTTCTTGCCTTTCTTGGAAGTCTTTTCCACCAGGGTCCCCGAGCAGTCGCCCTCGGGGCATGGCACGCCGGTGCTCACCGGGTCCGGTGCCCAGATGTTTTTGCACTCCGGATACCCGGAACAGGCCACAAAGGGCCCGTAACGCCCGTTTTTGGAGACCATGGGTTTGCCGCATTTCTCACAGGTCCCCTTTTCCTCTCCCGCATCGGGGGTGGCTTCAATAATAATCTTTCCTTTTTCATCCCGGGTAAAATTGGTGGTATTTCGGCATTCGGGATAACCGGTGCAGGCTAGGAAAATGCCGTTTCGGCCGGATTTTATGGCCATGGGGCGCTGGCATTTTTCGCAGGTGATTTCCGTTAAAACCTCACCTTTCATCCCTTCGGTGGCTTTATCCAGATCTTTTTCAAAGGAAGAATAAAACCGTTTGAGCACATCAGTCCATTTCTCTTTGCCCCGCTCGATCTGGTCCAGGTTATTTTCCATCTGCGCGGTAAAGGTTGTATTCAACACATCGGGAAAATTCTTGACCAGGAGATCCGTTACCAGGAACCCCAGTTCAGTGGGGCTGAATCGTCTCTTTTCAACCGACACGTATTCTCTGCCACTGATATTGGCCAGGATGGCAGCATAGGTGGAAGGCCTGCCGATGCCGTTTTCCTCAAGTGCTTTGATCAGGGAGGCTTCCGTGAATCGCGGAGGCGGCTGAGTAAAATGTTGTGCGGGATCCAGCTTCAAAAGGGCCAGGATCTGTCCCTTTGTTAAAGGTGGCAGTGGGGTATCCGCTCCATTCTCCTGCCCATCTATTGCTTTTAATGTTTCCGTCTGTTCTTGATAAAGGACGGTAAAGCCTTTGAATACCATCACTGAGCCGGTGGCACGGAACCCGGCGTTTCCGGCTTGGATTTCCACCTGGGTTTTGTCCAGCTGTGCGGGGCTCATCTGGCAGGCCACAAACCGTTTCCAGATCAGTTCATAGAGGGCTGACTGTTCCCGGCTCAGGTATTTTGATATGGTTTGGGGTGCCAGGTCCACGGAAGTGGGTCGGATGGCTTCGTGGGCTTCCTGTGCCCCTTTGCGACTCTTAAAACGATTGGGTTTATCCGGTAGAAAATCCTTTCCAAACGCCTTCTCAATATAAGTACGCGCCTGATCAAGGGCATCATTTGAAAGGTTAAAGGAATCGGTTCTCATGTAAGTAATCAGACCCACCAGGCCTCTATTTCCCAGAGCAACCCCCTCGTAGAGGCTCTGTGCAATGGACATGGTCTTTTTCGCGGAATAACGTAATCTTCTGAAGGCTTCCTGCTGTAAAAGACTCGTGATAAAGGGTGGGGGTGAATTCTTTTTGGTCCGCTTTTTAGTGATTTTTGAGACTTCAAAAGGGAGTTCCTCGATCTCGGAGAGGATGCCAAAGGTCTGTTCTTTATTGGCAAGGTCTGTCTTTTTCCCTTTATATTGAAAAAATTTGGCTTCAAAAGGAGGGGGTTTTGTGCCTTGCAGGTGCGCTGTCAGGGACCAGTATTCCTGCGGTTCAAAAGCCTGAATTTCCCGTTCACGATCGCAGATCATCTTTACGGTCACGGATTGGACGCGGCCGGCACTTAACCCTCGTTTGACCCGCTTCCAGAGAAGCGGCGAGATTTGGTAGCCCACCAGACGATCCAGAATACGCCGGGTCTGCTGAGACTCAAATTTATTCCGGTCAAGGGTTTTGGGTGATTTAACGGCATCCTGAATAGCTTTTTTGGTGAGTTCGTTAAAGAGAACCCGATAGATTTTCTGTTCATTTTTTCCCTTGCCCAATTCCTGGGCCACGTGCCATGCAATGGCCTCCCCCTCCCGGTCCGGATCCGGCGCCAGGTAAATGGCGTCAGCGGTTTTTCCGGCGGCTTTCAGGTCCTTGAGGATTTTCGCTTTTCCTTTAATGGTGACATAGTCGGGCTCGAAATTTTTCTCAATATCAACGCCCAGTTTGCTGACGGGAAGGTCTTTCACATGCCCCACCGAAGCCATGATTGTAAAATCGGGTCCCAGATATTTTTTGATGGTTCTGGCTTTGGCCGGTGATTCAATGATGAGAAGGTTTTTCGGCATTCTTTAGATCCAGTCTTTACTTTTCAAAGTAAGTTTTTAAGGGTTAACAACGGATGTACATTTTTCCGGGGAGTTGCCGAATGGTTCCGTTTAGTTCCATTTTGAGCAAAATCATGGCCATCTGGCCCGCATCCATGGCAGCCGTGCGTGCGATCTGGTCAATATGTATGGGATAATTTCCGATGATGTCGTATACGGTACGTTCAACACCCTCCATTTTCCCCTTTGGTAAAGACGGCTCCTTTTCCATCCCTGCACTTTGCTTCAAGAACCACAGTTCATCCAGGATATCATCGGCGTTTTCAATGAGCTTCGCACCCTGTTTGATGAGCCAGTGGGTGCCGGTACTCTTAAAAGAATCGACGCTTCCGGGAACTGCAAATATTTCACGATTCTGCTCGAGGGCAAGGGCGGCCGTAATGAGTGATCCGCTTTTTCGTGTGGCTTCAATCACGGCGACCCCTCGACTGAGGCCGCTGATCACCCGATTTCGGATGGGAAAATTCCGGGGTTCGGGGGCTGTTCCCATGGGAAACTCTGACAGAACCACGCCCTTTTCCACCATTTGATCAAACAGCTTCCGGTTTGACTTGGGATAAACCACATCAATGCCCGTTCCCAGGACGCCGATGGTAAAACCCCCAGCCCGAAGGCAGCCGACATGGGCGGATGCGTCAATTCCCCGTGCGAGGCCACTGACCACGCCGGCGCCCCTTTTTGCCAGGGCCATGGAGATCCTTTCGGCGGTCTTCAAGCCGTAATGGGTCGGATTTCGGGACCCGACCAACCCCACAAAGGTTTGCTCCAGCGGAATTTCTCGCCCCTTGACGAACAACACCATGGGCGGATTGTGAATCTCACGCAATAAAACGGGATAAGCGGGATCCTGATACGTCAGGACTTTCGCCCCGGTGTGTTCAGCCTTTAAAATCTCTTTTTCAGCCCGTTCCAGCAATCCGCGATCCAAAATTTTCCGGGCGATCCCCTTCCGAAGTCCTTCCACCCCCATTAAATCAAAAAAACTCGCTTCAAAGATGGCGTTCACATCAAGGAATTTCTCAAACAGCCTTCTGAGGACCACATTTCCCAGTCCGGGAATCATGTAAAGGGCCAGCCATGCCTGTCTTTGATCCTGTGGTATGGTCATGGGGCAGCAGGGGGCTCAAAATTAAGGCCGGAATAGCGGGAATATAAAACAGGGCGAAGCGGATTAGTCAAGTGTTTTCTCAATCAGGTAGCTTTCATGTTCAATTTGCTGAACATTTCACCATGGTTGACAATAGATAAAGGCTTTCAGGTAAATCCTGTTTCAAATTAATGTTTTCTTTTACTTTTATCAAAATGGGAACCAGTTCATTTTTAATGTCAATCTCTTTAATGCCAAGCTCTTTAATGTCTTTTCCCCGGGCCGCCAAAGTTTTTTCAAGCTCACGGTTCAGATTAACCGCTTTGATCATGGTTCCGTTTGGGAAATCCTTTTTTGCGTTCAGCACGACCGCCGTGGCTGTTTCCAGCCTTGATTCCACAATAATGAGATATCCCAGCACCAGATCCGGAAGGTCTGCCCCGTTTGTGACGGATGTTTCCATGCGGGTCACAATGGCAAAAAGATTGCCCCGTTCAAAGCCGTGCTTGTATCCTTGATCGATATAGACCACCGAATATTGCCCCTCTAATTCAAACTGGTCTTTGGAAGCCACAATGGCGGCACTGCAGTTTTTGTTGTCCCCACATTTTTTCCAGTCCGGGTTTGACGGCTGTATGCAGCTCGATACCGGTTTGTAGGGTAAAAGTGGGTCTCCCACCCGCATGACCCGGTAACTTTTTATGATCTCCGCTTTGAACGAGTGCTCGCTGACCTTTTCTTTCAGGACAATTTTTCCCAGAAACAAAACTACGGTTCCCACATCTGATCCGGTAAGCGGGTGATCCAGTCCATCCGATTCCCTGTAAAGGTTAAAGATGTCGCCGGGCTTGACCTGACGGCCTTTTTCAAAGGTCACATAGATGTTGTCGTATTGTGCCAGAAAGATCCGCTCCGTTTCATCGGCCGTTACGCGGCCCCAGGGTTTTACCCCATCAGGCGATAAAAACCCCAGCGCCTCCACATTGCAATACTCGGCGACATCAATCCCTTTGATGGCCCAAGTGGCATCATCCGCCCCGATCAAGGATTGAAGCCCTCCCACACCCTGTACCGAAACAGCTTTGATGGGCACATTTTCAAGGAGAGAAATAACGTCACCAACCTGGAGACGGGCGGGATTGGTTACAAAGGGATTCATTTTCCACAACTTTGGCAACAGGTCCCGGTTCCCATAGTAGCGAATGCAAATATTTTCAAGGGTATCACCCTTAACGACGGTATGGGTTGAGGGCTGGGCCCAGGCTGCGGTACTCCCAAACACGGAAAATGAAAAAATGCTCACACCGATCCAGAAAGCCCAAAAAAGCAAATGTCTTTTTCTCAAGGCACCCTCCCATTGAATCATTTGTTGCAAGGCATTAACCGCTCAAAGGCAACACATAACAACACCTATACAAAGCAGTTCTTCAATTTGTCAAGCAGATCGAAAATAAAAATCGCAAACAGGTTGATTCAAGTATGGACGGAAAGGGGTTTCGTGGGTTAAAAGTGAAAGCTACGGGGTCAGTTATTGCTTTCGGCAATAAAGTGTCCCCGAGGAATGGAGCCGAATCCCATTGAAGCGAATCTTCATTGTCTTCTCCCTGCTCATTCTGGTGGGAGTTCTGATATTCAAGGAAAACATTATAAAGCGTCCTGATGGGTTTTCCGGGGAGGGATGTCTGTTTTGCCATAAAGAGATGTCGGATTCCGACCGTTCTCATCCGGCATCTGCCTTTGGATGCAGTATTTGTCACCTGGGTAACCCCTATTCCCTGGACGAAAAACGAGCGCATGTCACCCTGGTAAAAAACCCGGGAGATCTTCGGGTGGTAGAAATGACCTGCGGAAAAACCGGTTGCCATGGAGAGATTGTGGGCCGCGTCAAAAAAAGCCTTATGGCCACCAACAGGGGTATACTTAAGATCGTACAGGATGAATGGGGCAATGGTGGATACAAGGGCGCACGTGTGTCGGCAAAGTCCTTGGCTGTGCGGGATCTGTATGGAAAAATAACTCCTTCAAATGCTCCCCTCGATCTCTATTGCAAAATGTGCGGTGGGTGTCATTTATGGAAAGAAAAAACGGGCGATAAAGGCGAGGTGGGCAGAAGGGGCGGTGGATGCAGTGATTGTCACGTGGTGGACGAAGAAAAAGTGAAAAGCCAGGGGGGGGTCCTGATCCAACATCCTAAAATGACCACCAGAATCCCTTCTGAAAACTGTGTCAAATGCCATAATCGATCCGCGAGAATTGGATTATCCTATTTCGGAAAATTCGAATCGGCAGGCTATGGCACACCCTACGAAGGGGACGATTTGAGCAGCAGGCGGCTTTCAGGCAACCGTTTTTATCTCGATCTTCCATCCGATATCCATTTTGAAAACGGAAAAATGGTTTGTATCGATTGCCATACGGCCACCGGGTTGATGGGAGACGGCCATTCATACGACAAGATGGCAGATCAGGTGGATATTACGTGCGAGGCATGCCATTCACCCAGGTTCCGGTCGAAACCGGAGGCTGAGTCCCTGGCAAACCGGCTGGCCGTCCTCAACGGAAAAATACCTGAACCAAAGAAAACTCCCATCGGTTTCACCCGGAAGGGAACCCCTCTTTACAATCTTCAAAAGGTTAATGGGAAACCGGTCTTTTACCGAAAAATGGACGGGCGGCCCTTGAAACTGCAGGGGGTGAGTGAGTTGAAAAAAGCCCATCACAACCTGAAGGGTCATGAGCGGCTTTCCTGCCAAGCTTGCCACAGTGCCTGGGTTCCCCAGTGCTATGGATGCCATTTGACTTACGAAAAATCAGCGTTCCAGAAAGACTGGATCAGTGGGAAAAAAACCCCTGGAAAATGGAAAGAAACCCGTTCCTATTTGCGGTTTGGAAAGCCTGCTCTGGGAGTCCGCGGTGATGGCCGCATTTTTCCGATCACCCCCTGCCAGGTATTTTTTTCCCCTTTCGATGATGACGGTCAATATATAAAAGCCGAATCTTTTATAAACCTCAACCTGTCCGCATTTGATCCCCACACCACACGGGAAAAAGCCCGTACGTGCAACGATTGCCACGGGGATCCCAAAACCATTGGACTGGGTGAGGGTATCCTCTACCGGAATGGTGGGAAGCAGGTTTTCAGGCCCACACACCAGCCAACAGAGTCGGGTCATGGATCGGAGCTGACCTTTCCCCTGGATGGTTTTGTAACCCTTGCGGGAAATCCCCTTCAAGCCGGGTCAAAAAACGGGGTGAGGCCATTTGACGGGAAAGAAATTGCCCGGATTCTCTCGGTGGACCCTTGTGTTGGATGTCACAGCACTTATGAAGACAGGATTTATCAGGATTTCCCGAAATCCTTGAAGCGATTTGAAGCCGATCAGGGGCTGCCATGTCTGAATTAAGCCCGGTTTGTGGCTTCTTTACAAGGTGCTCTCTGATATTGCTTCTGTGTCTCTGCTTTGTGTTATCAGCGCCTGTCGGAAGTACTTTCGCATCGGAAGAGAATCCTCCTGAAGACGATTTCAGTGAGTGCATGGCATGCCACAAAGGGATTGAAGCCATCAGCGCCAATCACCCCTTTGCCTGTGTCACGTGTCATCTGCATCCGAAGGATCGCCACACGAAGCCTCTTACGAGCCACCAGGCCATCTTGCGAAACCCGTCCGATCCCACCACCGTGCGCCAGTTCTGCCTCCCTTGTCACCAAAGGGAAGTTGAAACCCTTGAGCATTCCCTGCACTGGTCCCTGGCAGGTGTGATCAACCAGACCCGTTTTCTCTGGGGCGCCCAGGAAACGGCCGCTCCGGCAGTCTATGGTATTAAAGGTCCCCTTAAACCCCTGCCGGATCCGGATTTTTCAAAGAACCCCAAAAAGCCGGAGAATCTTGTGGACGATTTTCTGCGAAGGCGCTGCCTGAGATGCCATATCCATACGCGGGGGCCGGGGGGAACCGGCTTTTATCGGGCCACCGGCTGCGCCGCATGCCACATGCATTACAGTAATGATGGTCGGTACCGGGGAGAGGACCGGGCCATCTCAAAATCCAAGGCCGGATATCCCCTCAAACACACCTGGACCCGACAGATCCCCAACGAACAGTGCCTTCACTGTCATCACCAGAACCATGTGGGTGCTGATTATGAAGGACTTTTTGAGCATGATTACAGCGATGATTTTCGTTCTCCTCTGGTTCAAGGAAAGCTGAAACCCAGGACACACGGGTTGGATTACCATCACCTGTCCAAAGATGTTCATTCCGAAAGAGGGCTTTGGTGTATCGATTGCCACACCAAAAAAGATGTTATGGGAAACGGGCATTCCTACAGTTATGAAATGGAAGTTCCCAAACGTTCCTGCAGGGATTGTCATGGAGGATTTGGTGAGCATTTGCCCGATTTATCCATTTCCGCCATTGGCAAGGCGGCGGACGGCTTTTCTTTTATTTCCCGGAATTCCGGTCAAAAACACCCACTTCCCTTGTTTTCCCCCTCTTCAGCCGCCCACCGCATTGATGCCCACAGAAAGGTTCGTTGCAGCGCCTGTCATGCCCAGTGGTCCTATCAGGATTATGGGTTGAGCGTCATGCGTGAAGAGATTATCCAGGATTACAAATGGATTAACCGAACGGTCCAGGGGGATCCGGCCATGGAAAAAGAGCTGAAACTGCACACGGAAAAAGATGTGGTCGGTTACCCGGTTTCAACGGACTGGTTGTCCGGCGAGAAAAGACCGGGAATCTGGTCCATGGGCTGGCGGTTCAGGCGATGGGAGCCCATGCCTCTGGGTGTGGATCAGACGGGGCGTTTTGCCATTTTGCGGCCGCGATATCAATATCTGATCTCTGCTGTAAACGAAATGGGTCAAGTGTCTCTCGATAGCATTGCTCCCCAAAGGGGGGATGGCAACGGACGGGGATGGGCTTTTATGCCCTATGTGCCCCACACTGTTGCCCCTTTTGGTAGAGGGTGCTTTTCATGTCACCGGAACCGGGTTGCAGCGGGTTTGGGTCCGGAGGAAAAACCAACGATGGATACCCGCCTGACCATCCCCTCTCCGCCGGCTGTTAATACCATGCGCCTGCTGAACGCTGAAGAACAGAAAAAACTGTTTCAGCCCGGGGCAAAGTGGCACAGGGAAAGGCTCAGAAACCTGAAGCAGTCAAATTAATGGAAGATTTCACCGGGGGAGTTTCAGTAAGATAATTGGTACTGCAAATTTGTTCCTTCCCGTTTGATATGCACACTGGCGGCGACTGATAATATGTACAGGTTGAGCCTGGATTCCTGATCTTCATAGTCATCCGTCATATAACCCGCAGGAGTGCTGTTTTGTTCTTTCGACCAACCCCTGCCCGCCAACGCAACGGGTCGGTTCTCCGGGCGGTGAACCACAAGGGCCCCCGCTGTCACCGGCAGGCTGATTCTGGTGCTGCTGCCGTTCAGGTTGAAATCCGCGTTGTAATCGCCGGCTGCGTATGTTCCGTTAAAATCAAGTTCAACGCTGCTGCCCGCAGCTTTTAACTGAAACTTCTCAAAATTGGTATTGGCAATGTTGGTCAGTGTAAAGAAAGTGCCCTCACACGTTATGCCAAGTTTTCGAACACTGAAAAGCGTGGGTTCGCTGAAATCCAAGCGTGCCTGTGCGCCCTTTAAGTTCAGGAGAAGGTTATTGAGCGGCATTCCCCCCAGGTTCATATTCGTTTGAACTCCCGTGAAGTTGAGGGTCAGATTGGTATCGAGATCATACTTACCGATCTGGATTTCCCAATCATGTAAAGGGTTCGCCATGTTCTGTGTAGAAATGGCCCCCGATGAAAAATCCGCTGTAAAGGTACCCTCTGAGAAGTTTTCCGAGGATATGGGTGCAAGTTCTCCACCGTCGTAGTTTACGAGGACCCTTACAATGAAACCGGGATCTTCAGAGAGTTTGAAAGTTACCCTCGCATGACTGATGTTGAAACGCAAATCCAATCGATTGGC
>ERZ889078.3569-NODE-3569-length-10234-cov-16.698595_pt1 | contig 10234 bp, 7 predicted proteins | sample MGYA00521266_ERZ889078 | MGnify/ENA primary metagenome ERZ889078 (study PRJEB32303, sample SAMEA104408618) | aquatic metagenome | biome: Brackish water; feature: Pelagic; material: water | place: Baltic Sea | collected 2014-06-16T06:34:00 | depth 76,534 m ... | reverse complement strand
GGAAAGCGGAAGGCGGAGGGGATTCCGGGGAGTTTTCAGATCCCGCTCTTCTGGAGCTGTTTCAGACAGAAACACAAAGCTATGTGGCTGTGTTAAATGACGGTCTCCTTGCCCTCGAGGACAATCCCGTCGCAACCGAACAGTTGGAGGCTCTGATGCGTGCTGCCCATTCCATCAAGGGGGGCGCGAGAATTGTGGGCATGGATGCTGCGGTCAGGGTGGCCCACGTGATGGAGGATTGCTTCGTTGCGGCTCAGAAAGGCAAGATCGACCTGCGTTCCGAGCAGATAGACCTCTTGCTGAGAGGGGTGGATATCATCAACCACCTGTCGGGGGCCATGGACGTCTCCAGGCAGCATTCTGCTGAATACCATGGAGAGATTGAATCGTTTGTGTCCGCTGTCAAAGATCTGTTAGCCCACCCCGATGCACAGGGGAAAAAAACCTCAAAAAAACCCCCCAGGCCTGAAAAGGAAAACGATTCATTTTCCAGTGGAGAAGTCTCAGGGCCGTCTCGGAAGGCGGATGCGGATACCACGGGTTCCGATGTCATTTCCGACCCCGCCTTGATAGATCTTTTCCAGGCAGAGGTGGAAACACACGTGGCCGTGCTGAGTGACGGTCTTCTTGCCCTTGAAAACAATCCTGGAGGAACCGAACCGTTAGAGGCACTGATGCGTGCCGCCCATTCCATAAAAGGGGGGGCAAGGATTGTAGGCCTCGACGCGGCTGTCCGGGTGGCCCACGTGATGGAAGATTGCTTTGTTGCGGCTCAGAAAGGAGAAGTCTTTCTTGGATCAGAGCAGATCGATGTTCTTTTGCAGATTGTAGATATCCTCATTCAGCTCTCCCGGTCGCTCGTGGAGGGCGAAACAGATTGGCTGATGCGGCACAGGGTGGAAATTGACCGTTTGGTGGACGCTATTGCGGAAATTATCGGAAGAGAGTCTGCAATTCCTGTTACCCCTGTAGAAGAACCTTTCGCAGAGGGAGAAATTCCCGAAGAACCTGTCCCTGTAGTTCTTTCAGAAGAAACCACCTTAGTCACTTCCAGAGATGTGAGAACCCCGGCGGTATTGCAGGAAAAGTCGGGGGCGGATCTTCCTCAGTTAAAACCTTTTGATAAGGACCGTGCCATACGCGTTACGGCTGGAAAAATTGAGCGTCTGATCGGACAGGCGGGAGAAGTGGTTGTAAACGCAGGGTGGCTTCCTTCCTTTTCTGAAGGCCTGTTGAAACTCAAGAAGAATCATATGGAGCTTTTTTCGGTACTGGATGAGCTCAGGGAAGTGCTTCTACAGTCCGGCGCCGATTCCCTTCCGGCTGATCTTGCAAACCAGGCTCGACAGAAAACCAAGGACTGCAGCCTGATCCTGGCGGAAAAATTGAACCAGATCGATGTATTCAACAGCAGTTCCGCCAGCCTTTCCGACAGGCTGTACCATGAAGTCATTTCTGTCAGGATGCGCCCCTTTTCCGATGGTGTGAAAGGCTTTCCCAGGATGGTTCGCGATCTTGCAAGGGATCTGGGCAAAAAAGTGAGACTGGAAATCAGGGGAAAAGCGACAGAAGTGGACAGGGATATTCTGGAGATGCTGGACGCGCCTCTGAGCCATCTTCTCCGCAATGCCATAGATCATGGCATGGAATCTCCCGAAATGAGGGGGAAGACCGGAAAACCGGAGACCGGGACGCTGCTTCTTGAGGCGACCCATCGATCGGGAATGCTCATGGTTACCGTTTCTGATGACGGCGGCGGCGTTGATCTGGTTAAACTGAAAGAGAAGATCGTACGAAAAGGACTTGCCGGACCGGATATGGTTGAGAAAATGACGGAACAGGAATTGCTGGATTTCCTGTTTCTCCCGGGGTTTAGCACTGCGTTGGGGGTGACCGAAATTTCGGGACGGGGAGTTGGCCTGGATGTCGTGCGCAACATGACCCATGAGGTGGGTGGCGTGGTTCGCGCTTTTACAAAGCTCGGACAGGGGCTGACGGTCCACATGGAATTGCCCATTACGTTGTCCGTTGTAAGGACCTTTTTAGTTAAGATTGCAGGAGAATCCTATGCTTTTCCCCTGGCCAGGATTGAGCGATGCCTGAAGCTTTCCAGAGAGGATCTGGATACGGTGGAAGATCGGCAGTACTTCCGGTTTGACGACAACAACATCGCATTGGTGGACGTGCGGAGCGTCCTGGAACTGGAAGGCCAGGAAGGAGACGGAGATGCCCTGTTTGTTGTAGTGATCAGCGACAGACTGAATTTCTATGGTCTTGCCGTGGATGAATTTTTGGGGGAATGTGATCTTGTAGTGAGGCCTCTCGATGCCCGTCTGGGGAAAGTGCCGGACATCAGTTCCGTTGCGGTAACTCTTGAAGGCTCTCCTGTGCTGATTTTTGATGTGGAGGATCTGGTCCGTTCCATTGACAATCTGCTTTCAGGACGTAGGCTCAAAAAGATGAGCAGCCTGACAAAAACGGCCGATGTAAAAAAGAAAAAGCGTATCCTGGTGGTGGATGATTCATTTACAGTGCGAGAAATGGAGAGGAAGCTGCTTGAAAGCAGGGGGTACCAGGTGGAAACGGCCGTTGATGGGGTGGATGGCTGGAATGCAGTCCGGTCCAGTTCTTACGAGATGGTTGTGTCCGACGTGGATATGCCTCGAATGAATGGCATAGAACTGGTTTCCAATATTAAAAGACATCCTCTATTAAAGTCTTTGCCCGTGATTATCGTATCGTACAAGGACAAAGAAGAAGACCGTCTCAGGGGGCTTGAAGCAGGGGCCAACTACTATTTGACAAAAGGGAGCTTCCAGGACGATTCGCTGATCAATGCAGCGGAGGATCTTATCGGGGAACCTTGATTTCACATTAGAGCAGATCCCTATTCCAACCATGCAGCTTCTGGCTGTTTTTATTTGATTTTCAAGTTAAGGTCCTTGAAATGGCACTGTTATTCGTGGACCTTTTCTTTTGGATATGGTGTTATCTTAATCATGCGTATTGCCATAGCAAACAACAGGAATCAAACTGTTGAGATTCTCCGAAGGATTATCCTCAGTGTCCCAGGCAACGAGATAGCGTGGATTGCCAGAAGCGGATCCGAAGCCGTGGATATGTGCTTCAGGGACGGCCCTGACCTCATCCTGATGGAACTTCTCATGCCTGGTCTGGATGGAGTGGAGGCCACTCAAAGAATCATGGAGAAATCTCCCTGTCCGATTCTCATGGTGACTTCCTCCGTGGATGGAAATACGGCCGGTATATTCCGGGCCATGGGTTATGGCGCGCTGGATGTGATCAATACGCCTGTCGCGGGAACCGGCGATGCCGCACGGGAGAGCTCTGTTGCGCTTTTGAAAAAAATTTCGAACATCGGGAGGCTGAAACGAAAGCCGCCTCTGAACAAGGAAAGGCACGGTGTGCTGCCTGTTCCTTTCCATATACCCCCTCTGATTGTCATCGGCTCTTCCACGGGTGGTCCCAAAGCGTTGGCAGAGTTGCTTGCGGGACTTCCCGGTACGCTGCCTGCGGGGGTTGTGATCGTTCAACATGTTGACGGCGAATTTTCTTTAAGTCTGGCAAACTGGCTTGATGCCCAGACGTCCCTGAAGGTGCTTCTTGCATCACATGGCCGCAAACCTTTACCGGCTACGGTTTTTCTGGCAGGCAGCAATGATCATTTGATTGTAACCAAGGAATTAGCCCTCGTTTACACGGCGGAGCCGAAAGGGCTTGCCTACCGGCCTTCCGTGGACCTTTTTTTTGAAAGTGTGGCCCGCCACTGGCCTGAAAAGGGGGTCGCGGTCCTTCTGACGGGAATGGGAAGAGATGGTGCCAGGGGCATGGCAGCACTGCGAAGTGCCGGGTGGTATACCATAGCGCAGGACGAGGCTACCAGCGTAGTGTACGGCATGCCGAAGGCCGCGAAAGAACTGGGGGCGGCGGTAGATATACTGCCCATAGGCGCCATTGCCCCTGCCATCCTGGATTTTTTCAGGAAAAAGTCTGAGGCGGTATTTCCGCCTTTCAACAGATCTATCAACCCGCTTTGACAGGAACAGAAATGACAGATACGTTTTCTTTAAAAAGCCATCATATTACCGTGCTGCTTGTGGACGACCAGAACATGGTCGGAGAAACCGTCCGTCGCATGCTGGCACCCGAGCAAGACATCGATTTTCACTTTTGTCAGGATCCTACCAAAGCCATAAAGACGGCTAACCGAATTCATCCGACGGTCATTCTTCAAGATCTGGTTATGCCTGAAATAGATGGGCTCACTCTGGTTCGTTATTATCGCGCCAATCCTGAAACCCGTCATGTCCCGCTTATTGTTTTATCGAGCAAGGAGGAAGCCCTCACAAAGGCCGAGGCCTTTGCCCTGGGGGCCAACGACTACCTTGTTAAATTGCCTGATCGGCTGGAGATTATCGCGCGCATACGTTATCACTCCAGTGCTTACATCAACTATCTGCAGAGAAAGGAGGCCCAGGTCCAGCTTGAAAAGGCCAATCTTGTGATCCGGAAGACGTTTGGCCAGTATCTTTCCGATGACATTGTCCATTCTATTCTGGAATCCCCTGAAGGGGCTGCCCTGGGAGGAGAGAAGCGGTTCGTTACGATTATGATGACGGACCTTCGAGGATTTACAGCCATAGGAGAGAGGCTTCCGGCGGAGGATGTGGTTAGTATCATCAATATCTATCTGGAAACCATGACAGAGATCATTCTCCAATACCAGGGGACTATCGATGAGTTTATCGGTGATGCCATTTTTGTACTTTTCGGCGCCCCGGTGTTGCGGGAAAATGACGCCAAGCGCGCTGTGGCATGTGCGATCGAGATGCAGAATGCCATGGCAGAGGTGAATCGTCGTTGCAGAGAAAAGGGCTATCCGGAAGTCCATCAGGGAATTGGCATCAATTCAGGGCAATTAGTGGTAGGAAATATCGGCTCGAAAAAACGAATGAAATACGGTGTCGTGGGTAGAAATGTCAACCTTACCGCGCGTATTGAATCTTACACTGTTGGAGGCCAGATTTTTATTTCAGAGAATACCCTGGAGGAATGCGGTGAACATCTTCTCAGGATAGATGATCGAATAGAAGTCATGCCTAAAGGTGTAAAAAACCCCATTACTATTTATGAAGTGGGTGGAATAAGAGGAGATTTTAATGTTTTTCTGCCTGAAAAGATAGAAACGGTTCTGCAGGAGTTGAAGCAGCCCGTATCTATACTGTTTACCATCCTGGAAGGAAAACATTCAGGTGCGGATCTCCACGGAGGGGTTCTGGTGAAGTTGAAAGGGAAAGAGGCGGAGATTCGAGGGAATGTGGCTGTTGACAAACTGTCAAACCTGAAAATATCCCTGCTTGATTCCGATGGCCAAGAGGTCGCGTCAGACCTTTATGGCAAAGTCATCAGGAATCTCCAGGAAAATCCTCCAACGTTCAGAGTCAATTTCACTTCCACTCCTCCTGAAGCCGTAGCTTTTCTGGATGCGATCCAGCAAGAGGAATAACACGCCACTACTTCCGATACTAAATGATATGGATTCAAATAGTAGGAACACATTAACCACTCAACTATTCAACCACTTAACGAGCTCTGAAAGGAGTTTTAAAGGATGATTTCTCTGGATCATGGATCGGTGGAATCTGTTGACTTCCGTACCTATCCAGTCAAAGTGCTTCTCATCGATGACCAGGCCATTGTGGCCGAGGCTGTCCGCAGGATGCTTGCGGAAGAAAAAGATATTCAGTTGTTCTATTGCCAGGATCCTTCACAGGCCATGCGGATGGCCATGGAAAACCGCCCCACGGTCATCCTGCAGGACCTGATCATGCCGGAAATCGACGGTCTGACCCTCGTGAAATATTTCCGCGCCAATAAAAAGCTCCGCGAAATCCCTTTAATCGTGCTTTCTTCAAAAGAAGAGGCTGTTACAAAAGCAGAGGCCTTCTCGCTGGGAGCAAATGATTATCTTGTTAAATTGCCGGACAAGATCGAGTTGATTGCGAGGATACGTTACCACTCAAATGCCTACATTATGATGCTTCAACGGAATGAAGCCTATGAAGCCCTGTTTGAAAGTCGGCAGTCGCTCGTCAATGAACTGGACCAGGCCGCAAGGTATGTTCAGTCTCTTCTTCCTGAAAGACTTCATGGCCCCATTAAAACCGACTATGTATTTATCCCCTCCACGTCCCTTGGGGGAGACGCTTTCGGGTATCATTGGATCGACAGAGATCATTTCGCCATGTATCTCCTGGATGTATGTGGCCATGGCGTGGGGGCTGCGCTTCTCTCTGTTTCCGTGCTGAATACCCTGAGGTCCCAATCGCTGGATGGTGTGGATTTCCGAGATCCCGGGGCTGTTTTGGGCGGCCTGAACGAGGTGTATCAGATGGAGCATCACAATGAGATGTTTTCCACTGTCTGGTATGGCATTTATCATGAAAGAAGCAACGTCCTGAAATTCGCAAGCGGGGGACACCCTCCTCCAGTGGCCCTGATGGGGGCATCCCGGGAGTCGGCGAAAGTCGTCCGGCTTCAATCGGGTGGCGTTATCATCGGCGGCATGCCTGGCCAGAAATACAGGAATGAGGAAATTGAACTGATGCCCTTTACAAAGATTTACATCTACAGCGATGGGGCCTATGAGATAAGAAAGCCTGACGGAGAGATGTGGGCATTGGATGATTTCATCAAGACAGTGGGGGAAGTGGCGCTCCAAGAAAATGCAGTGGTGGGAGATATTATAAAAAGAATAGGGTCAATCCAGGAGAAAGATGCTTTTGATGACGACGTCTCTCTCCTGGAGATAGCCTTTGAAGGGAAAACAGGTGCATCTGAAGTGCCATAAGTGTTCTTACATACGCAAAGCCTGCTCAAAATCCTCGATGAGGTCTGCAGTTGCTTCAATGCCCACCGAGAGCCGGATAAGTCGGTCCGAGATCCCAAGCTTTTTAAGATCCTCGGGGGAAACGCCTGCATGAGATGTGGTTACGGGCCGCGTGATAAGACTTTCAACCCCTCCGAGGCTGGGTGCGCTGATGGGGATTGTTAAACGATGGATAAACGCATCCGCCGCTTCAATGCCGCCTGTTAGCTCAAAGCTCATCATGCCACCGAAACCGTCAAAAAGTTCCTTCGCCCGATGATGTTCGGGATGGTTTTCAAGCCCGGGATAGTTCACTTTCTCCACCCTCTCGTGATTTTCAAGAAATTGAGCCACTTCCATGGCGCTTTGATTGTGATGTTTCATCCTCAGTGCGAGGGTTTTCAAACCCCGGTCAAGAAGAAAGCATGCGTGAGGATCGAGAGTCCCGCCCAGGTGGTTCAATTTGTGGGTGACCTTACGGATGAGGTGGGAAGGCCCCATGACAGCCCCCGCCACAATATCGGAATGACCGTTAAGATATTTTGTGCCGCTATGGATGGAGATATCGTATCCCAGATCGATGGGGCGAAAATTGACCGGTGTGGGAAACGTATTGTCTATGAGGGAAAGCAGCCCGTGAGCTTTGCAGAATGCCACCATGGCGCGATGATCGCCCACCTGAAGCAGCGGGTTGGTTACGGCTTCCATAAACACGATTTTTGTCCGCGGCTGCAGTTTGCTCTCCCAGGTTTCCGGAGCATTCGCGTCGATAAAATCAACGGTGATTCCTAAAGAAGGAAGATCTTTTGTGATGAGGTCGTGCGTTCCTCCGTACAGACAACTCTGGGCAAGGAAGTGGTCTCCTGCGTTAAGGAGTGCCAGGAGGGTGGTGGAAATGGCGGCCATACCGCTGGCGGCAACGATGGCGCTTTGGGCATTTTCGATAGCGGCCAGTTTTTCTGAAAGTAGAAGATGATTCGGCGTGTTGTTCAAGCGAATGTACCTGATGTCGTGATAGCTGCCTTGTCCGGAATATTCAAAGGTGGCGGATTGAAAGACAGGCATGGTGACGGCGCCGCAAATGAGTTGCTCGGGCTCGCCTGCATGAATCAGTTTTGTCTCCATGTGCTGGGTGGGCTTGTCCATGGGAATTTCCTCCTTGAGCCGTTGAAAGAACGGTGGTTTACGGGTAAATAGGCGCCCTCAGGTTCTCCCTGCAGAAAATTTTTATGAGAATGGCTAAAAGATAACATAAATGGGATTTTTTATAAATGCTTTCCGATACGCCACTGGCTTCTTCTCGAGAAGAGTTTCCGCGGTTTCTGGTGAATTATTGAGGCATTTTAAAATCAATGGTTGACTGTTCCTGGGTAAGGAGCGTAAACAGTGAACATATCAAAAGCTTTGAGTTGAAAGGAGGGATTTGATGAATTCGGAGCAAATGCGTGAAAGGGCTGTTGAACTGTTCCTGAAAGGGCTTCACTGAAGCCAGGCGATCCTGACCGTGGGTCAGGAGAAAACAGGTTCGGTGAATGAAGCGGTGGTAAAGGCTGTGGGGGCTTTCGGAGGTGGAATCGCGAGCTCGGGTCGGATTTGCGGCATTTTGCTGGGGGGCGTGGCGTTCATTTCCAGCATGTACGGCAAAGGGAATTCCGAGGAAAAGGATGATCCAAAGATGTGGCGTCTCAGCTTTAAACTGAATAAAATTTTTGAGGAAATGACCCTTCCATATGGAAGCATGAATTGCAGGGACATCGCCAAAGTGAACTGGAAGGACCGGGAAGCGGTCCGTGAGTTTTATGCGAATCCTGATGGCCGGCGGAAGGAATGCATTAAACTGGTGGGAGATCTGGCTTATGCTCTGGGAGAAATGATGGAAAAGTCGGAGGAAAAAACGTAAACGAAGAATGATGATGGTCCTGTAAAAAGTAGATTTTCTCGCAAAGACGTCAAGAGAATTTTTAGCTAATATGGATGGTCTCGTAAACAGTCCCAAGGCCGTCACTCCCGTGAAGTTTGTCCTCGACATGATCGGGGAGCGGGAGTCCATAAGAACCTCATGCTACTGGATTCCCGCGTTCGCGGGAATGACAAAAACAGGTGAATTTTGTCTTTTTACAGGTTCACCCGCAGTTTCTGCCCTTCCGCCCTTGCTTTTTCGTACGCGTCGGTGCCTTTGAAGAGGGTGTTGGGGCCTACAGACGCAGTGCTGGAGTTCACCTCCACAATTTTTACGCCTGTGTTTCGGACCATTTCCAGTTCCCTCTGGTAGGCTTCCCTGCGGGCGATGTTTACGGCAAGATGCTGGATGAGCCAGGGCGTAAATTTCTTCTTCAGAAAAGAATCGGGAGGGCTTTTCAGATTTCCCGAGGAGACATAGTGGACAATGATCAGATCCAGATGGGACAAGTCTGCCAGTGCTTTTACAGGGGCCTTCCCGATTACTCCGCCATCGGAATACAGGGATCCATTCATGGAAACAGGTTTAAAAAGCATCGGGACAGATCCTGATGCCTGAACGGCTTTTGCGAGATTTCCGCTGGTAAAGACGCCCCCTTTTTTTCTGGTCAGATCTGTTGCTGAAATTCCGAGGGGTATTTTGCAATCCTCTATGCGCTTGACCGGCAGCCTGCTCAGAAGAGCCGCGAAACTCTCGCCTCTGAGGTATCCGGTATATCCCTTAAATAATCGTATTGCGCGGGAGAAGACAGTATGCCATGGATCGGGATCCCAGAAATCCGACTTCTTGATGCCAAAAAGCATCCCTTTTATTTCCTCATCGTCCATCCCCGAGGCCGCCATGGCCGCTACGATGGCGCCTGAACTCGCTCCGGTATAGGCTGAAGGAGCGATTCCATTCTGCCTGATTCCTGCCAGGAAGCCGGCATGGGCGAAAAACCCGAAAAAACCGGAGGAAAAAGCAATTCCCAACCTTGGTGACGGATCTTTTCTTGATCCGGATTTCATGCTCTGTTTTCTTCCCATAATTTATCATAGAAATAGTATGAAGGGCTTGTCAATGGCAAAGGAGCGAAGCCATTTCAAAATGCCGCCAAAAACGGTTCATTATGGAAGGCTGGTAAAGCCGTTTTCACAGATAGGATTTTTCAAAATGAGAATTGCTGAGCATGCTTGATTTAAATGCAATATTGCGCTACGTTATGCGGCAGCGTACGGAACTCGGTCCTGGCGTGAGTATTCCGGTATACAGGTTTTTTTAGTGAATGCAAAAAGAAACGTTGATTAATGATTAAGTTTTCGAGGATTCTTTCCATAAATTCTTTTGATTATTCTACTTGGAGGGTAACTGTATGGATATCGCGTTGAACGCCCATGTTGAGTGCA
>ERZ889078.3566-NODE-3566-length-10235-cov-43.033006_pt1 | contig 10235 bp, 7 predicted proteins | sample MGYA00521266_ERZ889078 | MGnify/ENA primary metagenome ERZ889078 (study PRJEB32303, sample SAMEA104408618) | aquatic metagenome | biome: Brackish water; feature: Pelagic; material: water | place: Baltic Sea | collected 2014-06-16T06:34:00 | depth 76,534 m ... | reverse complement strand
TGTGAACACCTATCGATTTATCTCTTGCTAATGCTGATTGAACAATCTCTCTAGCGGTTAACAAACGAAACTGTAGTAGTCTACCTATATTTTCATTTAAAAGAACATTAATTTTGCCCAAAGCTTCATTTAATCCTCTTTTATTTCGAACAATGGATACATTTTCCCACATAATACGACGAAGAAGATTCTTTTTTTCTTTATCGTCTTTACGACTCATAACTGCATCTGTTACGTCAAATGCAACAATTTTCTTCTCTTGAGTATTATTTAAAATATTTATAACCGCCTGCTTAGCAAAAACAAGATTTTCTAAAAGAGAGTTTGAAGCGAGTCTATTTGCACCATGAACTTGCGTCGAAGCTACTTCACCAATAGCATAAAGATTTTTCACACTAGGAACTCTCCCATTAATTTGAGTTTTTATGCCACCGATAGCATAATGAAATGCCGGTGAAATTGGAACTCTCATTTGTGGAACATCATAACCCAAATCTTGAAGATTTTTATAAATATTTGGAAACCTTTGTGTAAAGTAATGGTAATCAAAATTACTCATGTTAAGGTACACTTTAGAACCTGTTTTTTTAACATAATCATAAATAGATCTACTTACAATATCACGAGATGCAAGTTCACCACGTTCATCATAATCAAATAGGAATCTTCTTCCATTTTCATCTTCTAAAGTTGCACCTTCACCACGAAGTGCTTCTGTAAGTAAAAGTTTTTGCGCATTCGTTGAATTTACATAAACGGTAGGATGAAATTGCATCATCTCCATCCTCTCCAATTCTATTCCTTTCATGATACAAAGACCTTGCATATCAGCACTAATACAAGGTGCGTTTGTATGGTACTCATACAAAGAACCAACTCCACCACTTGCAATAATCACATTATCTGCATAAATATTGTAACTTTGTCTATGATCAAGAACAGTCACTCCATAACATTCGCCGTCTTTAATCAACAAATCGACAACTCTTGTGTCTGACAATTGTGCATGTGGATTATTCTTAAGTAAAAAATGATGTACATACCGACCAGTTGCATCTCCACCGGCATGAAGAATTCTTTTACGAGAGTGTGCTGCTTCTCTAGTATAAAGTAGATTTCCCTTTTCATCGCTGTCAAATTCAAATCCACGTTTTATAATATCATCGATTACTTCTCTAGAGTTTTTACTCAAAACATTCACAGCTTCTTCGCTACAAAGTCCATCTCCGGCATCAAGTGTATCTTTTATGTGTGAAGGGATATCTTCCTTGTCAACAGCTAATGCAATCCCACCCTGAGCATAAAAACTATTACACTTAAAGGTCTCTCTTTTGTTAATAACAAGTACTTTTTTACTGCGAGGAAGCAGTGTTGCCGCATATAAACCAGCAATTCCGGCTCCAATAATCACTACATCATATTTCATTGCTTTGTACTTGTTTCTTTTTCTATAAATCTTACATTTTTATCTTCAATAACACTCGAAGAATCTTCTTCTATATAGTACGGATCTGCTTTATATCCGCATCCCAATATACTTAATGAAAACATTGCTATAATTAGCATATGAAAAATGCTACTCAAATAATTACTACTCTTCAAAATAAACCTCAATTTTCTAAACTCAAAAAATTTAAATGTATAGACAAAATTAAATCTATGTTTATGCCTTCTTTTACAAGGTTTGTAAAATTTGCATATATTCAGAATAATACCCTATTTTTCGTTTTAAACCATAATGCCGGCAAGCAAGAGTTTAACAATAATGTACAAAATATCAAAAGTGCGTTACATTTCTACACCCCTGAGGAATGTCAGGATGACGATATAAAAGATATCAAAGCTTTCGTTACACATTCTCCTACAAAAAAAACTGAAGTTAAAAAAATTGCACGACAATACTATAAAGAAAGAGGAAGTGGTGAAGTGGAAGTTCATATTCACGATGAAAGACTCAATACTTTAGTCCGTAGTATTCAAAACATCATAAAAGCTAAAAATGACACTTGAAGAAAAAATAAAACAACTCCCCTCTTCTGCTGGGGTGTATCAATACTTCGATAAGGATGAAAATCTACTCTATATCGGAAAAGCGAAGGATCTCTCTAAGCGTGTAAAAAGTTACTTCAGCTTTAGCCCTGAACTTCACCCTAAAACGAACCTTTCTACTAGAATAATAAAGATGCTCCAACAAACTGTATCTCTTCATTATATAGTGGTGAACTCTGAACACGATGCCCTAATACTCGAAAATTCACTTATAAAGCAATTACATCCCAAGTACAATATTTTACTTCGTGATGATAAAACCTATCCTTATCTTTATATCGACAACTCACAAAAATATCCACGTTTTGATATTACAAGAAAAATTATTAAAAGCTCTGATATAACTTATTTCGGTCCTTATTCTGTAGGGGCTCGGGATATTTTAGATTCTATCTATGAGTTATGTAAACTTGTTCAAAAAAAAGGCTGTTTACAATCTAAAAAACTTTGTCTTTATCATCAGATAGATAAATGTTTAGGACCGTGTGAGCTTCCAGTCTTGCAAAGCGACTATAAAAAAGAGGTGAATTTTGGGCTTGAGCTTATTGAAAACAAAAAGCTTCTCATTAGTAAGCTAGAAGAAAAGATGCATTTTTATGCGGAGGATATGCGTTTTGAGGAGGCAGCAGAATTACGTGATAGGATTCAAAGGATATCCCGTTCTGAGATTAAAAGTGAAATTGATTTTGCAAGTGGTGAAAACTATGATATTTTTGCCGTTGCAAATAGTGAAGCTAGGGCTGTTGTAATTCGAATATTTATGAGAAATGGAAAAATCATTTCATCTTCTCACGACTTTATACAACTCAATGTTGGCTATGATGAAGATGAAATGTATCAACGGGTCTTGTTAGACTTTTATGCAAAAGAAAAGCCTCCGATTATTGCACCTATATTGGTGGCAAACACATTTGAGGGGATGGAGGCTATACAAGAGCATCTTAGTCTTATTTTTGAGAAGAAAGCTCTTCTAAACCAACCTCTTCGTGGTACTAAAAAACAACTGACCGACCTTGCTCTTTTAAATGCGAATGAACTTCTTAAAAAAGATCTTTGTAAAGATTCAAATAAACTCCTAGAAGAGCTTCAAAGCTTACTGAATTTACAAAGAATCCCATCACGTGTGGAAATCTTTGACAACTCTCATATGGCCGGAGTGGCAACTGTCGGAGCTATGGTGGTGTATGCAGATTCAAAGTTTGAGAAAAAATCTTATAGAACATATCATTTAGAGGCAAAAGACGAATATGCTCAAATGAGAGAAACGCTTACAAGACGGGTGCAGAGCTTTGAGAAAAATTCACCTCCTGACTTATGGATTATAGATGGAGGGACCACACTTTTAAAGCTTGCTCGTGAGATTTTAGATTCTTGCGCTGTTTTTATTGACGTTATTGCTATATCCAAAGAAAAAATAGATGCAAAAAGTCATCGGGCAAAGGGAAAAGCCAATGACATTCTTCATACAATTAATGAAAGTTTTTCTCTCAAACCAAGCGATAAAAGACTCCAATGGGCACAAAATTTACGAGATGAAGCACATAGATCTGCCATCTCATTTCACAAAAAAACTAAACTCAAGCTTGATAAAGAATCTAAACTTTTAAGTCTCCATGGTATATCTCCTGCAAAAGTGAAAAAACTTCTAAACCATTTTGGAACATTTGAAGCCTTAAAATCATTAAGCCTAAGTGATATAAGTGTTGTTTTAAACACAAGTGATGCGAAAGTAATTAAAAACATTTACAAATAAGTTCTCTTTAGTATAGTTTATGATATATTTAAGAGATTAATATTCTATACTATATACTATAAGGTTTTATTATGGGTAAAACAACACCAATAAATGAAGAATATACTTTTGATGGTAGCATTATCATCTCTCAAACAGATCTCTTAGGTAATATCACTTTTGCAAATAGAAAATTTTGTGAAGTCTCTGGATATAAAGCCGAAGAACTAAATGGAAATTCTCATAATATTATAAGACATCCTGATATGCCAAAAGTTGTGTTTGAAAAAATGTGGAACGCAATCTCTTTGGGACATACATGGAATGGTATTGTAAAAAATATGCGTAAAGATGGATTATATTACTGGGTTGATACAGAAATATTACCGATTAAAGATGAAAATCAAAAGGTAATAGGCTATATCGCTTCAAGAAAACCAGCCTCAAGAAAAAGTATAGAAGAAAATGAAGTAACATACAAAAAAATGTATGCTGATCAAAACTAAGGAAGAAGTATGTTAATTTATAACCATGAAAAAGAACTTATTGGGATTGATGAACATGACCTAGAAACATTGGGCTTTAAGAACCTTGAAGAATTACTAGCAGAGTCTCATGATTTTGCTGATTTATTTGTAAAAAAACCTGGTTATGTTCATAATTTTAAACATGTTAACTGGATTGATTTTGTTGCATGTGCAGATTCACCTCAAAGCACAAAAGTCATAATTCAGGTAAAAGGTAAAAGTTTTCGATCACTCTTAGAAATTAAAACCACTTATCTCGTCAAAGATCCATCTTCTAAGGCATTCTTAGTTTACCTTACAAATGTACGTACATTAATAGATAATGAAGGTGATGATAATTCTGAAAGTTTTGTGGAAACTCCTCTTCCAATAACTCCCAAAGTTGCAATCACTCCAATACCAACTCCTCCAAAAAAAGTAATCGAAGAAAATCTTTTTGACAAAATGCCTGTAGAAGAACTTATCCCTTCTTCTATAGATTTAGATGATTTTAGTGAAGTCAGCGATGATTCTCAATTAGAGCAAAATTACCTTAAGAAAGATTTAAAAATTGATTTAGAAGTAGAAGATACCGAGGTTAAAGAAACTCTTCAAACATCAATGGAAATTTTTGATAATGGATATATCTTTGACCCTAGTGTCGCATCTGGAGAACTTGGCTTACCTGTTGAGCTTATTGAAGAATTTATTGGAGATTTTATTGCTCAAGCTCAAGAATTTAAACAAGATCTTTATAGTGCACTCGATGCAGGAGATGAAGAGAATGTAAAAATATTATCTCATAAACTCAAAGGTGTTGCTGCAAACCTACGAATTGAAGATGCGCTAGAGAGCTTAACTATCATTAATCACTCCTCAAGTATGACAGAAATTAAAAACCATATGGATACATTCTATAAAATTATTTCTAAACTTGCAGGAGAAAAGGTACAAGTTACTCGAAACACTGCTGTCGATACTTTAACGAGCACAGAAGAACTTATTGATGATTTTAATGAACAAAGTAATGATTTAGACCTTTTAGATATAGATGAAATTCAAGATTTTCTTCCTATTCAAACAACGAAAAGTATAGACTATAAAGAGGAAGACTTAGATTTGGATATTTTCAACATACAAGAGCCACAGATTAAAATTGAAAATGATTTTAAAATAGAAGAGATAAAAGAAGATAAACAATCTGATCCTGATTTTTTAAAGCTAGAAGAAGAAACTAAAGTAATAGATTATGACATAGACTATATCGCTAAAGAAATTGGTTTAAGTCATGAGAGCTTTATGGAATTACTTGAAGACTATTTAGAAGAAGCCAATAATTTTTCTAATTCTATATCTGATGCAATAGAAGAAAGAATGCCTCAAAAATGGAAAACTAAAGCGCAACAGCTTAAAGCTATGAGTGACAATATGAGAGTAAAAGATCTTTTTAAAGACCTTGATATACTTATAAATACAGAAGATTTTTCTATTGCTCAAGAAGTTAACGCAGAAATACAAAAACTATTAACAGAAATTTCGAAAATTAAGGGATAAGTAGATGAGATTCGGATTAAAAAACAGACTAAGACTTATTAGTTTATTACCAATATTTGTATTATTTATCATTACATCATACTATACTTATGATTCATTTATTAATTCTAATGCCGCTAAAGAACTTCAAAATAAATTATCTGAGCATCGAGAGCTTAATGACTTGATGGTTATTACTAAGAATCAAACAGACCTTGAGATCCAAGAACTTTCAAATACATATATTTCACTTGTTCAACTCAAAGAATTTACTACACAAGAGAGAGATTTAATTTCTTCTACATTAGCACATTCCACTACAATTGATTCAGAACAACAAAATAAATTGATTTCACTTATTGGAAAATCTGAACTTTTTTCTTATGATAGATTAAACAACAAGCTCCTGATTCAAGGTCTCAACACAATTTTTACTAATGAAAAAACAATAGAATTAACAAATGAAATTAATACGCAAAGAGCAAATATTATTTCCTCATCTCATTCTGGAGTATATGAGCTAGGTTCAGATATATGGTTTACGATGCTCTCGAAAAAAATAAACGTCATTTCAAAAGCAGAAGAAATGGTTCTAGGCTTAATGGATGCTAGAGCTTCTCAAGTTCAATCAGATGCTGTACAAATACTCGTATTCTCTATTATTCTTTGGCTCATTACACTCATTATGGCGATATTGGGGTATTTGTTATCAAATGAAATCGAAGGAAATATCAGAAACCTTGAAAATGTTCTTCGTGGAGTTGCAGAAGATACAAAAGATACACACGACCATGATATTGTTATTGACCTTCATACTTCAAGTGGTACAGCTGAAGCATATAAACTTCTTGAGAATATTATTCAACAAACTCGTAATGATAAAATTGCCGCACAAGAAGCAAGTGAGGCAAAATCAATGTTTCTTGCGAATATGTCGCATGAGATTAGAACTCCACTCAACGGTATTGTTGGTTTTATAGAACTTCTTAAAGATACTGGACTTGAAGAAGAACAAGCTGAATTCGTAGAAATTATTGAAAAATCATCGGAAAATCTTCTTGAAATTATCAATAATATTCTTGACCTTTCTAAGATTGAAAGTAATAAACTAGAAATTGAAGATATTATTTTTAATCCTGTGGAAGAATTTGAAAATGCTATTGAAGTTTACGCAGTACGAGCAAGTGAAAAGCATATTAGTCTTGGTTGTTTTATAGACCCTGAACTAGAGCAACCGCTAAAAGGTGATCCAACGAAAATTAAAGAAATTCTTATCAACCTTCTTTCTAATGCAGTTAAATTTACCAGTAGTTCAGGAGCTATCAATGTAAATATCCGAAAACTTGCTAATGAACAGACCGGAATAACAAAGATAAAATTTGAAGTGCAAGATACTGGTATTGGTGTAAACAGTGAACAAAAATCAAAAATATTTGAAGCTTTCTCTCAAGCAGATACTTCAATTACCCGTAAATATGGAGGGACTGGTCTAGGTCTTACAATCTCTAGTAAGTTTGTTGAGCTAATGGGGGGACAACTTGATTTAGAGAGTAAACAGGGCGAAGGTACTACATTCTTTTTTACTATAGAATTTGAAGAAATTGAGACATTTAACGAAACAAGCAGAGGAAACTATTCAAATATAAATGCCCTTCTTCTTGAGGATACTCATAAATTAAAAACTCAAGCTAGCTATCTTAAAGAATATTTAGACTTTTATGGGGTTAGTTATACTACCTTTAAAAGTAAAGATGAATTAGAAATATTACAAGCACGTGTTGATTATGACTTATTATTTATTGACTACGATTATTGTAGTGCAGAAGAAACGCTTAAAGAATATGCAGCTCAGAGTCAAGAATTTGTACTTTTAACAAAAGCTACTTATATGAGAAAATTAGATTCACTTAATCTAAATATATCCAAAACATTATATGAGCCCTTAAATAATTCAAAATTAAAAACACTTCTTGACAACTATCAAATTAAGCACCTTAAAGCTAAAAAAACTACAAAACAATCTCGTAAAAAATTTGATATTAATACATCCAAATTTGATGCGAACATTCTCGTAGCAGAAGACAATATAATAAATCAAAAGCTAATTAAACGTACACTTGAAGATATTGGGCTTCATATCACTATAGCAAACAATGGTCTCGAAGCTTTTCAAAAAAGAAAAGATGGGAACTTTGACTTAATTTTTATGGATATTCAAATGCCTTTTCTTGATGGTGTAGAAGCTACTAAAGAGATCTTAGAATATGAAGAAGATTATAATCAAGCTCATATTCCTATTATTGCGCTTACTGCCAATGCACTCAAGGGAGATAGAGAAAAATTCTTAGAAGCTGGACTTGATGAATACACGACTAAACCTCTAGTTAGAAATGAGATAGTTGCTTTACTCAATACTTTTTTATCTGATCGTATTGTAGAAATACCTACAAAAAGCTCTACTGATTCTAATCAAGTTCCAAAACTTAATGAACTCCAAGAGTTCAGCATAGAACCTGACTTAGATATTGCTGAAGTAGATGTAGAAACTTCCATTGAATCCAATAAAGCTTCAGAACTTAATGAACTCGAAGAGTTCAGCGCAGAGCCTCAAGAAGCTACATATAAAGCAGATATTTTACTCGCTAAAAAAAGTTTATTTGAAGTAAAACTCTTTTCAAGACTGTTAGATTCTCTTGGCTATAGCTATGATATTGTAAATTCATATGAAGAAATACAAAAGTTTATTGAAGAATCAACATATAAAGTTATTCTTTTTGATAGAGAATGTGAAAATCTTGATATACCTGTTTTCTCACAAAAGATTAAAGACTTGAATGCTGTATCTAAACTTCACACAAGCATGATTCTTATATCTAATCTTTCAAGTGATGAAAATATTGATGATAAACAACATGTTGATGAAGTAATTCAAAATGTTGTCAATAAAGACTCACTAAGACTTATTTTAGAAAAATTTATTTAAAGGTACACTATGTCAAAAGATAATTTAACGGTATTGGCAGTTGATGACGATATGATAAACTTGAAGCTCCTTAAGTCTATGCTGATGAAAAGTACTATAGTTCAAGAGGTAATCGAAGCTAAAAATGGTTCTGACGCTATTGATATACTTAAATCAAGAGATGATATAGATTTAGTGCTCTTAGATATTATTATGCCTGTGATGGGTGGTATTGATGTATTAAAAGTTGTTCGAGCAGATGATAACCTTCGTCAAGTCCCTATCATAGTTTTAACTACTGATGAAACAAAAAAAGGTGAAGCTTTAGAATTTGGAGCGAACGCTTTTTTAATGAAACCTATCAGAAGAGATGATTTAATCGCTAAAATAAAGATAGTAACCGTTTAAAACAAACTCTAAATTAGAATTTGTTTTAAGACTTCTTCAATCCTTTTCATACCTACAATTTCCAAAGTATCTCTTACTTCTTTTGGAATATCTTCTAAATCTCTTTCATAATTTTTTTGAGGAATAAGAACCTTAGTCATACCTGCTTTATGTGCCGCAATAAGTTTCTCTTTTAATCCACCAATTGGAAGAACATCTCCACTCAATGAAACTTCACCAGTCATAGCAATTTCTGAGCGAATCTTCTTTGAACTAAGGATTGATGCAATAACAGAAACCATAGCTATTCCGGCTGATGGACCATCTTTTGGAGTAGCACCGTCTGGAACATGTAAATGAATATCATAACGCTTATATACTTCACTAGGGTCTACTGGGAGTTTTTCATCTTTTTCTTTAAAAGTTAAAGGTATATTTTGTTGGTCAATCTCTAATCTGTTTGTATCTATTAATGTCTTAACAACACTCATAGCTATACGAGCTGATTCTTTCATAACATCACCTAAACTACCTGTTAACTGTAAGTTGCCTTTGCCTTTGATACGAATAGTTTCAATCTTTAAAACATCCCCACCGACTGCTGTCCAAGCAAGACCATTAACAAGACCGATAACAGGTATTTTATCAGTTTTTTCTATCTCAAAAACAGACTTGTCGAAAAAGTCTTTTAAATTTTTCAAACTTACAGACACTTTACCCATTTCAGGTTTTTGTAAAATTTCTTTTGCTGCCCTGCGGCACATATCTGCTATACGGCGGCGAAGATTTCTTACACCAGCTTCACGAGTAAAACTATGTATCAATTCTATAAGTGCCGTCTTAGATATACTTAACTCAGAACTCTTCAGTCCGTGTTTTTTAAGCTCTTGAGGCACAAGATATCTTTTTGCTATTTCAAATTTTTCTTGAGGAGTGTATGAGCTAACTTGGATAAATTCCATTCTATCTCTCAGAGGTGCTGGAATGCGTCCAACATCATTGGCAGTAGCAATAAAAATTACATTACTAAGGTCAATATTGAAATTAAGATAATAATCTCTAAACT
>ERZ889078.3565-NODE-3565-length-10236-cov-14.922994_pt1 | contig 10236 bp, 6 predicted proteins | sample MGYA00521266_ERZ889078 | MGnify/ENA primary metagenome ERZ889078 (study PRJEB32303, sample SAMEA104408618) | aquatic metagenome | biome: Brackish water; feature: Pelagic; material: water | place: Baltic Sea | collected 2014-06-16T06:34:00 | depth 76,534 m ... | reverse complement strand
AACTATATTTAGAAGGATTAAGTTATAGAGAAATTGAGCGTATTTTAGGTATTTCTCATGTAAGTATACTTAATTGGGTGAAAAAATACAATGTTAAGCGTCCGTTCAGTATTGAATATCATTCAACTTATAAAATACTAAATGCAATTGAACTAGCTAAATACTTTTCAGATAATAGAAATTTAATAGGAGCAGGTGTTATAGTAACTGAACTAGGTGATAAATATATGTTAATTCGTTGGGAGCGTTTTAAAGGATAGCTATACTAGTTTACACATATATATATATAATTTGATATGATTCATTTTTATTTCCATATTGTAGTGCCTAAAAATATTTTTTTAGTGTAAAACTTAATTAATTAACCAAATTTTATTATTATGAAGAAATTAACTTTATTTCTCTTTAGTATTTTTTTGTTTGCGTTTCAATTAACTTTTTCTCAAGGGTCTCCAGATTATAGCGGAGGGCTTAAAGTAAAATTGAACGAAGATGGCAGTAAATATTTTAGAGTGATTTCTTGGGCACAAGTTCAGGCTACCTACAATGATAATGTAGGTCCCGATGCAAGTAAACTAAACTTTAATGTGAGAAGAGCAAGAGTTTTGATGTTCTCACAAATTAACAAGAACTTTTTAATTCTTACTCATTTTGGATTGAATAGTTTAAATAGTGGAACTATGTCTCCAGTTGGAAAGGGAGATGGAGCTCAACTTTTTATGCATGATGTTTTTGCTCAGTGGAGTTTGGGTGTGGACCATGCAGTTGGTGGTGGTTTACATTATTTCAATGGTATTTCAAGATTAAATAATCAAAGTACATTGAATATGATGACATTAGATAATAACAGACAATCATGGGCTACAATTGGTTTATCTGACCAGTTTGCACGTCACGTAGGAATTTTTGCAAAAGGTAAATTTGGAAAATTACAATATAGAGTTGCAATAAATGATGCAATTACTAATGGATTAGACTTGCGAACTCCTGAGGATGGTGGATCAGCTGTTTATGGTGGGAAAAGATTAATAGGTTCTAAAGATGCAGGGAAAGCGTATGCTGGTTATTTTGAATATAATTTTTTAGATCAAGAATCTAATTTTTTACCATTTAAAGTAGGTACTTATTTAGGAGGAAAAAAAGTTTTTAATATTGGTGCCGGATTCTTTTTACATCCAAGCGGATCTGTAATTGCTGATCTTTCTGGTAATTTAACAGGTGAAGATGTTTCTATTTTTGCGGTTGATGCTTTTTATGATGCACCACTTGGTGATGATGGAAGTGCAATAACAGCTTATGCAACTTATCAATCAAATGATTATGGTACAAATTATAAATTCAGTGCTTACGGAACAGGAAGTATGGTGTATGCTCACGTAGGATATGTTTTTGCAGGTGATAAAGCAAAAACAAGATTCCAACCTTATGTTTCATATGGTAGTAATAGTTATGATGCTATTACTGATAATATGAATGTTATGGGAATTGGAACTAACATATATATGAGTGGTCATAATTCAAAAATAACATTAGAATACCTAAACAATAAGACCGGTTCTTCTAAAACAGGAACACTTACATTGCAAGGAATGATTTATTTATAAACATCTAAAATTAATAATTATGTCAAAAGAAAATATGAAAGCATATTGGAAAGAAAACCTAGGTTATTTAGCTATTTTGCTAAGTATATGGTTTTTAGTTTCCTATGTGTTTGGAATTTTATTAGTAGATCAGTTAAACACTATCAAATTTGGAGGGTTTAAACTTGGTTTTTGGTTTGCACAACAAGGATCAATGTATGTGTTTGTTATCTTAATATTCGTCTATGTAAGATTGATGAATAAGTTGGATAAAAAATATGGCGTTGACGAATAATTAACTTATAAAAATTAAAAAACATGGGAATATTAGCATGGACATGGATACTTGTTGGACTTTCATTTGCACTTTATATAGGAATTGCAATTTGGGCAAGAGCAGGATCGTCAAAAGAATTTTATGTAGCAGGTGGTGGAGTTCCACCAATTTTGAATGGTATGGCTACTGCAGCAGACTGGATGTCAGCAGCATCATTTATCTCATTAGCTGGGATTGTATCATTCACAGGGTATGATGGTTCGGTTTACCTTATGGGTTGGACTGGAGGTTATGTTTTATTAGCACTTCTGCTAGCACCTTATTTAAGAAAATTTGGAAAGTTTACTGTGCCTGATTTTATTGGAGATAGATACTATTCTAACACAGCACGTATTGTTGCAGTAATTGCAGCATTGATAGTTTCATTTACATATGTAGCAGGACAAATGAGAGGAGTAGGAATTGTATTTTCTCGTTACCTTGAAGTTGATATTGATACGGGTGTTTATATTGGTATGGTCATCGTATTGTTTTATGCAGTTTTAGGAGGAATGAAGGGGATTACGTATACACAAGTAGCACAATATTGTGTGTTAATATTTGCATTTATGGTGCCTGCAATTTTTATCTCATTCCAAATGACAGGTAACCCAATTCCTCAATTAGGATTTGGTGGTTCAGGTGAAGATGGTGTATATTTATTAGATAAATTGGATGGATTATCACAGCAACTTGGGTTTCATGAGTATACATCAGGTAGTAAATCTATGATTGATGTATTTGCAATTACAACAGCTTTAATGGTTGGTACTGCAGGTTTACCTCATGTTATTGTAAGATTTTTCACAGTTCCAAGAGTGAAAGATGCACGTATTTCTGCAGGTTGGGCATTATTGTTTATCGCAATTTTATATACAACTGTACCAGCAGTAGCAGTTTTTGCTAGAATTAAACTGATTGAAACAGTGAGCAATGCTGAATATTCAGAATTACCAGAATGGTTTGGAAATTGGGAAAAAACAGGATTGTTGAAATTTGATGATAAAAATGCAGATGGAGTTGTGCAATATGTTGCAGATAAAGAAACAAATGAATTAACTATTGATAGAGATATTATGGTATTGGCAAATCCAGAAATAGCACAATTACCTAACTGGGTTATAGCTTTAGTTGGTGCCGGTGGTTTAGCAGCAGCTTTATCTACAGCAGCAGGTTTATTATTGGTAATAGCATCGTCAATATCTCATGATTTAATTAAGAAAATAGTGAATCCTAAAATTTCTGAAAAAGGTGAGCTAATGGCAGCTCGTTTAAGTGCAGCTGTAGCAGTTGTTGTTGCAGGTTATTTTGGTATCAATCCGCCGGGATTTGTCGCCGCCGTGGTTGCCTTAGCCTTTGGTTTGGCAGCCGCATCATTTTTTCCGGCAATATTGTTAGGAATTTTTGATAAGCGAATGAATAAAGAAGGAGCAATATCAGGAATGATAATTGGACTGTCATTAATGTTCTTTTATATGGCGAAATATAAGTTACATTGGATAGGAGATCCAACTGTTGACACTGCAGAAAATTGGTGGTTTGGAATATCACCTGAAGGATTTGGAACTGTAGCTATGTTAGTAAATTTTGTTGTTTCATTGGTGGTTTCTAGATTAACTCCTGAACCACCTCAAGAAATTCAAGAATTAGTTGAACATATTAGAGTTCCATCTGGAGCTGGAGAAGCAAGTTCTCATTAGTAAATAGTTAATTGTAAAACAGCACTATAATTTATAGTGCTGTTTTTATTATATTTAAAACTAATTTAAAACCTGTGAAAAAAAGACATCAACAAAAATTAATAGTACTCTCTGTACTACTTCTATGTTTTTTTAATATACCACTACTATTACTTTTTAATAGTAGCAGAACTATTATTGGGTTTCCAATACTTTATTTTTATATATTTTTTGTTTGGATAGTAAGTATTATTGTTTCATATATTATTCTAAAAAAGTATTATGAGTAGTTTTTTAGTGATTTCAATAATAATAGTTTACCTATCTGTTATTTTTTATGTTGCCTATTGGGCAGAAAAAAATTCAAAAAGCGTATGGGTAAATAACCCATATGTTTACACACTTTCATTAGCGGTTTATTGTACTGCTTGGACGTATTACGGAAGTGTTGGTTTAGCAGCAACTTCAGGGTTAAAATTTTTAACTATTTATTTGGGTCCGGTTATTATTATTCCTGTTTGGATAGTGTTAATGAAAAAAATAATTAGAATTTCTAAAGGAAATAAAATTTCTTCAATTGCAGATTTTATCTCGTTGCGTTATGGTAACGATCGTTTTTTAGGAGCTTTAGTAACAATTATTTGTGTGTTAGCAATTGTACCTTATATTTCATTACAATTAAAAGCTATTTCTGAAACTTTTAACGTGATAACAAATCATACTATTAATGGGAACTCTATTATTAGTGATACTACTTTTTACATAGCTATATTATTAGCTATTTTTGCAGCCTTTTTTGGAACGCAAAATACAGATGCTTCTGAAAGGCATAAAGGAATTATTACAGCAATTGCTTTAGAATCAGTAATTAAGCTAGTTTTCTTTTTGGTAATTGGAGTATATGTGACATTTTATTTATTTAAAGGACCTTCAGATATTTACGATAAAGCTTCTGTATTACCAAACTTTGAAATTCAGCAAACTATTGATGGTTTAGAAGGTGGATTTAACTGGTTTTTTCTTAGTATGCTTTCTATGTTTGCAATTATGTTATTACCAAGGCAATTTCAGGTTACAGTAGTTGAAAATCAGCGAGAAAAGTATTTAAAAACAGTTATTTGGTTATTTCCATTGTATTTATTATTGTTTAATATTTTTGTAATTTTTATTGCTTGGGGAGGTAATATTATTTTTCAAAATCAAGGTGTTGATGCAGATTTGTTCACGCTAATGTTACCATTAAAAAACAATCATGAGTTTTTAGCATTATTAGTATTTTTAGGAGGTTTTTCAGCAGCTATTTCAATGGTTGTAATTTCAAGTTTAGCTTTGTCCACTATGCTTAGTAATAACTTAATTATTCCTTATGGGTTTTTAAGAAAATATAGTAAAGGAGAATCTGAACAGAATTCAGGATCTATAAAAAAAATTAGGAGAGTTGCTATATTCACGTTAATAATTGTAGCATATTTATTCTATAAGAATTTTACTTTAGATAGAACACTTGTTTCAATTGGTTTAATCTCATTTGTAATTATAGCGCAATTAGCTCCTTCATTTTTTGGAGGATTATTTTGGAGAAGAGGTTCTTCAAAGGGAGCGAAATATGGAATAATTATTGGGTTTTTAGTCACAGTTTACACCTTAGTAATACCGTTTACAATTGATTCTCAATCAATCTCAAGTTCTTTTGTAAATGAAGGGATGTTTGGATTTAATTTTTTAAAACCTTATGAATTATTTGGATTGCAAATTTTTGAACCTGTACCACATGCTTTTTTCTGGAGTTTACTTTTCAATTTTATGGTATATGTTTTAGTATCAGTGAATAAAATTGGAAGTTATAGAGAGCGAAATTTTGCAGAAATGTTTGTTGATTCTGAAAAATATGCATCCATGCATGAAGATGCTTATGTTTGGAAAGGTGAAGCTTATGTTAGTAATATACGAAATGTACTAACTCGATTTTTAGGAGAACAAAGAACCCAAAGAGCATTAAATTTATTTTATATGAAGTATAATATTGATCATAAAATAAAAATTGCGGATGCCAGATTGGTGAATTTTTCTGAAAAATTGTTAACCGGAAGCATTGGAAGTGCTTCTGCAAGAATTTTAATTTCTTCAGTAGTAAAAGAAGAAGAAATAAGTTTAATGGAGGTTCTAAATATTTTAGATGAAACACAAAAAGCAAAAGAATCTAATAAAGAATTACAAGAGCGAGATAAACAAAAAGATGAATTTTTAGATACGGTTGCTCATGAACTTAAAACTCCAATTACTTCAATAAGAGCACTTTCAGAAATATTATTAGAGGATGATACCATTGAGTATGAAACCAAAAAAAGATTTTTAACAAGTATTTTAAGTGAAAGTAAGCGAGTTAGCAGGTTGATTAATAATATTTTAGATATAGAAAAATTAGCAACAGGGAAAGAAAAATTAGATTTAAATAATAATTTGGTTAAAGACACAATTAAAAAATCTATTGATGCCGTTAGTCAATTAGCGATTCATAAAAAAATTCATATAACCTTAAACAAAGTTGATGAGGTTGAATTTATCTATGATGAAGATAGAATTCAACAAGTACTAATTAATTTATTATCAAATGCAGTTAAATTTTCAGATTTTGAAAAAGGTATAGTTTCAGTAAATACAAATATAAACCAGCATAGAATGGAAATTTCAGTTGAAGATAATGGGAAAGGAATTGCACAAGATGAATTGGTTTCCATATTCAATAAATTTTACCAAGCTAAAAACCAAACTATTTTAAAACCTGTTGGTAGCGGTTTAGGATTAGCCATTAGTAAACAAATAATTGAAAGCCATAAAGGTAAAATTTGGGCTGAAAATATAAAACCTCAGGGAGCTAGAATAACTTTTACAATACCTTTAAATACAAATTAATATGAAAAAGATACTAATAGTGGATGATGAACCTAATATAGTGATGTCTTTAGAATATATTTTCACTAAAGAAAATTTTGAGGTGTTTATCGCTCGAGATGGTGCGGAAGCATTGGGAATCATAGAAAACAAGATGCCTGATATTGTTTTATTAGATATTATGATGCCTAATGTAGATGGGTATCAAGTGTTGAAATTCTTAAAAGAAAGTCCTAAATTAAATGATATTAAAGTTATTTTTCTTTCCGCTAAAAATAAAATTTCAGATATAGAATTAGGCTTGCAATTAGGTGCTGATAAGTATATCTCAAAACCGTTTTCAACAAAAAAACTAGTAAGTGAAGTAAAAGAATTATTAAAATAAAATTGGAATGGAGAAAATGAAATTAAGATTAGAAAGTAGAACTTCTGATATAGTTATTACTATTTATGTGATAATTACATTAGTTGGAAGGATTTATATAGAGTCAATTTTTAAAAGCAACTTTATAAACTCACTTTTCATGGGGTTTTTAACTTTATTTATTCTGTGGACGCTAATAAAAATAAAATTTTTAAATCCGGCTTGGTTTGGATTGTTTAACAAAGTAAAAAAATAAGGGTATGAGTTATCAAAAACATTATGACAATAGTATTGAGAACCCAGAACAATTTTGGGAAGAACAAGCAAATAACTTAAAATGGTATAAAAAACCATCAACTATCTTATCTAAAGATGAAAACGGATTTGACCGTTGGTTTGCTGATGGTAAATTAAATATTTGCTATTTAGCGGTAGATAAACATGTTGAAGACGGTTATGGAGATCAAACTGCCATAATTTATGATTCACCTGTAACACAGCGAAAAGTAAACTTTACATTTAATGAAGTAAAAAGCGAAGTAGAAAGATTGGCTGGTGGACTTCGTGATTTAGGAGTTAAAAAAGGAGATACTATAATTATTTATATGCCAATGATTCCGCACGCAGCATTTAGTATGCTTGCTTGTGCTCGTATTGGAGCCATTCATTCAGTAGTTTTTGGAGGTTTTGCACCTCACGAATTGGCGATAAGAATTGACGATTGTAAACCGAAAGCTATAATTACTGCTACAGCTGGAGTTGAAGTAGACCGTTTAATAGCTTATAAACCTCTGGTAGATGAAGCGGTGGAATTGGCAGAGCATAAACCGGATAAAATAATTGTTTTTCAGCGTAGGTTAGGAGCTATAATGACGAAAACTGAGCGGTATGTAAGTTATAAAAAACTGGTAAAAAACTCAGAACCTGCTGATTGTGTTGAAATGAATTCAACAGATCCTTTGTACATTTTATATACTTCAGGTACCACAGGAAAACCAAAAGGTATTTTACGTGATACAGGTGGTTATGCTACAGCTTTAAAATATTCTATGAAAAATATTTATGGAGTAGAGGAAGGTGATACTTTCTGGGCGGCATCAGATGTTGGTTGGGTAGTTGGACATAGTTTTATTGTTTATGGACCACTTTTAAATAGAAATACCACCATTATTTTTGAAGGAAAACCTATAAAAACTCCTGATGCAAGTACGTTTTGGAGAATTATTAGTGAGAATAATGTAAAAGTAATGTTCACAGCGCCAACTGCTATTAGAGCTATTAAAAAAGAAGATCCAGATGGTGATTTAATGAAAGATTATGATTTAAGTTGCTTAAAATATCAATTTCTAGCAGGTGAACGTTGTGATGTTTCTACTCTAAAATGGTTAGAAGAAAAATTAAATATTCCAGTAATTGATCATTGGTGGCAAACAGAATCTGGTTGGCCAATGATATCAAATATGATGGGAGTTGAAGCGCTTCCAGTAAAACCTGGTTCTGCAGGAAAAGGAGTTAGTGGTTATGATATTCAAATTTTAAACAATGATGGACAAGAAGTAGGTACAAATGAAGAAGGTTTCGTTGCAGTTAAATTGCCCTTGCCCCCAGGAAATTTATTAAATATTTGGGGAAATACAGAACGTTATGTAGAAGGTTATTTGAAAAAATTCCCAGGTTATTATTTTTCAGGTGATGGTGGTTATAAAGACGATGAAGGTTATGTTTATATTACAGGAAGAGTAGATGATGTGATTAATGTAGCAGGTCACAGACTTTCAACTGCCGAAATGGAAGAAATTGTTTCTTCTAATCCATCAGTTGCAGAATGTGCAGTTTTCGGAATTGAAGACCAATTAAAGGGGCAAATTCCTTTAGCATTGGTTGTTTTAAAATCAGGCGATTATGTTTCTGGATTTGAGTTGGAATACAAAATAGTTCAAGAAGTTAGAAAACAAATTGGAGCTGTTGCTTCTCTAAAAAAAGTATTGATTGTTACACGATTGCCAAAAACACGCTCAGGGAAAATTCTTCGAAAATTATTAAGAAATATGGCTGACGGTGTTGCATATACAATACCTTCAACTATAGACGATCCAGAAATAATTTCTGAAATTCTGCATGAATTTAAACTTCATAAAATAGGCGTATTTGAGCATGCCACTGAAGAAGAAAAACAAACTCTTGAAGATTTAAGAATAGATTCATTTATAAAATATTATAAATCATATCAACACAGTGTAAATGATCCTGAAGGATATTGGGCTCAAATTGCCGAAACATTTACTTGGCGTAAAAAATGGGATAAAGTTGTTGAATACAATTGGGATACACCAAAATTTGAATGGTTTAAAGGTGCTAAATTAAATATAACAGAAAACTGTTTAGACCGTCATTTAGAGAAAAGAGGTGATGCTACTGCTATTATTTGGGAACCTAACGATCCAAATGAAGTAAATAGGACTTTAACCTACAAAGAATTGCATGCTGAAGTAAGTAAATTCTCAAATGTACTAAAAAGAAGGGGTGTAGTTAAAGGAGATAGAGTTTGTATCTATATGCCAATGGTTCCTGAACTTGCCATTGCTGTATTGGCTTGTGCAAGAATTGGAGCGGTGCATTCTGTAGTATTTGCAGGGTTTTCAGCAGTTGCGCTTTCAACAAGAATTAATGATGCCGAGTGTAAATTATTATTAACTTCTGATGGTGTTTTTAGAGGTAATAAAGCGGTTGATTTCAAAATTATTGTTGATGAAGCATTAGAAACTTGCCCAACTATTGAAACTTCAATTGTTTTAAATAGGGTGAATGGAAACGTTAAAATGAAAGAAGGACGTGATGTTTGGTGGCATGAAGAATTAGCTACTGTTGATGCTATTTGTCCAGCCGAAGTAATGGATGCGGAAGATATGTTGTTTATTTTATACACTTCTGGTTCTACGGGTAAACCTAAAGGAATGGTTCACACTTGTGCGGGTTATATGGTTCAAACAGCGCATAGTTTTAAAAATGTATTCCAATATGAACATGGAGATGTTTATTTCTGTACTGCAGATATTGGTTGGATTACAGGTCATTCATACATTGTATATGGTCCGTTAGCGGCAGGAGCAACAACATTAATGTTTGAAGGTGTTCCTTCATATCCAGATTATAGTCGTTTTTGGCAAATTGTTGAAAAGTATAAAGTGAATCAATTTTATACAGCTCCAACGGCTATTAGAGCATTGGCTGCTCAAGGAAATGAATTGACTGAAAGAAATGATTTAAGTTCACTAAAAGTTTTAGGAACTGTTGGAGAACCTATAAATGAAGAAGCTTGGCACTGGTATGACGAAAAAATTGGAAAGCAAAAATCTCCAATTGTAGATACTTGGTGGCAAACAGAAACAGGAAGTATTATGA
>ERZ889078.3563-NODE-3563-length-10239-cov-5.918401_pt1 | contig 10239 bp, 3 predicted proteins | sample MGYA00521266_ERZ889078 | MGnify/ENA primary metagenome ERZ889078 (study PRJEB32303, sample SAMEA104408618) | aquatic metagenome | biome: Brackish water; feature: Pelagic; material: water | place: Baltic Sea | collected 2014-06-16T06:34:00 | depth 76,534 m ... | reverse complement strand
GGGCGGCTCTACCTAAATCCTCCGCCAAATGGTTGTGATGACTTGACGATTTATCTGCGGCATTTACGCAATGCCGACCGGATGGCCAGGATACTTCGCGATTATTTACAAGCAATGCCCGGTTCAAATTGGCTGTGCTGGTTCGGTGACCATGTGCCCATTATGTCCAAGGTTTATAGAGCTATGGGGAAGCCGGACGGACAAACCGATTACTTGATTTGGAAAAAAGATGGGACTCCGAGTGATCAGGCTTATTTGGCTTTGGAAATTGAAAATTTAGGCCCCCTGCTGCTGGAGAAAATGGGCCTGGTCAGTTCATCTGTAGAGGATGTCCCAGAGCGGAGACCTCCTCAAGCTTCTTCCTGAATTGGTCGGCAAAGCGTACCAGTGGCGCACCGTCGATAATATCATGATCTGCCCCGAGATTCATCTGGATAAACTCGCGTTCAATTGGAAGATCATTTTCCAAGACCAGTCTTTTGCCTATAGATCCGATAGAGAGGGTCAAGGTCATGGGGGTGATGGGAATACCAACCATTCGGCCGCCGGTGTGCATTCCCACGGAAGTGATGCCGACAGTACCGACAAGTTGTTTGAAGAGGTGAGGGTCCCGCCGGATAAAGAACCAGATAGTCTTTCGTAGTAAAGACGGGAGTCCGAAAAAATATTTTTCCAGGGCTGACATAGGGCCGATTTCGCCGAGTGGCGCGATCTTGGCTTCCCCTATTTCCTCGTGGATCTCGCTGATGCCTTTATGGTTGGCGGCGCGCAGGATGAAGGCGACGGGCAGGGTGCCATCCTCGATATCTCGCTCTATCATAATGGAAAGATCAATGTCGTTAAATACCACGAGTTTTGATCTGCCATGCCGATAGGCGTGCATTGATCGATCTTCGTCAATGGCACAGGTAAGTGTTTTGGCAATACAGGCGGTCAGGGAAAGGTGCTCCGCTGTTTTTGCTCTGTGCTCGGCTAAATGATGTCGAAGCGAGGTGATATCGGCTTCAAATAAGAGGTTGATGATGTTTTTGCGACGCCCCTCCGCCATGACGTCGTGGATAAAATTACGAAGTTTAGGATACGGCAACTGTGTGGCTGGAGAAGGCGGTTGCTTGATGGTTTGTATGAGTTGTGACAGTGTTAATGTGAAACGATTTGCCATGGGGAGCCGATTTCGTGATTGCTAAAGTTTTTCAAGTTGATCAGCCACTGCTTGAACGGTTTCCAGAATTTGTGCTTCAGTATGATTGCAGCAAATAAAGAAGCGCAGGCGGGCAGACTTCTCGGGCACAGCCGGATAGAGAATAGGCTGCACATTGATGCCGCGTTCAAACAAGGCAGCGGATAAGCGCGCAGCTCTTATTGAGCTGCCGGTAATCGCGGGGATGACGGCTAAGCCGCTGCTGGTACCTGTATCGATGCCAGCCGCCTTGGCCTTCTCAAGGAAGAATCGTCCAAGCTCTTGCAGTCTGGCAACACGCTCCGGTTCTCGTTGGAGTACCTGAAGAGCGGCAAGTGAAGCTGCAGCAACGGGTGGTGACATACCAACGCTGTACAGAAAACCTGGAGCGAGAAATTTGAGATGCTCCACCAGTGCCATCTCCCCGGCGATATAGCCGCCGCAACCAGCCAGAGTTTTACTCAGGGTTCCCATCCAGATATCTACGTCCTTTTTCTGGAGTCCGAAGTGTTCACGGATACCCAGACCACTCTTGCCCATCACCCCAAAAGAGTGGGCCTCGTCCACCATCAAGAATATTTTATGTTTGTGTTTGATTTCAACAAATTTGGGCAGGTCCGGGTAGTCGCCGTCCATGCTGTAGATTCCTTCCAGTACAACAAGTACCCTTTCGAAATGGTGGCGCTGGTTGACCAGAATGGTATCCAAGGCGGACCAATCATTGTGAGGGAAGGTGAGGCGTCTGGCACCAGACAGCGTTATCCCTTGCAAGATGCTATTATGAATGAGTTCATCGTGAAGAATGAGGTCCCTGGGGCCGAATAAATAACCGATGGTTGTAACGTTGGTGGCGTGGCCGCTGACAAAAACTATGGCATCGTCCACATCATAGACCTTGGCAATAGTCTGTTCCAATTGCCGATGAATAGGTCTCTCTCCGGACACCAGCCGACTGGCGGAAACAGACGTGCCGTAGAGGTCAATGGCAGATTTAGCGGCATTGGAAACAGTGGGGTGGCCAGATAGAGCGAGATAATTATAGCTGGCAAAATTGATGTATTCCTGTCCCTTGATATGGGTTGTGGCACCGGCAGTTCCTTGGTGCAGTTTGAAAAATGGGTTGCCAATACTCAATCTTGCGGCACCGTCATTTATGATGCGAATTTGCTGGTAGCCTGGATGGAGATGGAAGCTGTAGTGCTGTTCCGGAATGTTGATCGTGCCAAGAGGTAAACGGCTGGACGTTTCGACAGTACTTTCTTTCTCTGCCAGTCGGAGTCTTCGCTCTAGAGCCACCTGGATGAGTTTGTCTTTTATTTGGGCTGTGATACCAGGGGATTTTTTTCGTGTCATGTTAGTGAATGATCTGGTCGTTTGAAGCAGCATCCCGAGAATGAAGATCTTCTGCCAAGTTTGCTATGGATTCGGATGATACATCAGCACCATGCTGTGATGCGAGTAGCTTTGTCTGGATCAAAATATCTGCTTCATCGGAGGTCGCGTCCGTTTCTGCGCTTCCTTTTAGTTGCTGGATAATTCGCGTTGCCAGTTTGGTAATGGTAGGGCTCTGGCTCAAGGCCATGACCGGTAGTCTGGCACCGAAAACGGATTCGAGTGCAACGACCAGTTCAACACCCATGAGGGAGTCTAAACCCATATCGTACATGGACCTTGTCGGGTCGATCTTGTCTGGTGAAACTTGAAGAATTTCTCCAACTTGACTTTTAAGCATTTCGATGACAGCAGTGAGTAGTTCGGAATCCGAGAGATCCTCAAGCATCTGCTGGATATTGTCGGCATTTTCATCGTCACTGCCGTCGCCATCTGCATGCCGACTCAGTTCAATAAATTTGGGGCTTCCTGCGCTTGGCAGGAAGCGGGACAGCGCTTTCCAGTCAAGTTCCATTACACCCAAGCCGGAACGGTCTGTGACCAGCATGCCTTCCAGGACGTCGAGGGCAATGGCAGAATTGATTGCTGACCCGCCCATTCGACCTTGTAGGGCATCCTTGATTTTTTCATTACGAGCAAGGAATCCAACATCATCAATTGCACCCCAGCGTACGCAGGTAGCTGCCAGGCCAGCGGCTCGACGATTATTTGCCAGAGAATCAAGGCAGGCATTGGCGGCGACATAGTTCCCCTGACCGGGGTTGCCAAAGAGGGTAGTGGCCGATGAAAAAAGGATGAAGTAATCCAACTGCTTGTCGAGTGTCATTTCATGGAGGTGATATGCTCCCAAGGCCTTGGGAGCGAGCACGCTACGTATCTGATTCGCGTCCATATTACTGATAAGTCCATCATTTATAACTGTTGCCGCATGAACAATGCCTTTGAGAGGGGGCAGAGTCATGGCTATTTCTGCAAATAGAGTTGACAGGGCTCTTTTGTCAGTAACGTCGCACGAAGCAGCGTGAACCGTGACACCTTGGTCCATTAGTCGACCTATGGCAGTTTTTGCTTCATCTGAGCCTGGGCCGCTGCGACTGATCAGAACAAGGTTGCGAGCGCCTTTACTGGCAAGCCACTCAGCTGTTCGTAGACCAAAGCCGCTTAACCCACCTGTTACCAGATAAGAGGCATCCGCCCTCAATTCTAAACTCTTTGGGGCAGGAGGGTTTGAGGTATGGATATGGCTGATACCATTTCGATAAGTAATAACGATCTTGCCGATTTGACGAGCCTGCTGCATATAGCGAAAAGCATGAACAATATCTTCTGCCTCAAAGACATGGTAGGGCAGAGGGTGAAGCGCACCTTCAGTAAACAAGGCCATAACCTCGGTGAACAGTTTGAGGGTAAGCTCTGGTTGGGAATGCATCAATTGGTCGGCATCAATACCGAAATAGCTAATATTGTTTCGGAAGGGGCGTAGACCGATTTTGGTGTTTTCGTAGAAGTCCCGTTTGCCGAGTTCGAGAAAACGACCAAAGGGTTTAAGTACTCGAAGGTTGCGGTTGATGGCTTCTCCGGCGAGAGAATTGAGCACCACGTCCACACCTTTTCCGTTCGTTTGGTGAAGTATTTCGTTAGCAAAAGAAAGCGACCGCGAATGGAAGATGTGTTCAACACCAAGCAGGCGCAGAAAATCACGTTTTTCATCAGATCCAGCCGTGGCGTAGATTTCCGCACCAATCCATTTGGCGAGTTGTATTGCAGCTAGACCCACCCCCCCAGCAGCACCGTGGATCAGAACTTTTTCTCCAGGTTGTAGTCGAGCCAGATGGTACATGGCATAATAGGCGGTAAAAAAGGTGCTGGGGATAGTCGTTGCAGCCTCAAAAGAAATTCCCGGAGGGATGAGAGAGATTGCACTAGCTTTGGTAACTACCCGGTTGCCGAAACTGGAAGGGCCAAATCCCACGACTTTATCACCTGGCGCGAATGTGCTTGCCTGGTTGCCGACGTTGAGTACTATTCCAGAAAATTCAAGTCCTAAGGTAGGGCCAGCAAAACCATTTTCAATAGCTTCATCCGGGAGCAGGCCAAGGGTATACATGATATCACGGAAATTGAGGCCAGTGGCATGGACTTCGATTTCAATTTCGTCATCAGCCGGGATGCTACGCGGAGATGATTCCCAGCGTAGATTCCTCAGTTGACCGGGGAGTTGGAAACCTAGCGAAAGTGTTGGCGGATCGGTTTCTTGCGAGTTGTTTTCCAGTCCAGAAAAACGAGGCTCAATTGCGAGGCGCGGAGCATAGCGCTCTCCGAGTGTTGTGAAAACGATTTCCTGCTCCCTGTCTGGATGCTCTAATTCTCGCTCTAAGGCTATAGCAACTGTTTCGAGAGCGAAAGGGTTTTCAAGGTCTACCAGGCGGACTGTGTAATTTGAGGCTTCGTTGATTAAAGTTCGGCCAAATCCATAGAGTGCAGCGTCTTCAGGAATTATCGCCGCTTTCATATTTTTATTGAAATGGCGGTTGGGGAGCAGGTTGGTGGCGGCACCTGTCGTGATCAACCAGCAGGTGGTATTCGTTTGGGTAGATTCACATGCCTGGATGATGCTGGAGGCAGTAGCACAACGGAGCACCTGCTGTTCAAAAATGGCATCAGTTTCGTTATTGGCTTTCTGGGGGCAGAGTCCGGCCAGGTATATGATGCCGTCAAGTTGCCCGTAGCTGGCTGTCGTCTCCAGCAGCAAGGATTTGATGGATGCTGTGTCGCCAGGGCAGGCCTGTACAACGATATCGCCCTTGGTCTGGAGGTTAATTGTTAGTATCTGAGATAATTGCGCGGATAAACCTTGCTGGTCAGCCAGCAGGACCCAGCTACGTGGCAGAGTTTTGCGGGATGAGGCTGTTGTGAGTAATCCTTTTTCTGGTTGGGCTAAGAGTAAATAGGGCCCGGAGAGGGTGTCTGAAGACAGTTCTAGAATGGTGGTGGCGGCAAAACCGAGCTGTTGTAGTTGCTGTTTCCAGAAGAGGGATGTGCATTGATTAGATAACAGCGTACCATCTTTCGACTGGGACCAATGTTTGCGCTCTGCGCCGAAAACAAAATCTACCCAGCGGGACGGATGTTGTCCTATGACGATGAGGGAGCCATCGGGAGTAAGGCAGGTGCGGGCGTATTTCAACGCCTCCATTGCGTCTTCTGGAGTGGTGAAGTCGAGTGTAACTATGGCGATCTGGCAGACGGGGGCAATCTCTGCTAGATCTGTCACGGTGCCAATGAGACGCGTGTCGATACATGGAAAGCGCTCTTTGAGCTGAGCGGTGGACTCCAGCGTTTCTGCAGAGGTGCTGGCGAAAATATAATCACCGCAGTTGAAATCCATAGCAAGACAGACATCCAAAGCAAAAGATGGCGAACCCTCGCAGATTTCTATGACTCCCAAACGTCGACCTTCGGGCAATTGTTTTAGGCCTTGAATAATCAACTTGCGTAGAGCTTGTCCGCCTTTTTGCCTGCCTACAGCACCAAACACCTGGCCAGTCAGCTTAGCCAGTGTTAAATCCTGGGGGCTGATCAAAGCCGGTATCAGACTCCCATCCAAAAGTGATTTGAGATGCATCCCTACACGACCAACAGAATGAACGATATCAAAAAATTCAGGGTAATCGGTTATCAGACTATTCCAGATGTCCTGGGCAGATGTGTGCTCATTATCATTCGGCAGGATTTTCCAGCCATCAGGGGTGGGTGCAATAGATTGATCATTTTCGGCCAGGGAGAGTAGATGGTCAAGAAAAGGCTCAATTTCAGGGTTGGCAGTTCGACAAACTAAAATATCCCTAGAAAAGAGCTGCTGGCCATCCGCCGACAATTGTTGTAATGCTTCCCGGGTAAACTGGTTGCAAAGAATATCCAGCAAAGGATCTACTTCTTCCGAGTAGCGACGACGGGATTTCTCAATTGTTTCACACCTTACCAGTTTGACAAAAGCCGACTGAACACTTTTGAAAGGAATCAGAGTAGTGGCGTCTGGATTTAAAGCATGCGGTTTCGGAGTGCCGTGGTAATCAAGAAAACGTAGGGAGTCCCCCTTGTTTTTACCAAGATGAATACTGCGGAATCGGGCATCCTTGACGACGGCAATGGCTATGCCATCCATATCAAAAACTGTAAATTCAGCAGTCAGGGAATGTGGGGCTCGACGCAATAGTGTGGCACTGGCAAAAGCGGGCCTGGCGTGGCTTTCTCGAAAGGCAATTTGTCCCATTCGCGTGGGAATAAAAGTTGCACCATGGTGAAGGTCTACATCATTTCTTAATAACTGGATAATCAATTGGAAGGTACAATCAAGGAGGGCCGGGTGGAGGTGAAACCTTTCCAGTTCGGTTTCAATGTCTTCCGGTACCTTGAATACAGCAAGTGCAGTATTCTCTTCTACCCAGCCGTAATCAATGCACTGGAAGGCGGGGCCATAACTGAGACCAACCTTCCGGGTAAGCTCCTCATGACTGGCCCCGGTAAAATCGGGCTGGCGGGTTGGCAAGACAGGGCATTCCGGCCGTAGTGATATCTCCTGAGGCTCTGCCATTATGCGGCATACTGCATGTAGGGTCCAAGGGTCTGTGCTGCATTGGTCTCTCCCTTGGATTGTCACACTTCCGTCTTGTGCTTCGATTGTCAAACGGATGAGTTTTGAGTGGTCCTGACTGAGGAGCAACGGAGAGTGGATTTCGAGTCCCTCGATTTCGGCAAGGTCGCCGGGGTGCCAGGCCAAGGCAGCTGCCAGAGCAAGTTCGGAAAAGCCAGTACCAGGAAACACAGTAGCATCTCCGACTATATGGTCAGCCAGGGTAGGGGAGAGCTTTGTGTCAAGCTGGTTTTCCCAGGTGAGTTCTCGCTGTTTGAGAGGGTACCCCAAAAGGGGGTGGACCACGCTTCGATCGAGTAAGTCTAGGGATTCTGACGTATTTGCGTGCCAATGACGTTCACGCTGCCATGGGTAGTTCGGCAGTTGAACGAATCCGCCAGGCGATGAAAAAATATGTTGCCAATCGATGCTTGCACCGGAGAGCACTGCCTGGCTGCACGCACTCCAAACTCGCTCTGACGAATTGTTGCCGTCAGTGGCAGTGGCGAAAATTCGTCCTTCTGTCCCATTGTCTTTCAGGCAGGTATTGATATAACTGCGCAACACTGGATGAGGGCCAATCTCGATAAAAATATTGGTTCCGTTGGCTAGAATGTTCGTGGTAGCCTGTTCGAAAAGTACAGGTTTACGGATATTATTCCACCAGTATTCGGCGTTAAGCTCTTGTCCATCAAGCAGATTTCCGGTGACGGTTGAATAAAAGGGTATGAGCGTTTTACGGGGTTGAACCTTTGCCAGGGCGCTTCTGACACTTATTTCGATTTCATCCATAGCAAGGCTGTGAAATGCGTAGTCAATATCCAGCCTTTTTTGGAAGATTTTTCGACTCGCCAGTGTATTCTCCAATTGCGTGAGCAATGCAGAACTACCAGCAACGGTTACTCCACGAGAGCTATTGATTCCGGCAATGGTAAGAGCTGGTGTAAGACCAAGTTCAACCAGCAATTTCAGCGCTGCTTCATGGTTTAAGCCAATCGCTGTCATTGCTCCCTTGCCTTTGGTGGTACCTTGCAGTCGACTACGATGGTAGATAACATCAACTGCTGCCTCAAGCGTTAAGGCTCCAGCTGCCCAGGCCGCTGCCACTTCGCCAACACTGTGGCCTGCCACAGCTACTGGTTTGAGGCCACGGTGCAGAAGCATCTGCGTTACCCCTACCTGAAGTGCGAACAGGGCAGGCTGAGCTATTTCTGTATATTCGTAGCGCCCTTCGCCATTTTTTCCAGCCAGTTCCTCTTCAATGGAGAACTCAGCATGACGACGAAAAAGGGCATCTACTTCCTGAATTGCCCTGCGAAAAACAGGTTCTTCCTCCAGCAGTTGACGCCCCATTCCATGCCACTGGGAACCATTGCCCGAATAAATAAATGCTGGGCCAAGTGGAGTTTTTAGTGCAGTTGCTGTTTCCAGAAGGAGTTCCAAAGGTTTATCATTTGCGTAATTGAGTAGATCCCTGGCGATTTCTTTTGTTGTTTTCCCGTAGACTATGAGTCGGTGTTCGTGCTGTTCGCGTTTAAAAGCTGCGTTGTACGCAATATCATAGATATTTGACTGGTGCTCTTTGTTAAGGAAATTGGCAAAATCGTGTGCTGCCGATTTCAACGCCTCACCTGTTTTTGCAAAAAGCATAATCGGCAAAAGAGTATCTTGAGGCTGCTTGAGTACCTTTAATACCTTTAATTTTGGCAGATCGTGACTTTCAAGAATCACATGAGCATTCGATCCTCCAAAACCAAAGGAATTGACACCGATTATAAGTTTGCCATTTTTTTTAAGAGGCAGGTTTTTGGTGACGACCTCGATATTCAATTCATTAAAATTAATATTAGGGTTGGGGGTCTTGAAGCCAATGGTTGCTGGTACCATACGGTGCTTGATGCAATACAGTGCTTTTACAAGTCCTGCTACCCCAGAGGCTGTCTCAAGGTGCCCCATATTACTTTTTACCGAGCCTATTGGCAGTGGGCTATTTTTGGGGCGACGTTTGCCTAGCGAGTTACCAATAGATAGTGCTTCAATCGGGTCACCAACAGCGGTGCCGGTCCCATGGGCTTCGAGGTAGTCGATCTCCGCAGCCTCGATACCAGCCTGTCTGTAAGCCTGTCTAAGTAAAGCCACTTGAGCTTTTGGATTGGGTACTGTCAGGCCAGATTTGCGACCATCCATATTTATCGAAGAATTTGCAACAACGGCCAAGATTGGATTGCCGTCGATTATAGCTTGGTCATAATCTTTAAGAAAAAAAAGGCCACCGCCTTCAGAACGTACGTAGCCATCACCGGATGCATCGAAAACCCTGCATCGTCCCCGCGGGGATAACATAGAGGCTTTGGAAAAGCTAATAAAGCCATAGGGATGCAAGTGAAGACTGATTCCCCCTGCAAATGCCTGAATACTTTCTCCAGAGAGGATTGAGCGACATGCCTGGTGGAATGCAACCATGGAAGAAGAGCAGGCGGTATCAAGTGCCATACTGGGCCCGCATAGATCAAAAATATAGGATATACGATTGGCTGCGATGCTTGCTGTGTTACCTGTGGCAACCGACGAGTCTATCACAGAGAGATCGTCGGCCAGTCGATAGGAATAATCTGCGCTGGCAATACCGATAAAAACGCCACATTGACTACCACAAAGAGATGAAGGTTTGATTCCGGAATTTTCCAAAGCTTCCCAGGTCATTTCGAGCAGTATGCGTTGCTGAGGGTCCATCAAAGAGGCTTCCCTTGGAGAAATACCAAAAAATTCAGCGTCAAAAGTTGAAATATCGCCGATAGATCCTGCAGCAAAGGTATAGCTTGTCCCTGGGTGTTTTTTGTTTGGGTGGAGGTAGGTTTCCTTCGACCATCGCTCTGGTTCAACCTCTGTCACCAAGTCGCGGCCGTCTAGCAGGTCCTGCCAATATCGACTGCTATGCGTGCCAGGGAATCTGAAAGATAAACCTGTAATTGCAACTCGTTTGGTCATGTTAGTATTTATAGGAAGGTGCTGTAAAAGTAATAAGAAATTTCAT
>ERZ889078.3558-NODE-3558-length-10253-cov-9.249853_pt1 | contig 10253 bp, 7 predicted proteins | sample MGYA00521266_ERZ889078 | MGnify/ENA primary metagenome ERZ889078 (study PRJEB32303, sample SAMEA104408618) | aquatic metagenome | biome: Brackish water; feature: Pelagic; material: water | place: Baltic Sea | collected 2014-06-16T06:34:00 | depth 76,534 m ... | reverse complement strand
AGAATATTTTGAGTTATTTGTACATGGCAGGTACGCATTTCATTCATCAAGCCAACACCCATCGACGCTTCATTAGTAGATGAAAGATGCCTTGCAGCCAAATGATAAATTCTCTCAGGTTTGATTTCATCAAGAGTCTTATTAGATTCCAGGATACTCTCTAGAGGAGCGTTGATTAACTCAATGCCAGCGCGGCTTGTCAGATGGCGGGGAGAAACAGATCCCCAAACCTCGTCGCCCTTAGCGAGATGCTTTTCAGCGAGTATTGAGCCATCTTGTCCATCTATTCCCGTGATGAGTATTCTCATAGAGATATTATGTCGGTAGTTCGGTAACTTCAATCCAATCTATACAATAAAGGCATGTCCACATTAGTTGAAATTGCCCAGGAATGCAGAATTTGTGGATCAACAGAGCTTAAAGTGGTAATTGATTTTGGTGAATTAGCATTAACTGGAGTCTTTATTGAAAACGGGCAAGAAGTCCCTAGAGCGCCTCTCAAATTGATGCATTGCAAAGTATGCGGATTAGTACAACTTGGTCATAAATATGACCAAAATTCGCTCTATGGTGAAACTTATGGTTATGAGTCACATTTAAACAAATCCATGGTTGAACACTTACAGCAAAAGGCCAGACTCCTTGAGAGAAAATTTCTGAAATCAAGAGAAAAACCAATTGTAGTTGATATCGCATCAAATGATGGAACTTTACTGAGTGGTTACCTTTTAGACAAAGTAATTAGAGTTGGGATTGACCCACTAATTGAAGTGGTAGCGAATTGTTATCCTGCGGATGCGATTCGTGTTCCTGAATTCTTTAGTGCAAGTGCTTTCACGAACCTGGGGTTAGGTCCGGCAAATTTAGTCACCAGCCTTTCAGTGATATATGACCTTGATCGGCCAATTGAATTTGCTAATCAGATCTATGAAATACTAGAAGAAGGGGGAATCTGGCATTTTGAACAAAGTTACCTACCCTTAATGTTAGAAACAAATAGTTATGACACAATTTGCCATGAACATTTGCTATATCTTTCACTCACAGACATTCAAAGAATTTTGAAAGCAGCCAACTTTCAACTCCTTGACGCCAGTATAAATAGTGTAAATGGAGGCAGCATTGCTGTTTCTGCAATTAAGACTAATGAAGTTGTTAAAGCATCGCCATTTGTCACGTACCTCTTAAGAGTAGAAAATGAAACTGGAATTACTGACGGAAGTCGACTCAATGTATTTGTGGCACAATTTAGGGAGCATGCGGTTGCAATAAAGTCACTTCTTTTGGAATATCAAGAACTAGGGTTCGACATAATAGGTTTTGGGGCTTCAACAAAAGGTAACGTGCTTTTACAAGCTGCCGAAATTGATTCTCAACTGATAAGAGCGATCGGTGAAGTAAATCCTCGAAAATTTGGCAAACAAACCCCAGGTTCAGCGATACCTATTTTGTCTGAAAGTAGCTTAATCAAGAGCGCATCCGACATGACAGTAGCCATTGTTTTGCCTTGGCATTTTAGGGAAAATTTGCTTCCAAAACTCGAGCAATATCTGAGTCAAGGTGGAAAGCTACTGTTTCCACTACCTAGAATTGAAATGGTCTCATCCTAAATTGGCTCAAAGTACTTTTGGATCTAGAGTAATTCGAAGTAAGATCTTTTGTTGGGGCTTCGAAATAATCGGTGGGGTATGTGCAATTGGCTTCACGTCTCCAATCAAAGGTAACCAATATGTATATATGGCGCGACTCAAACAAAGTATTTCGGGTGCACCCGAGAATGATTGGTTTTTAAGTACCCCTGATAGTAATCCAATCTTTACTGCGATATGCAAGATACTAGTTCTCGGAAATACCTTTGTATTACTAAATATTTTGAATTTAGTTCTAATATTTATTAGTTTTCATTTTTTGAACCAAACAGCACGAGTCATTTTAGGAATTGAGAATAGAAGCAGAGATCACTTGCTTCTAATTTCTATTTCAATATTGGGCTTTTGCGTTTATCGGCCAGATTTTCACAATGGCATTGCAGGAATGGGAGTTTTTAGCCCTCAGTTCCAACCATCAAGCTTTGATGGACTTTTGCTAATTTCAATTCTAAGTGTCGTCAAAACAACTTTCTATCCAAATAATAAGTCAAATAAAGCTCAAATAATGCTGCCATTAGTAATCGCGGTAGCAGTCCACCCTTCGATCTTCGTGAGTGCTGTGATTGTGCTAATTGCATTTTTCCTTAGCAAAAGTAAGATGCTCATATCCGTCCAAAGGAAGCGGATTTCATGGCTTCATTGTCTACTTTTTTTGATTCTGATCGTATCTCCTTTTTTACTAAAATTTATTTCGCTCGAAAATCTGATTTATTCCAAGTCAGAGATAATTGCATTCGAATATCTTGCACATGATAGAATTCCTTATCACGCAGTGCCTTCAAACTTTATGAATTTCCTTGAAGGTGTAAGGCTATTAATTATTTTAGTGGGAACATACATAGTCTTTGAGTCAGAAAAGCTGAGTAGGAGGCTGAAGTATTTCATATTGTTCTTAACGGTATGTTTTATGTATTTGTCTATTGGCGTAATTCTGATCGATAAATCAGTATTTTTGTTGGCAGTACCTTGGCGAATAACGGGAGTTATGTACCCGCTATTTTCAATGATCTTACTTTGGAAATTAGTGGTTAAACTCTCAGAAATAAAACAAGCAGGCTCTTTAAAACTTTGGAGTTTTCAACTATTGAGCCTTTCAATATTCCTAATTATTCAGAATATGTCAAAATTCTTAGCTATTTACTTATTCATTTTGGTTATACGAACCAACTTCTTTGAAGGCAAGAATGTTCTATTCGCTAGGATAAAAAATAAGAGAGAAATTGGCTGCTCAATTGTTATTGGGGCCGCAATAGCCTTAGCGCTCACAGCACAGGCTTCAACCAGCCAGGCTTGGCAAGAGAATTCGGAAGGTTTTCCAGATGGCGACCAATTAGTCAAGGTAGAGCTAAATGGCATTGGTGTTGTTCCGCCGCAATTCAATAATTTTAGGGTGGACTATGGGCTAAACATCTTCGTGGATTCAAAAGCTCCCCCTTTTGATGGTGACTACCTTGCCGAATGGATGAGGCGACTAAAAATCGCCGAGAGCGTGCAAATTCATCCCAAAATGCTTTGCACAGATAGTTCTTTGGCAATAATTTCTTGGGCTGTTGTGCCTAATGGCTTCGATCCACCGAGTTGTTTCGGCAGCAGTACTGACTTAAGTAAAGACTGGCTGCTCCTTCAAAAATAAATAACTCCCATCCAATCTATTCCTCTAAGCCCAACATAGAAAAAGCGCTATGTTAGTATTGAAAGTACATGGTTACCACTCTGATTACTCAATTATCTAAATTGTTGTAGCAGAGTTTAAAAGTTACTGGGAGGCATATGGGCGAGAGTAAGGCTCCATTTTCTCTTCTTGAATGTGTTGATGACGCTACATGGGATTCTTTGGTTGCATCATCCCGAGAGGCAAACCCATTCTTAATGTCTTCCTTCGTAAAAAGTATTGGAAAAAGTAAAAGCAGAAGAATTCTCCTTGAAGGTGATAAAGTAGCGCTTGGGACAATTATTTTTCAAGCGACGCAATATGGAGAAGATTCTGCAAATGAATTCTCCTTGTACCAAGGTGTCTTTTTCCCAGGAATCCATGATTCAAATTATCAAGATGACAATGAACGCTTACGTCTTTTAGGAGCATTGATCAATAGTTTAGACGAACTTGGAAACCCTACTGTACTTTCATTTCATCCAACAATAAAAGATATTAGAGGGCTAGATTGGTTCTATTATCAAAATTCAGAATGCAAATTAAATGCAACCCAAAAAATCCAATATACGGGGCAAATTAGAACGGATGATTTTCTCGACTTCAGTGATTATGCGAGGTCAATACGCAAAGTGCGATTAGATGAACACAAGAAGAGTCATCAATTGGGCTTAAAGATAGTCCGAGGGTCAGATCGAATAGATCATTTTATGGAACTGTACCAATTGACATTTAATAGGCAATCCATTTCAATCTCAGATTCAACTCTAAGCCAAGTGGAGGACGTTATCAGAGGCTCAAACTCACTGGGTTCTCTTGATATTGCATATTCGGACTCAGGGACTCCACTTTCCTCTGTCTTTATCTTGTCAGATCTCAACACAGACATATATCTATTCGGTGCAACTGACCCGCAATACAGAAAAGATTTTGGTTCAACTAGACTTATTCTTGATGCAATTGAGAGGTCATTTGAAGGGGAAAGAAGGATATTTGATTTGTGTGGGATGAATTCGCCTAAGCGTGGAGCTTATAAAGCATCCTTCAACGCGCGAGTAGTACCATATTTTGAAATAGAATTAGTCTCAAAAAATTGCTAGCGATACATTTTATAAAACTTAAGATGAAGAATCTAAAAAGAAGCCTCTTAATTGTGTCGCTTCGCGAAATTATCTCGGATGTTATGGCAGCACTAAGGAATCTTAAAATTAGTGGTACTGAGGAATTTGAAACACTGAGCGATACCAGCAACAGCAATCGAAACGGAGTAAAATCTCGAGAAAATCTTTCGAATGAGCATGGTAAGTACGTTGTTTTGGATCAATTCCCCGTACCACAGTGGTTAGCAATTAATTCAAGTTTAGCTCAGGAAATTGCACGCGAACTGACTGCCAATCCCAAAATCTTTGCATTCAGAAGACCTTCAAAGTCGAGCGTGAAAATTCATGGCTTATTCGGACTATGGGACTTTCTAATAATTCGTCTAAATCTATCTTCTTGGAAAATTCTACGAAAGGAATACGCGAGAATTCTGAAGTATTTAGATACCAAGTCAAAATTAATTGATTACAAGATTGGAGATATACCTTTAGGTTTAGATATTTACGAATCTATCTTGAGGCTTGGTCGAGAAACTGTATCGCTAAGAGATCAACAAACTTACAGAGTCATTTACTTGGCACTAAAGCAGTACTGTTTTTTTGAACCCTTATTCGCCTCAAAAAGGATTGTTGCCGTGCTCGTAAGCCATGACAACTACATTGGACCGGGCCTATTGGCGCACATGGCATTCAGTTTCAAGACACCAGTTATCTTGGCAAATAGTGTTTCTCTTAGCATGCCCACAGCCCCTTTTCAGTTATATGAAAAGCTGAGGCGGTTTGGCATTTATGCAAGAGAAATACCACCAAGTGAATTATTGGCTGGAATGAGCTGGGCAGAATCTGAACTTAAAGAACGAATCGTCGGTAAAATTGGAGTTGGGATGGACTATCAATTGAAGTCTGCCTTTACGATAGACAGATTGAATAGACAAACCTCAGAAACTGACAACACAAAGGTTTTAATCCTCACGCACGATTTCTTTGATAACCCACATGGATATGGCAGGATGCTCTTCGATGACTTCTATCTATGGCTAGAGTTCTTATCCGAAGTTTCAACTGAAACAAATTATGAGTGGCTCATTAAGCCACACCGAGATTATTCTAATTTAGAATTTCAGATCATAAAGGATTTTGTAGACAAATTCCCCAATATTAAATTAGTTGATCCGGAAACGTCGTACCATCAACTTAGAGAAGAAGGAGTCAAATTCGCACTCACATGCTATGGATCGGCAGGGCATGAGCTTCCGCTTTTAGGATTTACTGTGATCAATGCTAGCTATAATCCTCATATTGCATATTCTTTCAACATCCACGCTAAAACCATTGGTGAGTACAGACAAATCCTGATGGATTTGCCAAACAAGGCCTTAGATTCAATAGATCTCAAAGAGGTATACCAGTATTACTTCATTCACAAGAGATTTATAGATCAAGACGCCGTGATGGGATTATCACAACAAAGACTTACAAGTGTGAGCCAGGGAAATCTCTTTGGTGGTGCAACTATTAAATACTTACAAGAAAATTATCAGGACATTAACGCAGCCGCCATTCGTGTCTTGCGTAAAACGGTATCATCCAAGTTAGTATATTCATTTGAATATGAGATTTCTGCAGAGTTTCAACTAAAAGTCGAGATTAGTGAATCAAATCAAGAATTCTATGAGAGATTAAATTTATGAAATTATTAAAGAGTGAAGTTGAAACACCAATACTCATATTGGGATTTAATCGACCTGAAGACATGCGCCGATTGATTGAAGCATTGAGGTTGATTAAGCCAATGCGAATCTACTTTGCTGTAGATGGCCCACGGAATCATATCGAGGGCGAAAAAGAACGAGTGTTAGCCACCCAGAATTTGATAAAAGAGTTTAATTGGCCCTCAAAAATTGAATCACGATTCCTAGAGACAAACGCTGGATGCAAGATTGCAATTAGCTCTGCAATAAATTGGTTCTTTGAAAAAGAAGATTATGGGATTATCCTGGAGGATGACTGCATTCCAACCCTTGAATTCATCACTTTTGCTACAAGAATGCTTGATAAATACAAGAACGAAGAACAAGTGATGCATATTTCTGCGAACAGTTTTTTCCCCGATTTGCCTGACTTTGAATTCAATCACTATTTTTCAAAGCTTCCCGGTGTTTGGGGTTGGGCAACTTGGAAAAGAGCCTGGAATAAATTCGAATTCAATACACAGTTTGATTCAACGATTAATGCTGATAAAATAATAACTAATTTCTACCAAAATAAGGCAATCTCAAAATGGTTTATTCGCTATTACCGTGAGTCTCTCGATCCTAACGCGAGTGCGTGGTCTCCTCATTGGATATTCTCGATGATCAGAAATAATGGTCTCTCTGTAACCCCAATGGCTAACTTAGTCCGGAATATTGGTTTTACATCTGATTCCACACACGCTTCTTCAAAGAGCTTTCAAGCTTTTAATGATTTTAAAATAGGTGGATTACCTGATTTGCCTGATCCAGAAGGCATTGCTGTCGAGAATTTTTTAGATAAACTTCGATTTCAAGTTACAAGAAAAACAGATCCTAATCTATTTATCATGCGCCGCGCCAAAATATTTATTCTGCCTAAGATATATTCAATTTCGTCCCACCGAATGAAAAAAAGAGTTAAGAAAGTGACTGCAAGACGCAATAGATTAAAGAAATTTCTTCAGGAATAATACTGTCGTTTTTCTAAGTGATGATAGTTTATAACGTAGAATCCGATATTCTAAGAAAAAGTGTTTCAAGTTAAGGAAAATCAACTTGAATACCAGCAGTGAACGCCCAAGGAAGCTCCAACCTGATGAAGTTTTCAGGGCCTCGATTGTAAATTGTCGAAGGGGCAAAATTCGCTTCCAGCCAGTTAAGCCGTAATGTGCATAGATCCCCTTAGATGAACTTAAGCCATTGGATCCAGAAATAAGGTAAGTGTTTTGCGCTAACCCCATGGGTCCCTTAGAGAGCAAGTAAAGAACCAAGCACCAATCCCAAGCGAAGAAATCGATTGAAAGCAAAGGACAGGCAGTTAACAAATCTCGATTTATTAATGAATATACGAGTCCATGACTTCGTCCTGGAGACCGAAAGAAAGAGTTAATTCGGGAAAATTCAGATCCGTCCAATCGGAATGTAACCGGTTCTGTGCTTGACTTTGCCTCAAAGTCAAAAAGATGAGGTGTGGAACATGCGATATTTCTTTGAAACTCCTGAAGGTTAGTGACACTACAGGAGATTGAGTTATTTGAAATTATGTCATCTGTAGCCAACCATTTGAAATATTCGCCTTTTGCATTCTCTAATAAAAATGTGAAATTTCCTAGCACTCCGATATTTTCGGTTTGTTCATAGAGTGTTATTCGAGAATCGAATCTCTGGTACTTTCTACAGATTTCGGCAGAGTTATCTGTTGATGCATTATCTGAAATGAGGATCTCCATATTGACATAATCTTGAGCTAAGGCACTCTCGATTGTCGCAGCCAAAGTGAGCTCCGAGTTATAAACAGGTATCCCAATAGAGACCAATGGACCTGAAATATCAGTTGAGAAAGACAAACTCATTCACCCACTTGATTTTGATAATTGATTTCGCTCTCTAGTCCAAAGTTCTTGATTTCGGCACTTACCAATGCAAAATCTCCCTGCGCTGCAATCCTCCCATTTTGCATGTAGATAATTCTATCTGCATCTCTAATTGTTGAAATTCTGTGGGCAATCACGATGCGTGTTAGAGACTTCATCTTCATTAAAATATTTTCAACGATCTCTTGCTCGGTTGTTGAGTCTAACGCTGAAGTTGATTCGTCCAAGATTAATACTCTTGGCGAAGAATACAACGCTCTAGCTATACCAATTCTCTGCTTTTGCCCACCACTTAGATTTGTTCCTAAACTGTTAATTTGAGAGTCCCACTTATTTTCAAGAGATCTCAACCAGTCACTTAGCTCGACCACGTCAAAGAGCTCCCAAAGAGCATCATCAGTCAGTGAAGTTTCTAAGTCGGGCCACATTATATTTTGGAGAATTGAGCCTGGAATTAATTGGACATCTTGAGGTACGTAGCGAATATCGTTCGGCCATAACTTCACCGCTTCTTCTGGTAGCACATCAGAAATTTCTACGACTCCGGAGTCAGGAGTGATTATCCCGAGCATCAAATCAACCAAGGTGGTTTTCCCAGACCCCGATGGACCGGCAATGGCTAGGAATTCACCCGGCTCCACATTCAGGGTTATTCCAGTTATCGAAAAGTCTGATTTCTCTGAATGTCTTGCAGTTACATCCCTAAGTGAAATTCTGGGATTCATAGGCCGTGTAATTTCATCTGCAGCCAGAGTTTGAGTAATTGAATCGCCTCTCTCAATAGCTTGCTTTCCTGCCAAATTGAATTCCTCGAGGAAGTTCTTTGCAGCCTCACTACTTCCTTTAATCTGTAGGACGTCAACTTGAATGCGCAAGAAGGCAGGGAGCAACCTTGAACTAAGGGCGATGAATACAACAAGACCGGTTATCGCTTCTTTTGCATCCTTAATCATGAACTGAAATCCAGCGATAAGGACTCCACCGACAATCATTGTAACTTCAGACACGTACTTTGGTATCAAAGAAACCATCGCTCTAGTGCGCACTGCACGGTAATTCCTAATCCGTTGGTCGGCAAAATGCGATGTCGACACGCCTCTTTTATTTGATAAATAGAGATCACGAGAACCCACAACGATGTTTTTAACCAATTCATTACTTGAAATACTGAGCAAGAATTGTTCTTTACCTGCTTCCCTAGTACGCAATGACAAGAATTTAACAGACAACCAGCCTGAAGTCACAAAAAAAATGAAACTTGGAATAGTGATAGTTGGGTCAAGAGTTGAGATACCTACAAAAATTAAACTTATCGAGAGAATTTCAACTATTAAATTTACTAACTGCCCTAGGGACAGCGTGATTGCGCTATTCGCCCCTTCAATTGCAACCCCCGAGATATATTGGGGAGATTTATCTAATTGCCACTTGGGTGAAGTGTTAGAAACATTCACTATGTATTGACTAGAGATTTTTGCCTCACGGAGGGAAAGAAACCCAGTTATCTTGCGCATAATTAGTGCACTTGCAACGGTCTTAAGAATCAGGAGAATTGCCCCGATTAATGAGAGGCAAACCACAAGTTGCTCTAATGGAAGACTCCCAATTAGTGGGATAGTAAATATGAAATTTAAGGATCTTGGAATTGGGATCAAGGAAATTATATTCATCGCTAAAGATGTGACTATGCCGATTGTCAATAGGCCAATCAAGTCAAAAATCGAAATGAGAAATTGCACAATCCCCAAAGAGAATAATTTTTTCCTGTCAGCAGAAGGTAGAAGTCGTAACACATCGCCTAAATAGCCGTATCTTGAGAGGAGATTGCTTAACATGAGAACAGTCTACATACTCAGTCAAACAGGAGTAGTACCTTACGATTCCTGAATCACCATTTGTCTAATCATCTCTTCGAATGTCAATCTTGAGCGCCAATTTAGTTCTAAGCGTGCTTTATCAGCAAGTCCGATTAGTCCACTGTTTTCAACTTCGCGATAAAGACTGCGGTCAGACTCAACGAATTCTGTAAAATCACCAAGTCCTTTTGCTTCAAATGCGACCCTGCACATATCCTCGAGTGAGTGCAGCTTTCCTGTAGCAATTATAAAATCATCCGTGCGTGTATTTTCAGCAATGATCTTCATTGCATTGACATAGTCAGGTGCGTAGCCCCAATCGCGAGAAATACTTATATTTCCAAGAGTTAATTTCTTTTCAATGCCCTTTGAAATCAAATATGCACCATG
>ERZ889078.3557-NODE-3557-length-10255-cov-9.869412_pt1 | contig 10255 bp, 8 predicted proteins | sample MGYA00521266_ERZ889078 | MGnify/ENA primary metagenome ERZ889078 (study PRJEB32303, sample SAMEA104408618) | aquatic metagenome | biome: Brackish water; feature: Pelagic; material: water | place: Baltic Sea | collected 2014-06-16T06:34:00 | depth 76,534 m ... | reverse complement strand
ACGTTTCTGTTAAAGATGAGCATGGAAAAGACGCTGGCGAGTTAAGAGGTCTATACTGTACAAACTGTCATACGAAAGTGGCTCAAGCTTTCCAGAACTATGACAACATCACAAACGACAGCACTCAAGCTGGTAAAACTTTAAGAAACAAATCCATCAAAGATATGATTAAAGAAATCTCTGGCGGAGACGCTAAGAAATTTGCGGATATCGCAGACCCTAAAACTACTGGTAAAAATGAAGTTCTTAGTTATTACGCGGATCACAAATCAGCGACAATACTAAAAGCTGTTGGAAACAACTTGCCTGCGGATCTTAGAATGTGGAATCACCCTGAAGGTGGAGAAGTTCCTTACGCTGCCGCTTCTGGTGGAAACGACTGGTGGTTGTCAGCTTCCGAGCCTCACTGCGCGGATTGTCACGTTGCTCCATTTGTTGAGAGTGAAACTGGCGGAAAGTATTTCCCAATAGATTTACCTAATAAGTATTCTCTATACAGATACTCAAAAGCTCATGGAAACATAGCTTGTCAATCTTGCCACGAGTCTACTCACGGACTTTATTCTACAAGATTTGACGGCGCTGAGCGTTCAGTTGACGTAACGACGCACGAACAAGCTCTTCAATATTCTCCAGATGGTGAATACGCTGGTCCTGTAACGTGCGCCGCTTGTCACACGGTTAACGAAAAAGGCGTTCCTATGCAACTAAAAGATACAGAGTACGCTAATGATTACTGGGCCGCGGTAACGTTATCACACTTTATGAGAGAAGGCGATCAAAAACTTTCAATCAAAGACTTAGTTAAGAAATACCCTTACAAAACTTCTACAAGCATTGTAGAAAAAGGCTGGAAATAATATTTCCCCTTTCTTTATCCCTCTTTTGAGGGATAATTTAATTTAATAAAAGCGCATTAATCAAAATGTATTTTTCTTAGGTTATACTCCCCAATCTTCAAAAACTTCAAGGAATAATTTCAATGAATACTTATCTAAAACCTCTACTGGCTCTGGCTATGCTTAGCTCTATCGCGAGCGCGGAACTTGTTAAATCATACTTTGAAACCGGTGAAATAAAAGCGATAACTAATTATCTCGATGGAACTAATACGGAAAAAAAAGAGGGTGTCAAGAACGGCATTGAAAAAGTTTACTACATGGAAGGCATGGTCGCGAACGAAGTTAATTACGTCAATGACAAACGCGACGGAGCGCTTACTTGGTACGATAGAGATGGCAAAACGCTTTCAACAACAAACTACGAAATGGGAAAATTGGTTGGAGAGGAAAAAGTCTATCATCCAAACGGCAAGTTAAAACATATTGTAAATTACGTAGACGACAAACAAGAAGGCGAGCAAAAAGAGTTTTTTGACAATGGACAACTCGCTTCGCAAGTGACGTACTTGCTTGGGAAAAAAACGGGTGTTCAAAAAGAGTATACGTACGAAGGAGAACTTTATACCCAAGTGCCTTATAAAGATAACCTCAGAGAAGGCGATCAAAACTGGTACGACGAAAAAGGCAATATCGTAAACACTATATTTTATAAAAGCGACAGACCGTTAAAATTGATGAAAAAAGTTCAAGAAACGAATAACGCGGACGTAATCATAACCAACATTGATTTTACTCCTCAAAACGCTAGAGACTAAATGCGATTCGTACTAGAGGCAAAGAGTGGTAACGCTCGCGCGGGCACAATCACAACGGCTCACTCAACAATAAAAACTCCCGTTTTTATGCCGGTTGGGACGATAGGAAGCGTAAAATCACTTGACGCCGAGGACGTAGTAAATCTCCTTGGCGCCGAAATAATTTTAGCCAACACTTATCATATGTACTTGCGCCCTGGAGACAAAACCGTCGCCAAGATGGGAAAACTTCACGGATTTACGAAATTTCCTAAAAGTTTTTTAACGGACAGCGGAGGATTTCAAGCCTTTTCGCTCTCCGACATAAGCAAGCACAAAGAAGGCGGGATAGAGTTTCGCTCACATATCGACGGCTCGAAACATTTTTTCACTCCAAAAAAAGTCATTGACATCCAGCACAACTTGGGTTCGGACATCATGATGATTTTGGACGATTTGGTGGCTCTTCCCGCAACGCAGGAGAGAATTCAGCTTAGCATCGAACGCACCACCGCTTGGGCGCAAGAGTCAATAGACTATTTTAGAGAAAAACAGAGTCAAGGCGTTGGAGTGGAGCAAAACATTTTCGCCATCATCCAAGGCGGAACGGACAAGGCGTTTCGAACCAAAAGCGCCACGGAGTTGTGCGCGATGGACTACGACGGTTTCGCGATAGGAGGACTTAGCGTTGGCGAGTTGAACAACGAAATGTACGACACGGTCGAACACACCGTGCAGTACATGCCCGTTGACAAACCGCGCTACCTTATGGGCGTTGGAACGCCGGAAGATCTCTTGGAAAACATAGAACGCGGCATAGACATGTTTGACTGCGTCATGCCCACTAGAAACGCGAGGAATGGCACTCTATTCACGTCTTTTGGCCGCATCAACGTCAAGGGCGCGAAGTTCAAGGAAGATCCGGGTCCAATCGACCCGGAGTGCAAATGCCTCACTTGCCAAACCTACTCGCTGGCGTATATAAACCACTTGTTTCGCGCGAGAGAAATAACGTATTTTAGATTGGCGACCATTCACAATCTGCACTACTATTTAACCCTAATGAGAGAAGTTAGAGCCGCCATTTTAGAGGATAAATTCGCCGAGTATAAAAAAGAGTTTTACAAAAAAAGAAGTTAAAATATTAGAACAATAAACTTTCAACTTGTTCTTTAATATTTTTTTAAGATATATAACTTTATAATAGCTAAACAAAACAAAGGCGGCTTTTTTCCATGAATTTTCTCAATAACTTCAAAATACGACACGTTCTACTTACATCCTCCATCTTGGTTCTCTCCGTCCTTCTTTTAACAGGCGCGCTTAACCATCAAAAGATGAACCAAGTGAGTCAAAACACGCAAAAACAAGATGTGGAAATACTCCCAAACTTGCTTGACCTTTTGGATTTGCAACTAAACGTCATCCAGATTCAACAATGGTTGACCGACGTGTCCGCCACGAGGGCGGCGGAAGGCTTTGACGATGGATACGTCGAAGCGAAGGAATATTTTGAAAAGGCCAACGCCACCCTTGATAGGCTCATCAACGCATACGAAGCACTTGGCGAAACTCAGATGGTGGAGCAACTCAAAGCGTACAAAAAAGACGTGAGCGCCTATTACGACATTGGCGTAAAAATGGCGAACGTTTACGTAAGCGACGGACCCGAAGAAGGGAATAAAATGATGTTGGTGTTAGACCCTTTCGCTGAAAAGCTCTCAACGCAATTGGATAAATGGATAACTGTTCATAAAGAAGAGTTGGCAAACGGCCTTTTAAACATCGACAACAGTATAAATAGTTTTAAAACTCAAAGCGCTTTGCTTCTTCTACTCCTTCTTATGGTCATCGGGACCGCCTGTTTCATAATCAGCAAAGCGCTCAGCAAGATAAAAGATATAGACGCTTACTTAGAAAAACTGGCCAAGCTTGACTTTACTAGCAATCTAGAGATACAAGGCAAAAATGAGATAGCCAATATCGCGAACAATCTATTTAAAGTAATCGTCTCCATAAAAGAGTTCATAAAAGAGGCGAAACACTCTTCAAACGAGAACGCGGCCATTTCTCACGAGCTATCCGCAACGGCCACCACCGTTGGCAAAAAAGTTGAATCCGTAACCGTCATTGTTTTGCAAGCAACCACAAAAGCTCAATCAATCGTCAACGAAATAAATATGTCCATTGAAGCCGCCAGCGTAAGTCGAGAGACCACAATTCAAGTTAGTAAAAATTTGGCGGACGCGACGCAAGAGGTGGTCAAACTCACGGCCGACGTTCAAGAGAGCGCCAACGTAGAAACGGAATTGGCGAGCAGGATAGAGAACCTAAGTCACGAAGCCAACCAAGTAAAAGACGTTCTAACGGTCATAGGGGACATAGCCGACCAAACTAATCTACTCGCTTTAAACGCCGCTATTGAAGCCGCGAGAGCCGGCGAGCATGGTCGTGGGTTCGCCGTTGTCGCCGATGAAGTTAGAAAATTGGCCGAGAGAACCCAAAAGAGCTTGGTGGAGATACAATCGAGCATAAACATTATGGTTCAGTCCATCAACGATTCAAGCGAACAGATGAACAGAAACTCCCGTGGCATTCAAGAGTTGGCCAATGTTTCATCAAACGTGGAAGAGAAAATCAACGCCACTCTTGCGCTCATGAACTTAGCCTCAGCCTCTAACGAAAAAACGCTCAACGATTTTAAAAACACTGGAAAACTCGTTGGTGAAATTTCAAGTGAAATAGGAAACGTCAACGAAACGGTAGCCTCAAACGCCAGAAGCGTTGAAGAGATAAGCGCGGCCGCCGATCATCTAAATCATATGACTGATCAGCTAAACGGGAGGATGGAACAGTTTAAAGTTTAGAAGTTAAAGCTTCTAACTTCTCCGCTCAACTCCTGAGCGTTGTAAAGCGACTGTTCGTTTTGAACTACTTTTTTGACCTTTGGATCAAACAAAATCAAATCCACTTTTTTTCCAACTTCTATCGTACCGGCTTCAAAGCCCAACGCTCTCGCTGGATTTTGCACCGTCAACTTAATTAAATCACTCATACCAATCATACCCGACTTTACAAGTTTCGTATAGTAAAGAGGCAACGCGTCCGCGATGGCTTCGCAACCATACGCCGCGTCGTAAAACGCCACTTCTTTGTTTACGGGCGAGCTTGGTTGATGAAGAGTGGTTAAAACGTCGATGAAACCATTTTTTAGCGCTTCTTGCAAAAGTAAAACGTCGCTTGAGGACGCCAAGGGTGGATCCAATTTCGCGGTGGTATTGAAGTTTTCGCAAACCTCGTCGGAGTTTAGCAAATGATGGATTGAAACTTCGCACTCCACCTGCACGCCTTCTAGCTTCGCTTTGGCTATCAACTCCACCGAACGAGGGGAAGCTATCGCTTTAAAAAGAATCTTAATTTTAAAATGTCTTGCGATTTCAATCATCCGAGACACGTGAAGCACTTCGCTAAGGTCCGGAATGCCGGCAAGGCCAAGTTTCGAGTTCACGTCTCCATCCAACATAACGCCGGCGTTAATAAGGGAATTGTCCTCGGCCTTGCAAAAAAGAGCCACTTTGTACATCTGCGCGTATTGCGCTATTTTTATGGCTATGTCGTTCTTGGCGATTGTACTCATGTATGGGACGATCGCGCCTTTTTTTAAAAGTATCGCTATGTTTGAAAGGGACGTATCTTCTTTAAGCGCGTTTAACATCAAGTCGACTTTCGCGCCTGAAGCGCCTATCAATCCATTTTGAGCGAATTCCAAAACCACTTCATTGTCTATGGCGGGTTCGCTATCCGCGTTTAAGACTACGCGCCCCACTCCACCCCGAAGAGCTTCGTCTGAAATGGCTTGTATGTTTTTAGCGTTTAATGACGAATCATGGACCCTTACGTTTACGTCGATTAAAGATGGCAAAAGGTAAGAGCCTTTGGCGTCCAAAATCTTCTCATCGGTTAAACCAACGCCAATTTCCAACACGGTTGCGTTTTCTACGCGAACGTCCACTTTTCTTTCACCGTTAACGTCGCAAACGATAGCGTTTAATATAACCATTTTAAGACCGCCTTAGATATAATATTGTAATTATATCATAGGAATTTAGGAGTTTACAATGAAGGTTTTAGTATCGGCGCTTGAGCATTCCGCGAATGTGCATTTAAAATCTTTAAAGCAAGAGCTTAGCGAAGATACGAAGTTTATTGGGATATTTAGCAAAGAGCTGGGAGAGCCCATAATCGACCTTAGGAGTTTGGCGATCATGGGCTTTGTCGACGTACTCAAAAAGTTGCCTTTCTTTTTTAAACTCAACTCTCAAATGCTTGAGTTGGCCAAAGAAGCCGACAAAGTTCTGCTCATCGATTCGTCGGGATTTAATCTTCCTCTCGCCAAAAAAATCAAAAAAAAATATCCAAACAAAGAGATAATCTACTACGTCTTGCCACAAGCTTGGGCTTGGAAGAAAAAACGCATTCCCGTTTTGGCAAAGACCATAGACAAGTTATGTTCGATTTTGCCCTTTGAGAAAGATTATTATCCAAAAGACGCTCCCATTACTTACGTTGGGCACCCTCTTCTCGACCAAATAACCAGGTTCAAAACCGAGCTAAACGCGGAGATAAAAAATGTCGTTTTCATGCCCGGAAGCAGGAAAGGCGAGATTGGAAAACTCATGCCAATATACAAAGAGTTGAGAGACTCCTTGGAAGTAAACGCGACGATAATAATACCAAAAATATTTTCCGACGAAGAAGTACAAAAACTTTATGGCGATTTATCCGCGTTTGAGATTAAGCACAACGCGCATGAGGAACTGCTTCAGGCGGATTTCGCGTTTATATGTAGCGGAACCGCGACTCTCGAGGCTTGCGTAATAGGAACGCCCTTCATTCTCAGCTATATCGCCAAACCTTTTGATTATTTTATCGGCAGGTTGTTGGTTAAGATAAAATACGCGGGCTTGGGCAACATCATGTTTGAGAAATACAAAGGAAGGACTATGCATCCGGAGTTCATCCAAGACGAAGTAAGCGTGGAAAATCTACTCAAATCGTACAAAGAGTACAATAGAGAGAGTTTTTTGCAAGACTCCCAAGAGTTAAGAGGCTATATGCAAGGCGGAAGTTCTAAAAAAGTCGCGAGTATTGTCGAAGAGTCACTTTAAAGCTTTTACTTTTTCCAACTGTTCCAAAAATTCTTGTTCGTTTTTAATTCCTTTAAATACGTCTAATATTTCTTTTTCCGAGTTTAAAAAGTAGAACGTGGGAGTTTCGGAATATACCAATATCGAGGAAATATCGTCGTCGTCCACGTTTAATTGAACAACCATAAAGTCTTTATTCAAAGAATCCACAACCTTTTGTTCTATGAGCGCTCCGCTTTCCATGGTAGCGCTACCAGGGCATCCAGTTTGAGTGAGCATGACCATAACGAGTTTGTCGTCTCTTTCAGCCATGTCGTACGCTAGTCCGAGGTTTGCCGACCAATTCATATCCGCCAATAAGGTCACACTCATAAAAGTTGCAATTAATATAATTTTTTTTATCATTGTATTATTTCCCTATATCTTATTTAAATGTGATAAAAACTCTTCAGGCGGTACAAAACCAATGAGAGTTTTAGACTTTTGAATATTTAAATCTTTATCAAAAAAGATAATGGCCGGAGGTCCAAAAACGCCATACTTTTTACTTAGCGCTTTTTCCTCTTCGTTGTTATCGGTAACATCCGCGCGAATGAGAACAAACTCATTCATTTTAGCTTTTACGCTCGCGTCGGCGAAAGTAATCTCATCCAATTCTTTACACGACGTACACCATTCGGCCGAGAAATCAAGTAAAATCTTCTTGCCCTTGTTCTTCTCCAAGATTATATCCAATTGATCTATAGAGTTTACCAGTTGAAACTCCGCGTCTCTTACCTGAACTTCAACGACGCTAGCCGCCGCTTCACGCTTTAAAAACGCCAAAGGCTTAGCCATACTCGTCGAGCCCGCCAAAAAGCCTATAAACAACGCTACGGAGTAAATAAAAATAATCATGGCGACGCTGTGCTGTAAGAAATGACCTTTTTTCTCAAACACTCCAAGAAACAGCGCGAAACCAATGCCAAGAAGGCTGTACAAAATCATTGTAACGGACGAATCCACTATCTTCTCAAGCATCCAAATGGCGACGGCCAACATCATAACGCCAAAAATGGCGCTCACCATGGTCATCCACGCCCCAGGACGGGGCATAAACTTCCCGGCGCTCACGCCAACGACGATGAGAGGAACGCCCATGCCTACGCTCATCATAAACAGAGCCATTCCACCAAGAAGAGCGTCGCCGGTTTGACCAATGTAGACAAGAGCTCCCGCAAGCGGAGCGGCTACGCAGGGTCCAACTATGAGCGCGGACAAAAAGCCCATAATTGCGACGCCTACGAAACCTGAGCTATTGCCGCCAGTAGAGCTTATCTTTGTCACGAATCTGTCCGGAAGCTTCAGTTCGTAAAAACCAAACATGCTAAAGGCAAGAGCTACGAATATGAAGGAAAATCCATACACCACCCATGGCGTTTGAAGCGCCGCTTGAAGATTGGCGCCAAAGAGACCCGCCAATACGCCGGCTATCGTGTAAGCCACCGCCATCGACAAAACGTAAGTAAGCGAAAGAGCGAACGCTTTTTTAGTGGTCAAGCCTTTGCCTTGTGAAATAATCAAACCGGAGATGATTGGAATCATTGGAAAAACGCAAGGCGTCATGGCCAACAAAAGACCAAAACCAAAGAAAGTGAGAAGGATTATAAACACGTTGCCGGAACGTATGGTGTCGGCGATGGAGTCGGTTTGCGATTTTTCTTCGCTTGCGACGTTTTTCGTCGTGGTTGGCGAATTCTCGTTCGAAGCGCTCAAAGCGCCTGAAGCCAATGTAGAACTATCGACGACCAAGGAGTAACTCTTTTGGCTTGGTTCGTAACATAGACCCGCTTCGGAACAACCTTGATAGGATATGTTGATTTTAACGTCAACCAAGCCCGTAACGCCTGCGTCTTTTTTTAAAGTCAACAAGAAGTCCGCCGAGTCAAAAACAACCATTTCTTCATCGTGTTTTACAAATTTCGGAGATGTTTTGTTATCTATAAAGACGCCTTTTGTATCAAATATTTCTACCTTCAACCTATCTGCGTAAAGATATATTTTTTCGCCTAAAACCACGCCTGCTTCTATCTGAGCCTTATCGTTGACTTTGGCGTACGTTTGAAAAGCTTTGTCCGGCATCAAAAAATCGCCAGATTGCGCGAAGACTGCGCTTATTATCATCACAATATATATTCTAAGTAATATCTTCATACGTTAGCCTTATTTTTTATTCGTTACGTAGTATACCATCTTAGTACGTACTGTACACATTTAAAAAATTGTTGAACGCTAATTGTTTATGGGAATATAAGCAAAGCCTTCGTTTTGCTTGTTTATCAAGCCTATAGTCGAGTTTGGAACCATCTTTACAAAACCAGCTATGTCTTCATCTTTTATATTATGGCTTTTCATTCCCGATTTACATATAAGAAATTCGACGTCGTAGGTGTCCGACATAGTCGCTATTCTTTTTTTCAGATCCATAAAAACTTCGCCGAGCTTTTTATCGTCTTTGTACTCTGATTTTTGCAAATCTTTTAGAAAAAACCGATAAGCTCCCCCGTGAATCACAACGGAAACTTCAAGCTCTTGTAATTTGCCTTGGTAGTACGTTTTGTTGGCGACAATGCCGCTTAGCACCTTCTTTTGAAACGCTTCCACGTCGGGAGTCGTCAAATCGTAGACGACCTTTACGGTTCCTTCCTCAGCTGAGGCGAAAGCGAAAAAGGCCAAAAAAAGAAATATCTTTTTCATCGTTATTCCGCTGATTCTTCGATGATCGAAATCATTTGACCTTGCGTTTTATCCAACATGTCAACCAAATCCTTCTCTTCTAAAGCCAGCATGGATATAAGACCGTTTATGTTAAGCGAAACTATTTCAGTCTTATTGCTTCCTTTTTTATGATAAATGTTCATGGTGCACGGAGCGAATGAACCGGCTTCCGGCGTTTTTTTGGATAGTTCGTAAATGATTTTCAATTTACACAACGAAAATGAGTGAAAGAACTCGTAATCCTCAACTCCTTTCTCTTTTAAAACTTCGTTAAAATCGATATAGTTGGCGACTACGAAGCCCGCTGTTTTCATGTTTCCTCGCATCATCATCATCATGCCCTCGTAGCCCTCTTGCGCTTCCTCGTCATCCACTTCAAAACTATATTTAGTGTAAAATTCTTTATCCGTTTTAGCAGACTCGTAATCCAAGGCGCTTATCTTCGCGTTTGGCAAAATCTTCGTTATCGTCTTTTTATTGAGTTCTTCCAAATCTTTATACAATTTGTCTTCAACGTTTAAGATTCTTTGCTGAGCCGAACCGCTTAAAAGCGCCACGTAAAGATTGTCATCGCCATTTCTTTGATAAACGCCAATTGAAAATGGAGCGAAGATTCCAGCGTTAGCAGATTTCACTATTGTCTTTGTCGCGAAATCCGTATGGTAAACCGACATTAAATTATAACTATGAAACGTACTCTCGCCAAACTGTATTT
>ERZ889078.3556-NODE-3556-length-10256-cov-9.346339_pt1 | contig 10256 bp, 9 predicted proteins | sample MGYA00521266_ERZ889078 | MGnify/ENA primary metagenome ERZ889078 (study PRJEB32303, sample SAMEA104408618) | aquatic metagenome | biome: Brackish water; feature: Pelagic; material: water | place: Baltic Sea | collected 2014-06-16T06:34:00 | depth 76,534 m ... | reverse complement strand
TGATGACTCCCATGGGTGTATGGTATATGGTGGAAATGATAGGTTTTGTCTTCATCCCCATGCTACTCTTTGTCTATGGCGTGCGGGTGGGAACTCCGACACTTATCAAAGTGGCCTCTCTGATGACCCTCATTGGAATCATTTTAAACCGGATGAACGTCTCGGTTATTGCCTACCGCTGGGATGCCATACCGCGCTACATACCGACCTGGATGGAAATGGTCGTCACTGTATCAATTCTTTTTGTTCAAATATGGATATTCAGGTGGGTCATTCATCGGATGCCAGTGTTGAGGACCATGGAAACAATGACAGCCAGAGCAAAGAATTAATAGGAATTAATCAAAATGGAAAGTTTTACATATACAAATATCTTTGCCACGAAGGGCATAGAATATCTACTCATCATTAGCTTTTTCCTGGTCTTCATCCCCTTTTACAATTTTCTTAAAGAAGTTGAAGGACCTTTGTTTTCACTTGCCAACGTACGACTTCCGCGGGGGGTGTTTTTTGACCGAACTCATACTTGGGCATATCTAAAATCAGCAGGACAGGTACAAGTGGGAATCGATGATTTCCTGGCGGCATTAACCGGTCCAGTTTCCTTAAGATTGATCAAACAGGCGGGTGACAATCTTGAACGCGGAGATCATCTGGCTACCCTGTCAAGTGGACAGAAAAGTCTAAAGATATACTCGCCTGTAAGCGGGACATTAAAGACCATTAACAAAAGTGCTTTACGCCACTTTAGCAAGCGCACAAACAATGAGTTTACTGAGAACTGGCTCTTTGATGTTCAGCCCAAACGTTGGGATATGGAAAAATCATTGCTCATTCTGGGGGAAAAGTCCCAGCAGTGGATCCGGCAGGAACAAAACAGACTTCGCGACGTCCTGGCGTTCGCTGATCAGAAATACAGCCTTGATGCCCAACCCGTCCTGCTCCAGGAGGGTGGTGAAATCGTAGATCACGTACTTGAATCCCTACCCTCTGAAATCTGGGAAGAATTTCAAAGCGAATTCATTGATGCTGTTAAAGACTAAATAATCCGAGGAGGGAGTGATCGTCCATCCTCGTCTGGATGGCGACACTCTCCTAATCAGGACGTTTGAAGCATAGCATTCGAGGATATGATGGATACACAAAAATGCATCTGGATGGACGCTGGAGTTGTGGACTATCAACTTTGCCCCCTTAAAAAGAATTGCGATCAGTGTGATTTCTACAAGGAGATGAATAGAGGTTACCGCAAGCACTTATCAGATAAGGAACCTTTACAAATCCATTTGCGTGATCCCATAAAATCACTGGTTCACTTCACCCCAGGTCTTCAATATGTAAAAGGTCACTTCTGGTATAAGCGGGTCGCCGCTGATCGAATCCGAATAGGTATTGATTCGTTTCTATGGCAATTTTTCTCGTCGCTTCAAAAAGTAATCATCCCAAAAAGTCAAACCCTCTTGCATCCAAGGCAATGCATATCCTGGATAGCTGTTGAATCAGGTATCATCTATCTAAAAACGCCGGTTCCTGGTAGAATTCAGAAAATCAACCCGCTGTTTGAGATCCAAGATTTGCAGGATGCCCATCTTTATTTGTGTCCCGATCATGAGCTTTGGTTCGTCGAATTGGACGCCTTTGATCTGAGCAATCTGGTCGCGCTCCACAAAGCTGAATTTCTCAACACGCTACACGACGATTTCAGCTTATTCTCAAGTTTATCCACTGCATCTGAAGGGGGCGCTGGCAGGTATGGAAAATCCGTAATTAGCAAAGCTGAATTTTCAAAATACTTGCTAAACATAAGCGACAACCAGGTATTCATCTGTTGATTGGCATGTAATATGCACTTTTGGGATTCGCTATTGATTTAAAGTTCAATTGAATAGCTCTGGAGGGGAAATGAGTTCAATAACAGACGAATCACCGAATCAGGGCGTTACCTCTTCCAGATTTAAAAAATTACTCCGTCCCAGATCCCTCTACGGGCATCTTGTCATTCTTTTACTTTCAATGTCACTCTTGCTATTCGCTTTTTTAGCCTGGCTCATCTTCTCGATGTCTAATAATTATCTTGAAAATGTAACCACCAAGTTTGGGAAACGGATGGCGACTGTCATCGATCAGTCCATCCGCAAAAGTATGATTAGCGAAGACCATGCTGAATTGACCATTGCCATTAACGAGGTTCAAGAAGTACCTGGTATCAGTGCTATTCGTATTTATAACAACAGGGGTGAAATACGACACCATACTCAAGACCCTGCCAGCCAAAAAAAAGGCAAGGACCCCATGCTTCCTTGTTCTAATTGCCACAATTCAGTTGACCCCGGGCAATGGGGAATGCCTGCGACCTGCGTCTACAATGTGCAAGCGGAACTGGGCCGAAGCATGATTGTGCTATCTCCAATTATGTCAACCCCTTCCTGTCGATCCATCACCTGCCACCAAACTTACAGTGGCTCAGATGTATTAGGATTTATGGAAATTGAACTTCCCCTGAATGAACTCGATGCAGCACTAAATTGGGTTCTCTATGAATATTTCGGAATCGTCCTATTATTTCTGTGCCTGTTTATCTCTACGCTGCTCTTTTTCGTCCAGCGCCGTATCAATGGACCATTGCAACGAATTGTCGATGCCAGCCGCGCTGTTACAGCCGGTAACCTGTCTGTACGAGTTAATGTAGGTGCAGATGATCTCATTGATATTCATCAGGTTGGATTGGCATTAAATACAATGTTGGAATCCATTAACCAAAGCAATCGGGAGCTTCATCAGTGGTCCAATGAATTGGAGAGTATGGTCAGAATAAAATCTGAAAATATCGCAAGATCTCAAAATGAGATCTATCAGATTGAACGCCTGGCATCCTTAGGAAGGCTGTCATCATCGGTGGCACACGAAATTAACAATCCACTGGCAGGCGTGCTTACCTATGCAAAACTGGTTTCCCGAATTCTTCAAAACTCAGTTCTCACTGAGGAACGCAAAGAATCCGTCTTGAAACATCTCGATATGATCCAGTCCGAAACTACCCGTTGTGGCAATATTGTAAAAGGCTTATTGAACTTCTCCCGGGATCCCAATCCAAAGTTTGAAATTCTTCAATTAAATTCAGTGCTCAAGGAAACAGCCCAACTGATTCAGCATAGTTTTCAGATTGAAGGGGTCAGACTGGTGACTGATTTTTCAGCAACTCAAGACCAGGTAAATGCCAATGGGAATCAAGTAATTCAGGCTTGTCTGGCCGTGCTTACCAATGCACTGGAAGCAGTTGAATCCGGTCAGGAGGGTATTGTCACTTATCGCAGCTATAATCCCGACATGGATCATGTTATCATTGAAATAAAGGACAATGGCAACGGTATATCGGATGAAGATAAAGAACATATTTTTGAACCCTTCTTCTCCAGCAAAAAGGAGATGTCTGGTATTGGACTTGGCTTGGCGGTCACCTATGGGATTCTGGAGCAGCACAATGCCAGGGTTGTTGTTGACTCCAAACCGGGAGCAGGGACATCAATGAAATTCGTTTTTGAACTAACAACAAAGGAATCTGAGGATGTCTGAAAACCTATCCATTTTAATAGTAGACGATGAGCTCTCAGTAAGGGATTCCCTTTCAAATTGGTTTATCGAAGATGGCTATTCAGTTGACACAGCTGAAGATGCAAAAGTTGCTCTAAAAAAAATTGAAGCCTTTACCTTTCACATCATATTGGTGGACATAAAACTTCCTGGTATGGATGGTCTGGAGTTAAATCGAAGGATAAAATCCATCAATGAAGACACTATTGTCATCATAATGACGGCCTTTGCTTCTGTAGATTCAGCTGTTCAAGCCCTAAAAGATGGCGCCTACGATTTTGTATGTAAGCCCTTTGATCCTGATACGGTCACCCATATTATCCGAAATGCCAGCAAAACCATACAGTTGAGTAAGGAGAATTTATCCCTTCAAGACCGAATAAAGAGTCTGGTGAATGTGGAAGATATCATCGGTCAAAGTGAGGGTATTGTTGAAGTGCTGGAACAAGTCAGAGTTGTAGCCCAGACAGACTCCACAGTCATAATTCACGGCGATAGTGGCACAGGTAAAGAATTGATAGCCAAGGCCATCCATATGAATTCAGCGCGTCGATTTTTCCCAATGGTAACTGTTCATTGCGGAGCTATTGCCGAAAACTTGATGGAGAGTGAATTATTCGGCCATGAACGGGGCGCATTCACAGGAGCACAATACGCCCGTAAAGGCAAGTTCGAGATGGCGGACGGCGCTACCTTGTTTCTGGATGAAATTTCAACCATCTCCATGAAAATGCAAATTGAATTGCTGCGTGTCCTGGAAACCAAACGTTTTACTCGTGTCGGGGGAAATCGCGAATTCAAATCAGATTTCAGAGTGATCTGCGCTACCAATCGCGATCTTCAAAGCATGGTAAATTCCGGTGAATTCAGGGAGGACTTATACTATCGCCTCAATGTCTTCGCCATCAATATCCCCCCCCTGCGTGAGCGTGTGGAGGACATCCTTTTACTCGCTGAACATTTTGTAAAACTCTATGCTGAGCAAATGAATAAGGGAACCCGGCATATCGGTAAACGGGCAACCAAGGCTTTGATGAATTACGCCTTTCCCGGTAATGTGCGCGAATTGGAAAATCTCATTGAAAGAGCCGTTGTCATCGGTGAGGGAGATACAGTGCAACTAAAAGACTTACCCTTCTCCCAGGCAATTTCCAAACCCACATGGGAGTCAATCCAAGAAATGGAACATCATCACATAGAAGGCATTCTGGAAAAATATGATTGGAATATTTCGAAGGCAGCCAAAGCCCTTGGCGTTGATCGGGTAACCCTATATAGTAAAATAAAAAAATACAAAATCGGAAAACCCAAATAGAGTAGATCGGGACACCATTCATGTCCTTGATCAAAATCATTCCCCTTCAATTTTCCGCTATGGATGAGCTCGAGAAGATGCTTTCTCTGCTAACTGCTCGATTCAAAGTGGAAACCGTTCTCAGTACACCCCACTTTGATCTGACGCCCTATTTTAACCCGGTTAGATCCCAGTACAACGCCAACGAAATTATCCAGAAGCTGGTTCCCATGACGGGTGAGACCAACAAGATTGTGGGCATTACAGAACTGGATTTATTTATCCCGGTTTTGAGCTATATTTTTGGTCAAGCTTACCTGGGAGGCTCAGTTGCATTGGTATCCGGACACCGATTGGAAAATAGCCGCTATGGGTTGAGTGATGATCCGCTGGTCTTCTCACAGAGACTCTTGAAATGCGTCGTACATGAATTAGGACATACTTTCGGCTTAAAACACTGTTTCCAACCTGGATGCGTTATGGTCTCCACAACCTATGTCGAGGAAATGGATCAAAAGTCAGATCGATTTTGTAGAAAGTGCAATACTGAGCTTACTCAGCTTCGAGGTTAAGATTCCAATTATCTGGGAATATTCTCGTATACATCCTTAATCTCATCGATAGCCAGCTGGATAGCCAAAGTGATATAGTCATGCACCAGCAGTTTCATCCTCACCAGGTTAGGATTATAGTTAAGCCCATTGGTGATTACATCGCGGGTTAATGTCAAAGCAAGGCACAATTCCTCTTGTCTAACTGCCTCCTTCATTTTCTGATGTGATAAATCATGAGCAAACGTAATCATGATTGAACGATCTCCATGGCGCACTGAGGTCAGCAAATGGTTATAAATAACGCTGATATACCACCTCAAGTCTTCCGGAGCCAGAGATTGAAAATAACTCAGCCGGGATTGATTAGATGGATGCATAATGGAGTGATAGGCTCTGTCAACGAGATCTGCATGCATACGGACCATTTCTTCAGCCAGGGCCAGGGAAGGTCGCGCTCTTTCGAATCGCAGGAGCCGATCGATATTCATACGATGCCATTTGTCTGGACGTGTTTTTAAATTTTCGATTAGGTGTAGCAAGCGCCTGGAGATGTGATGTCTCGCTTTGGGCCGCCAATCCAGTTTATCTCTTGTGAAGGCACAGTCCGTGGGGAATTGTTTGTCAATGTATTCAGTCATCCAAACTTTTTCGAATGGACGCTTACCAACGAGGCGTCCCCATAAATCACGGATAAGTACACCCAATCTCGCAAACCAAACAGGTAAAAATACAGGGGCATTCTCAGTTCCGTAATAATGGTGAGTTGCCAGCGAAAACAATTCTAACAGAGAAACCGGTTTATCGGAGCTGGCCAAAAAGACACACAGGTTCTCAAGGTCTTCTGATTTTCCCAATAGTTTATCAAACAGGGTAATCACGCAGCTTATATGGATATAGGGTATTGCCATGGAGCCATGGCCCGGAATCATACTGGCATCCCAACGATCTGACAACCAAATTTTCAAAAAATTGTACAAAGGTTCGTATTCACACCAATCACTATAGACCGCGGCCAGTCGTACAATGCTGCAAGGGAAATATTTGGACCCTTCCCTGACCAGGCGCTCTCCTTCGCGTTTCGAAATTGCATAGGGAAAATCTGCATAAGGTAGGCTGAGTTCGGTGACCTTCTCACCAGGCTCGGGAAAATTACTGGCAACTACCGAGCTGGTGAATATGAAACGTTTTATTTTTGTTTCAGCCGCGAGCTCCAATAGAATTCTGGTGGCTTCAACATTGGTTTTCTCATAGATCTCGGAATGAATCTGATCTCCAAAATCGTAGTAGGCCGCCAGGTGAAACACATAATCGATGTTTTGTTCGGAGCTCGCATTTCTAAAAGCATTCTCAAGTTGCTCCTGGTTCATGATATCGACCAAGATCCAATCAAGATTGGGGTGTGGCTCTATGCCTGCAGCTTTTTGAGTCCGACGTGCAAAAGCGATGACATGTTTGGTGGGGCAAAGATAGGTCACCAAATGACGACCAACAAAACCGGAAGCACCCGTTATCAATACCGTCGGAAGTGGTTTATTGGGACCCATATATATTCTCTCCAAATTGATCCAGCGGATCAATTGAATATTACAGCGAGCTATCTGTCGTGAAATCGAATATAGGAAGGTGGTGCAATCGCAAGGTCGTAGGCATCTTCTATTTCGTCAATAGCCATCTGGATCGTCAGATCGATATCGTCATGGATGCGCTGCTCCAGGTTCTTGTGGGCGAGCTGTTTCTGGAGATTCTGGATGATTTTGTCTGAGAGGCTTTGATAAACATCGATAACCTCATGTAATTTAAAACCTTCATGGATTCTGATGCTGGCAATAAAGCGTGCATAATTGGCTAAAGATAGCCGATCACCGGTACGAACGGAAACCTTTAGTAGATTAAATACGATGCCTAGATAAAAGGTCAATTTTTCTGGATCCATATTCTGGTATGATAAAAATCTCTCTCTATGCTGGGGATCTAACACATGATCCTGCAAATCCTCAAGAATTTCATGTTCATGATGCATCAACGCTTCGGATATTATCAGATTCGGCCGATCAGGAGATTTATGCAAGGCCAGTGTATTTTTTTGGTGCCATTCAACAGGAAAGGTTTTCATGTGTTCAATAACATGCAAGATTCTGCGTTCAGGTGTAAAACGAGAAATCATTTCCCAATTCAAGACACTCCTGGTATAGGATGCATCCACATCCATGCGCTCATCTATATACTTCATCATCCAGGGACGCTCGAAGGGTCGATGACCGATGAGCTGCCCGGCCAGATCGAACAGACGAACACCAATCCGTGAAAGCACTTTGGGCATATGAATCGCTCTTTGGCTACTCCCATATAGAAAACGGGTGCTGAGGTCATACAACTCTTGATGACTGGTGCTCTCATCAGGACTGGCGATAAGAACATCATACGGTTTCAACTTCGCACTATTGTCAAGAATGGAATACAGTATGCGCACCAGACAAACGATATGAATATAGGGTACAGCTGATTTTCCCTGACCTCCAAGAATATTGGATTTCCAGGACTTTGATGACCATGTATGCAAAAATTTGTACAGAGGTCCATACTCACACCAGTCACTGAAGACAGCTGCAAAACGCACAACCGTGCAAGGATAAATCTCCGACCATTTTTTCGCCATGGCTTCACCGGCGATTTTTGTTACAGCGTATGGAAAATCAGCGTCGAGAGGACTTTTCTCATTAAGTCGCTCCCCAGATCTTGGAAATTCTGAGACAACCAGTGAGGAGGCAAAGATGAAACGCTTAAGATCCAGACAGGCAGCCTCTTCAAAAATGATTTCAGTACCCACTATATTGGTTCGTTCATATTCTTCATTTGGTTCATTGGAGAAATCGAAAAATGCTGCAAGGTGAATAAAATAATCTGCCCCTCCTTCCTCCTGAATCATATCCATTATTTTATGGATTGATCCACGATCGGCTATATCTGCCAATAACCAGGTGATATTTTTGTGGCGGGGTATGCTCACTTCTTGTTGACTTCGCCGGGCAATAGCGTAAATGTGGAAATTCTCTTTGTAGGCTTCAATAAAATGACGACCAATAAAGCCAGAGGCTCCAGTAAGTACAAGCGTAGGTAAGTGTTTGTCAGACAACTATTTTTTCCTCAGTGCAATAAAGTTCAAGGAAAAACATCATGACAATAAACCCCATGAGACCATCACTCACGGCTGAGAAGGCGATCACCGGCACCATTTCTATGAACAAATAATAGGTTGCCAGGAAAAAGAAGGCCATCCATTTTGCTGAAATGATAAACAGTATTAGACTTTTCTCCATCCGAGGTGATCTGCCTGCCAGGAAGTAGGCCAGGCTCATGACGATATGAAAAACACCTCCCTGCGTCGAAAAAAATCGATAGGGATCAATCGTGAAGCCAAACCAGGAGAGAACACCAAAGGGCAGGACGATGAGAGCCAGACCCACCAGAAATGAATGCAGGGCAATAAGATATAATGCCAGTTGAAATAAACGGGAATTTTTGAATAGTTTCATACAGCTTAGCTGATCAAATATCACGCCAAGGGTTTTTTGATTTCGCTTTTCACCTGATTTTCATTCAAATATCGGCCTTGGGTCTGGGCTTAAATCCTAGGGAACAGCGTGTACGCTAGTATTTAGTTTTCAGCTCAACGCTTACTGGACTCGACTCCCCACTCCTTGAGTAAATCAAGAGCGTTGTGAACAATCTTGTCGAACACCCCTTTGATCGTGGCAGTCATTTCCAGATCCAGATTATCCATGGATTCTGGTTGAATTCCCAGTAGGGTCATCCGGTGCGGCTTTTTATCCAGCAAATCACTGACGCTAATCAAATCTGACAAACCAAGATGATGGAGCGATATTTTGGGATCCAGTTGGTTTAGAATATCGTCATCCTTCAAAACCCCAATGGTGCCTGGAGCCATATGGAAATTTACGGCATCAATGATAAGAACAGAATTTTCCTGGTCGAAGAACGGCAGAAGATCGAGACCGCTGGTTCCCCCATCAACGATCTCGATCTCTGGACTAAAGTGATACTTTTCCTCGAGGTGGTTGGCCACATGAACGCCAATACCCTCATCTTCCATGAGGATATTTCCCAGGCCAATAACGACCACCTTCTGATTAGAGGACATGAACTTTTGAAATGTTCTTTCGCTTATTGTCATGCAGGTGAATGGCACAGGCCAGGCATGGATCGAAGGAATGAACCGTCCTGAGCACTTCAAGCGGTTTTTCCTCATCGGCGATGGGATTACCCATCAAGGATGCTTCATAAGGTCCGACTGCGTCATCGCTATTTCGAGGTGCCGCGTTCCAGGTAGAGGGCACCACGGCCTGATAATTCTCAATCTTGCCGTTTTTGATGACGATCCAATGTGATAGAACTCCACGCGGAGCCTCATGGAAACCAAAACCCTGCTGCTCACCCTTTGGAAATACAGGAGGATTAAAGGTGGTCATATCGCCTCCAGCAATATTAGTAATCAGGAGGTCATAGTTCTTCTCCAACTCCTCAAACAGTACTGCAGTACGAATGGCACGGGCTGCATGTCGTCCCAGGGTGGAATGCAAGACGCTGATTGGAATATCAGTACTGGATTTGGTGAGAGCCTTAATTTTGGCGAAGGCAACCCCGGCAACTTTCTGAGTGGTTTCATGTCCAGAAGCATACATAGCCAGGACATTTGCCAGTGGGCCAACTTGAGCTGGTTTGCCCAGGAATGTGGGTGCCTTAACCCAGCTGTATTTACCATCATCCTGGAAATCGGTGTAATTAGGTTCAGTCTCACC
>ERZ889078.3555-NODE-3555-length-10258-cov-22.131334_pt1 | contig 10258 bp, 11 predicted proteins | sample MGYA00521266_ERZ889078 | MGnify/ENA primary metagenome ERZ889078 (study PRJEB32303, sample SAMEA104408618) | aquatic metagenome | biome: Brackish water; feature: Pelagic; material: water | place: Baltic Sea | collected 2014-06-16T06:34:00 | depth 76,534 m ... | reverse complement strand
TTGGATTTAGGTCAAGTTTTGTAGCGATTGTTTTGCCAATGGCGACGCAAATCAAACCGCGAGCGTGGGTGGCCATAAAGTTTACGTGTTTGGGCGTGCTAAACGCGGCGGCGTAAACCAAATCGCCCTCGTTTTCTCTATCCTCATCATCAATCATGATGACCATATTTCCCTTTTTTATCTCGTCGATAGCTTCTAAAACTCTTTGTATAGGCGTCATTAATTCTCTTTTTCTTATTTTTGGATTATTATATATAAATTTCCATTAACAACGCGAACGAATTGTTATATTTGACGCTATAATCCCGCGTTTAAGGAAATAGCGTTTGAATGGAGGATTGAGATACAATGGAAAACTTCGCGCTCATACTCGTAGCACTGTTTATAGGCTATCTGCTCAATGCGAGAAACGTCTTTCCCAAAGACGCGCCCATCATTCTCAACCAGTTTATTTTGTATATATCTTTGCCAGCCATGGCTTTGCTGCAGATACCAAAACTCAGTTTTTCTTACGAGGCGCTGATTCCCATAGCCATCGCTTGGGTCGTCATGGGCGTGAGCGCTTTGGCGATTTTTTACGTCTCGAAGCTTGCCGATTTTTCAAGAGAGGTTACCGGCTCTTTGATGCTCGTCGGAGTTTTGGGCAACACGTCGTTTGTGGGGATTCCTGTCATTCAAGCCTATTTTGGAGACTCCGCCCTGCCCTACGTTTTGATGTACGACCAACTTGGCTCTTTTATCTTTCTATCCACTTACGGGACGTTCGTTTCCGTCTACTACTCTAGCGCTCGGGACGTCGACGTTAAGGCCATCGCCAAAAAGATAGTGACTTTCCCTCCGTTTTTAGCTTTGCTTCTCGCCCTTTTGTTTATGGGAACCGTTTTCCCTCCGCTCGTCATCGGCGTTCTCTCTTCTCTAGCGAGCGCCATCGTTCCCTTGGCTCTGGTGGCCGTCGGGCTTCAACTAAAGTTTCGACTACCCGCCAATGACGCGAAGCCATTCGCCGTGGCGCTCGGCGTCAAGCTGATTTTGGCGCCCTTGGTCGCGTTTGGCTTCGCTCAACTTTTTTCATGGAGCGATAAAGCCGCGCTAGTGTCTATAATGGAGTCGGGAATGGGGCCGATGATAACGGCCGGGGCGGTGGCGTCTATGTCGGGGTTGGCTCCGAGACTCAGTTCGGCCATAGTCGGATACGGAACGCTTATCTCGCTTTTTTCGACGTGGCTCATTTTTCAAATCTTACTTCAGTGAAATATTACGTTACAATTGAGGACGTAAAGCTGATGCTCAACGCCTTAAATAAGGAATCTAACATAGTGAAACGAATTTTTAAATTTTTCGCGCTTAGCGCAATTTTAGCGACGACGATAAACGCGAGCGCCGGAACCGCGTTGAGGAGTTCCAACGTTCGCGAAAAACCATCCACCAATAGTTCGATCGTGGGGTGGCTTAAAAAAGGCGATAAAGTCGAAGTGCGCCAGCGAATAATGGACGCCAATCAAAGAAGTTGGTGCAAAATAGACAAAGGCTACGTCGCCGCGTCTCTTTTATCTTTGAGAGAGGAGAGCCCGCCAGAAAAAAACAAAATCGTTTTTTTAAATGGCGCTCAAGTCAAAGAACTTTTGGTTGAAAAAACGAGAAAAGGAATAATCAGATATACAAAAGAAGAAATTTTGTATGAAAGCGCGTTTAAAAAAGATGGAAGAGTCTTGACGTCCATACATTCGAGCAATGGGACTAAAATACAAGATCTTCCCGTCGCCGCGTGGACGATAGACGAGGATGGAACGTACTGCGTAATAAGAAATAATAAAAAAACGAACAACAGTTGCAAAAAGATGTTTAACAATGGTACGCACTTCGCCTCCATTTTAACTTATGACAAGAAACTTTGGTCCAGATTCGTTTTTATCGCAAAGTAAGCCTAGTCGTCCAAAAACTCTTTAATCAGACTCGCCGGTCGCCCTATAATCGCTTTGTCGCCTTTTATGACGATGGGTCTTTGGATGAGTTTTGGGTTTTGAGCCATCGCTTCGACTAGCTTCTCTTCGTCGCGCTCGTCTTTGAGGTTTAGCTCTTCGTAGACGTCCTCTTTCGTTCTCATCAGTTCTCTAGCGCTGAGTCCAAGCGTTTTCAATACGGCTTTCACATCCTCTTTGGTTAAAGTCTCTTCCAAGTATTTCACAACCTCTTTCTCGCATCCGACTTCGTCCAAAATCGCGAGAGCCTCTCTCGACTTGGAGCATCGAGGATTATGCCAAATTTTAACCTTATTCATATTTCGCCTTTTTTTTACGGGTATTTTACACTAAAAAGGAGTACAATGGTCAAAACAATGGGGATGAGAATGAAGCAATATCTCACTTTTAAGAAAGCCGCCGCGTTTCTCAAATTTTTCATCGCGCTATCGCTTTTCGTCGCCGTTAGCGAGATGTCGCTCATCAACTCGTTTTCCAAGCTCATCGTGGCTCTTTTGGAGTTTATCATTATTCTCGAGTTGACGCGCATGTTGGTGGACTTTTTGTTTAGCGACGACAATCGCATCAAATTGCGACTCATGATCGATTCAACCATCGTTTTCTTCATACGCGACATTATGCTGATCACCAACGACAAGTTCGACGTTTTAAAAATAGCGTTTATATTGGGCGTTATCCTCGCTTTGTTTCTTCTCAGAATTCTCGCGATGAAATACAGCCCGTCAAAAATGGAAGACGCTCTCAACGGCTAAGCGACGAGCGCGTCAAAAATCTGTTTTAGAAAGCGTTTCCTACGATTTGGGTAGAAGCTCTTTTCTTATTTTCACCGCTTCTTTTCTTTCGCCAACCATCAAACCCGACATATGGTCGTCGCTTGGAAACAAAGCCGCGAAAGTTCCCGGAGTCGCGTCGATGGCGAAGACGCGCTCAATCCTTACTGTTGAGAATTATATTGACAAAGGGCTGAAAAAATCTCTTTTATTTGAAAATTTTCCTCAAACGCGGCGTCCATAACGCTAAACTTTCGAATGACTAAAAGGATATTGATATGCTAGACGAAATAATAACTCAACTTGGACAAACCTACTCCGACGAAGACTACGCGACGGTTGTCGAAGACGTCTACGAGGACATCTACGACGAAGCGTCCGAAAACGACGAGTACGCGGAGCACTTCGATGAGGATTGCTCTTTTGAGCTCAAAGAGTTGATAACGAGCTACCTCAACCACGAAAATTTTCGAGATATGACGAGAGACGCGAATGAAAAAATCGACAAGAAAATCGCGAACGCCTTGAAAACCCTTGAGAAGTACGACACCCCGGAATACGCTCTTTTAAGGGAACATGGTTTTTGCGATCCCTCTAGCGAGCGCGCTCCATACGAAGGAAGCCCACACGAAGAGTGGCATGTCGAACGCAAGCGACGGTTTGCGCGAGAAGCTCTCAAACTCGATATCCAGGAGAGTCGAGCCCAGAAGATTGTCTTGGGATTGGAAAGCCTCATCTAAAAAACGGTATGATTTTAGATGAACGAAACCAAACGCGAAATTAAATCTACCACGCTATTATTCTTATACGACAAAGTTTAGACAAGGACGCCAATGCGCAAAAACAAAAAAGACGAACGGATAAAAACGACTCAAGCAACTCAAGCAACTCAAACGAAACTAAAATCTCTGAACGCGCAATCGATGCTGGCGTCGCTAATAGTGGTGACGGGCGCTCTTCTGGTTTTTTTGGGCGAAGGCGACGCGAAAAAAGCCGGAATGTATATAATCGTTTTTGGCATGGCTTTTAGCTTTGTAACGCGCTATAGAATCTGGAAGAACAAAAGGATTTAAGATTAAAGAATTCAACAAGGTTTTGCGCAAAGACGAATCGATTTTGGCAAAAGCGGAAATTTCAAAAACTTTCTATATCCCCATGTTCCAACTCTACGCGCTTGGCCTCGCGCTTTTGCTCATAGGCTACGAGTATGAGATAGGAGTCATTGGGGCCGTGCTAATCCTTAGAACTTTCTACGCGCATTTCCACGAAGTGAAAGAGAAAAGGTCGTACCACTGCCTTCTCACCCAAAAACGACTCATCATCCTAAAGGGTCGCGCGACTCAAGAGGTTTACCCAATCAATCTCAAAGAGATACGAACGATATACGTCAAACCGATAACCAAAACTTTTTCCAAACTGCTAGACGTTGGAACGCTCGAGGTCCTCACCACTTCGGGAGGCAGATTCGTCATAAGAAACATCAGGCAGCCCTACTTGTATCACAGGGCCATTATCGGCGACGTCGTCAGCGCCACTCGCTACTCGGACGAGTTTAAGATTGAGACGCCAAAAGTCTAATGTTTTTTTAGATAGAATAATGGCCATCAACAATGGAGACCAAGTTTGCATCACAAAGAAAGTCGATCCACCGAGAATCCAACGACGAGACAACAAAAGTTTCAAGCCATAGGCAAGCTCAAACCCTCCGTAAGCAAAGAGGGTTTTGTAAACTTTAGTTCCACTTTCATCATTCCCATTCCGCACAATCTGCACAAAACGAAAAACGTCACAAAACTATTCGTTGACGTAGACCGTAATTGGGAAGTCAAGAACGATACTTTCGAAAAAGACTTGTGGCTTTACGATATAAAAAAATACATAAAAAATAATATGTTTACAGCCGTTCCAAAAGACGAAAAGAAAAAAAAGAATTTTATCTTGGACAATAAGAATTTATATCTCAAGCGTAAAATGAACAAAACGGTTTTCGATTTAGTCGAGAACGCGACAACGAAAGCTCAAGTCGCTATGGATAGCGTGGAACTATGGATTTTTGAAGAAAATATCGCGTTTTTCACCTATCAAATTAGTTTGGACGCTCCAAACAATCTCGACGTAAACGCCATCTCAACCGTTCTCAACAGAAATCTTCGCAATTTTAGATCGCTTAAAATTGACGAAAAAGAAAAGAAAATTTACGCTGGAAACTCCGCTCAAGGAGTCCCGTTCATAGACTATCTGTTTTCTCTCACGAGCGTCGAAGGAAAGTCGTTTTTAAATATTGAAATCGAGTCCTTCGAACGAGAAGGCGATTTGCACCCCATCTTCAACTCAACCTACTACGCGAAAATGATGACGGCCGCGCATATTGACGAGCGAAGCGTAGATATAGACGGCGAGAAAGTGAGAATCGCCGACGTGGCTCCCAATCTATCGGAAACGGTTACGATTGATTTTGGTCACTTGGAGGAATTGCCTTACATCTTGGCGACCACTTCGTCATTTGATTTCGCTTGCGAAGAAGCTTTCATCGGATACGAAGAGTATATCTACAAAAACATACAAGAAAACGGCATAAATATTTGGAAATACTGGTCGGGAATAGCTCTTCAAGACAGCGTGGCGTTCTTTTCCATCCACGCGGGAGGCGCTGGCGTCGTAAACGCTTCGAAGAGCGGCTATTATTTTTTATATATGCTAAGTTTATATTCGAACATAAGATTGAAATATTACGAACAGTACCTAATCGATGAAGATTTTATAAACATAGAGAGAATATATCCACTCGGCAAGGATATACAAAAACTTCAAAATCAATATATGGCGAACGAAGTCGCTATGAAATTTCAGCCCAACCACATACATGAAAAGATGAATCAAGGGTTGAAAAACGGAGCCCTCTTGGAAGAAGTGGAATCAAACATACAAACCACTCTCGAACTGACAAAACAAAACACCGACGCAGTGATTTCAGTCGCCTTGTACATCGCGACGTTCAGCGGTATGTGGCTCTCCAAGGACGTAATTTTTGAGATATACGCCCAACATCCGATAATCATGACGATAGTCGTCGTTATGACCTCCTTTTTGCTCGCGCTTGGCATAAGCAGAAAGTCGTTCGTAATCAAACTTGTCAAAAATAGCGCTAAGTGGCTTATTAGAAAGTTTAGATAGTAATCGCGAAAAAAAATTAATAAAGGTTATGCCATATGATAAGAAATGAGAGCAGATTAATACTTCCCAAGCATTTTGCCAAAGAGGGTTTAAAAGGAAATAACGACTTTTTTTACAGAGCGTATTTGAACGCCTTGCAATACTATATGGACGATCCCACCTGCGATGCGGAAAATATCTCTTTTTCGTCCATGTTTTTATATTCCATGGGCGATAAAAATATAGAAAATAGCCCTAATGTGAAACTTGACGAATTTGGAGAAAAAAAATAGATCTTCCTTCCTCGGTAGCGAAACAAGATCGTAAGTTTTATTCCACCAACCTTGTCTCGGCGCTCCAGTTTCGCGTAAAAGATCGTAAATTCGTACTAGACATCAACACTTACAAGAACGACGTTCTCAAAGACTTTTTAGATGTTGAAGTGGGTTTGGATGGGGATAAGCGGCATTCTTTGTTCAAACTCATGATGCGTAATTTCACGCTGAAATACTTTAAGCAAATAGACGCGAAAGAGTCCGACACTCTCGCCAAAAAGCTCAATGACAGCCCAGAAAGTAATTTTGACGGTATCTTTGATGAGAAAAATTTTCAAGAAAGATACGCGAGAGAGAATGAGAATCGGCAGGTTTTAGAGCTTGATGGCTACTTTAAGACGGAACTGAAGGAATGGCAGTCGAAGTATGACAAGAAGAGTCTAGTGGACAGCCAGGCAATTGATTTGTACCCCTATGTGGATGGAGTGCTGTATGACAATAACAAATATTTTATCGCCATCGTCGTAACGGAGAGAGACGAAAACTATATTGACGACAAAACGGAGGATATCAATAAAGTCTTTGAATGTTCAATGTTTATCTATCAAAATGAGAACGAAACTATAAAGGCGCAACAGCTTGTCGAGTTTAATGAAAGTCTTCGTTTTTACCTTGGCCGCTTTGTAAACAACTGCTCTTTATATAAATTGCAAAAAGCGATGAATGGGGCTATTGGAGAGGCGGCGGATATCTCTCGACACTGGTATTCCAAAGGCTTGGACAGCATCTTCAACAAGGAAACCGTAAAAGAGTTCGAAAACGATGAAAACTCCATAAATTTTTACACCAAGTTTATCAAAGAGCTTTTGTGTAAGATTGATGGAGTGAAAGATACGGAGATATATCCGTTTGACCGTGTTTTTATATTTCCCGAGACAGGCCTTGAAAACAATTTTGACGGCATACGCAAGATAAGAGTGCTCGAAGCCAAGATTAAGAGTCGAGAACCATTCGATAGGGGAAACTACCTAATGGGTTGGGAACAAGACGTTGAAGACGAAGACGGAAACAGGGTTTTAGACGAGGCTAACGATCTAATTTTTAGCGATAAGCAAATCAATTATATGGACTGGAATATTGAGAAAAGCGATGTTTTTAAAACGGTGATAGCGACCAGCGATAAAAAAGATATCAGAGGGAATCTCCTTTTGTCAAACCTTTTGCTTGAAAAAGAGTTTTTAGATAAAACGATGAAGGATAAAACGGGAGCCGACAACAAAAAGCTCGTGAATATGAAGCGAAAAATTCGCGATCAATTCAATGAATACGGACTTTATTACGAATACGAATTTGGGCTAAAGCTAAACGAGCAGTTTAAGGCTTTGTTCGAGCTTCAAGAGAAGTATTTCAATGAAATGAAACAGAAGAAAAAAAACGTTGGAGTCGAATATAACGAAAAGACCTACCACTATAATTTACGCAATGGAAAGTATCGCGACGTTGCGCTAGAAACCTTAATCGACAAGATGAAAGAGAGTATCAAAGATGAGTATAAGGCAAAGACGATAACCGTCTGTTTTGATCCCGAACGCATAACGAAACCCGAACTTGCCGAAGCGGCAAAATATTTAAAACGAAAAGATTCCATAACGATGGTATTTGTCGCGGATAAAGATATAGTGAAAACGACATCCGAGCTTGAAGCGGAAATCAAAGATTTTGAAGTTTTGATTCAAATGCTTATTCGTCAAATTATTTACAATACGGAGAACGCGGCGAAAGAGGCGGACATGAAGAAAAAAGTTTTTAGCGTCGCCGACTCCGCGCTACATGACGCGAAAGCTTCGGCTGAAGGTCATTCGGAGATACAAAAAAAAATCAATGACTTGATAATTCAGGTCAGACAAAAGCTAAATACCGCGGATGCGTCCACATCGGGAGCGGTGTCGTTTGAAAGCGCGAACGTCTTTAACGAGCTTTTAAATCGATTTTTCAACAACGCGTCCGCCCTGTCCAAGCCTGTTGATTTGGAAATGAACGTAAACGAATGGCTCCCATCCGATCATAACGTTTCCATTACGCTGCATGAAAGTTTTTTGCCGAAAATGAAGATGTCATGGGATAATCTCTCCATTTCAACATCCTTTAAAGTCTTGTTGAAGAACGCCACCGAATATTGTCGCATTTACGCCAAAACATCGAATGATACAAAATTGACATTGTCCATGTCGATGGAATCATTAAACAATATGGACTTTTTAGTGGTGAATATTATAAACACCACTCCGGCATTGACAAAATCTCGTTTTGATATGCTAAATAATGACGATCTTGACGGCCTAGGCAAGGATAACGCCAAGGAAGGATCGACTGGAATTGGCGTCGTTAGTTCCAAACGAATGATTAAATCGATAAGCAGTTTTAATAAAATCACCTTCGCCATGCTTTCAAGCAACGTAATATCCGCGAAGATGTATTTAAAGGTTGATTTGCTGCCTGACGACAGCATGTTTTTAGACGAAGTTTCGACGCCAGACGAGACTAGCGCAACCACGAGGGCGAGCGAGCCCAATAGTTATGACGTTGTCTACTTTGAGGACTCGAGCGCCTACTATGACGTAAACGTGCCGCTTTTAGAAAAATACAACGTATCCGTTTTTCATAGCGTCCGCAAAGATGAGACGCACATGGCGGAGGCGAAACTTTTATTGACCGATATGCAAATTTTAAACAGCGATGACAAAGACGACAAAGAAGAGGGACTAGAGGCTATCCTTTTGTTTAAAACGCGCAACAAAACCGCTCCAATTTGCGTCTTGTCCAATGGCGAACCAAGAGGTATCAAGAATGATATACTTGGTCACCTCGATGGAATGATTGGAGAGGATGACATTATAGTCATCGAAGATTTCAACGCCACTTTGGAAGCCGGAAAGATATTTATTTTGAGTGAGGTCAAAACCCTAAACGACACGCATAGCATAGTCTTTGATTATTTGCGCTCCATCGCGAAAGTGGAAGAAAAAATAGAGATTCCAAATACGCGAAATTATGAAGACGCTCCATTTGTCAGCAAGGGCGAATACACTCCAGAGTTTGGAAGCCTATTCTCAAAGCTTGAAAAAGACATATCGCATAAACACTTTTACGTGGCGACGAGTTCGAACTCTGAGATGGAACTCTCGGCCACGCTTACGAAATGGCTGGCGTACAAAACTTCCAGGCCGAACAAAAGCGCCGACGAGCGCCCAGTCAGCAACGTAACTTACCATAAAAACACGCTTTTGATTATTGACGACGTTTCGCTCAAAGATGAAAGAGAGAGGTGGTGGTTATTCTATCTTGGCGTTACGCACAACGTTATTTTCAATTTTTTAGCCAAGCCTCATCCAGACATTATGTCGCAATGGAGCGAAGTGGCGGTAAAACGCGAGTCGTCCGGCTATCTTGGAAAACTCCGCCATGACGTCAAAAATTATCAAAAGATATATGAGAAAATTTTTAGCGGCAGCAATTTAAACAAAGAGTTTGAAAAAATCATCAAGGCTACGCTAGAGTTGCAAAAATTATTGCAATTAAGCAAATATGAGTCTTTAAAACACTTCAGTCTAATCCCTGGAGTCCAAAAACTCCAAGGCAAAGCCCCTTCGCACGCCAATGAGGACGTATGGAAGTATACGCATGAAGTGGAAAAGATAACGCGGGAGATACAATTATCGTTAAAAACGGCGATTGGGATTATGGGCGGCGAAGCCAAAAAGAGCGCCAATATTAACAACTTAAGACTATTCAAAAGATTGGTAGATTTCAACATTGAATTTTGTACTGACAACAAGCAGGTAAGCGCATGAAAACATCATATAAAAAAGGGGTTCTCGTCTGGTTGGACGACAACTTCTTAGAGCATGAATTTTTACAAGAAAATAGCGAAATCGACAAGTGGCAAGCGATTTTCGGAAATTATTCAAAAAAGATATACAGACTTTTAGATTTAGAGCTAAAGATAATGACCAACAAGTCTGATTTTGACGCGTATTTAAAATCTATTTCAAATACGCTGGACACCTATTATTATTTCATC
>ERZ889078.3554-NODE-3554-length-10261-cov-5.328140_pt1 | contig 10261 bp, 10 predicted proteins | sample MGYA00521266_ERZ889078 | MGnify/ENA primary metagenome ERZ889078 (study PRJEB32303, sample SAMEA104408618) | aquatic metagenome | biome: Brackish water; feature: Pelagic; material: water | place: Baltic Sea | collected 2014-06-16T06:34:00 | depth 76,534 m ... | reverse complement strand
TGCCCGATGTCGCAAAGGAACTGGCTCTGTTGCACAAATCAGCTTGAGGTCGAGCTTCCCCTTCCCTTTAACGGACTGATCCAACGCGATGAGTTTGCGGCGTGCCGATCCACGTTGCTTCAGGGCGGCATTGTAAGAACGCCAGTTCGTCGTGCGGTAAGTTGGGGGGGGTGCTCATGCAAGCCGATTAACACCTTGGAGTCACGCAGGGAATCCCTCACGATTGTGCAACAGAGCCGCGCTGGACACAATTCAGATTTTCAACCTACCATTCCAAGTTCGCAAATAGCTGCGTGCCATCGGCGGCGAGGCGGGTGCGCCGCGCGCCTTTGGTATAGACTTTTCCTGATTCGGGGACTCTGTGGCCATGCACGGCCATGATTTGAAATTTTGTTGCGCCTTGCTTTGCCCAAAGATAGCCAGCGGCCTCCAGCATCTCGTAAAGGTCCGGGATGGCGAACGCGGCATCACCTCGAAAGAACCGTATCAGGTGACGCTCCGCGTATCGTGCAATGACCGGATTTAGAACGCCTTAACCAACCCATCAATTGCCTTGAGGCTGGCCAGAAGCGCGCCAAGACTGGACAAGGGCACCATATTGGGGCCGTCAGAGGGCGCGGCATCGGGGTTTTCATGGGTTTCAATGAACACGCCAGCCACGCCCACCGCGACAGCGGCGCGCGACAGCACCGGTACGAATTCGCGTTGCCCACCAGAGGAGCCGCCTTGCCCGCCGGGTTGCTGCACCGAATGGGTGGCGTCAAAAATAACCGGCGCGCCAGTTTGCGCCATAATGGGCAAGCCACGGAAATCACTTACCAAAGTGTTATAGCCAAAGCTCGTGCCGCGTTCTGTCAGCATCACGTTGGCATTGCCTGAGCCGGTAATTTTGGCCACCACATTCACCATATCCCAAGGTGCCAGAAACTGCCCCTTTTTCACATTGATCACGCGGCCCGTCACGGCGGCTGCGATCAAAAGGTCGGTTTGGCGGCACAAGAACGCGGGGATTTGCAAGATGTCACAGACCTCGGCGGCGGGCGCGCAATGGCTGGCCTCATGCACATCGGTCAGGACCGGCATGCCAAAACGCTCTTTCACCTCGGCAAAGACCTCCATGGCCTTGGCCATGCCAATGCCGCGCGTGCCCGAAAGGCTGGTGCGATTGGCCTTGTCATATGAGGCCTTGAATACGGCCTGCACGCCCAGACCCTGGGTGATCTCGGCAATGGCGGCGGCCATCTCCAACGCATGGTCGCGGCTTTCCATTTGGCATGGGCCAAGGATGAAGGCCACGGGACCGGCATTGTCAAAGACCACATTGCCAACTGTCACGGTTTTGTTCGCATCCATCGCATCGCCCCTTTTGCATCGCGCCCCGCGCGGGGGTGGGTGCCATCTACTGCCCAGAGCTTGCCACGCGCAAGCCCTCCCGCAAAGCGGCCCGCAAGCCCTCCCGCAAGACCATTGACGCGACTCAGCATATGCGTTTATGAAATGAACAGTTGTTCAATTCACGTGAAGACGGGGGAATTCCGGATGTTCATGGCCTCTATGCAATTTGATCTGGGCGAGGATATCGCTGCATTGCAAGATATGGTGCATCGCTGGGCGCAGACGCGCGTCAAGCCGATGGCAGCTCAGATTGATGCCAGCAATGCCTTTCCTGCAGAGCTGTGGCGCGAGATGGGGGAGCTTGGGCTTCTGGGGATCACCGTGCCGGAAGAGCATGGCGGGGCAGGGATGGGATACCTTGCCCATGTGATTGCCACGGAAGAGATCGCGCGGGCCTCGGCCTCGGTGTCCTTGTCATATGGCGCGCATTCCAACCTGTGTATCAACCAGATCAAGCTGAACGGAAGTGCGGCGCAGAAGGCCAAGTACCTGCCCGGCCTGATTTCGGGTGCGCATGTCGGCGCGCTGGCGATGTCAGAGGCGGGGGCGGGGTCGGACGTGGTTTCGATGAAGCTGCGGGCGGAAAAGAAGAACGGTTACTACACGCTCAACGGCAATAAATACTGGATCACCAACGGGCCGGATGCCGATACGCTGGTGGTTTATGCCAAAACGGACCCCGAGGCGGGCAGCAAGGGCATGACGGCTTTCATCGTGGAAAAGACGATGAAAGGTTTCTCCACCAGCCCGCATTTCGACAAGCTGGGGATGCGCGGCTCAAACACCGCCGAGCTGATCTTCGATAATGTCGAAGTGCCGTTTGAGAATGTGCTGGGCGAGGAGGGGCGCGGCGTGCGCGTTTTGATGTCTGGCCTCGATTATGAGCGGGTGGTGCTGTCGGGCATTGGCACGGGCATCATGGCTGCGTGTCTGGATGAGGTGATCCCCTACCTGCAAAGCCGTGAACAGTTCGGCCAGCCCATCGGGAATTTCCAGCTGATGCAGGGGAAGGTGGCGGATATGTATACGGCCATGAACTCCGCCCGTGCCTATGTCTATGAGGTGGCTCGCGCCTGTGACCGGGGCGCGGTGACACGGCAAGATGCGGCGGCTTGTGTGCTTTACGCGTCCGAGCAGGCGATGGTGCAGGCGCATCAGGCGGTGCAGGCCTTGGGCGGGGCGGGCTTCTTGGCCGATAGTGCCGTCAGCCGTTTGTTCCGCGATGCCAAACTGATGGAGATTGGCGCGGGGACGAGTGAGATCCGCCGGATGCTGATTGGTCGGGAGTTGATGAAGCAATGAAACGTATTTTGATGGTTGCATTGATTGGCTCCGGGCCTGCACTGGCGCAGGATTTTGTGCCAGCGGTGGATGCAGATCAGGTGCAGGCCTGTTTCGCGCAGGCCTTCCGCGATGGTGTGGATACAGATTGTATCGGTGCCGCCGCGGGCCTTTGCATGGAACAACCGGGCGGGTTCTCGACCCAGGGGATGAGCCAATGCACCAGCGCCGAGACCGAGGTTTGGGACGGGTTCCTCAACCGCGAATATAAGGCACGGATGGCCGAGATCACATCGGATCAGAAGACAGCGTTGCGCGGTGCGCAACGGGCATGGATTGCCTTTCGGGATGCTGATTGTGGTTTGCAATATCAGATGTTCATCGAGGGCACGATGCGCTCGAACATCTACACGGGTTGCATGTTGGATATGACCGCGCGTCGGGCCTTGGTCCTGCGCGATCTGGGGGGGATGTGATGCGGCTGAACAGTTCGTTTTTGCCCAACACCGAAGGCGCGCGCGCCAATCGCGCCGCCCATCTGGCGATGTTGGACGCCGTGGCTGAGGCGGCTCGGTTGGCCGCTGCCGGGGGGGGCGCGAAATCGCTCGCCCGCCATGTCGGGCGCGGCAAGATGGCCCCGCGTGGCCGGGTGGCAAACCTGCTGGACCCGGGTTCTCCGTTTCTGGAAATCGGCGCCACCGCGGCGCATGGGCTTTATGGCGGCGACGCGCCCTGTGCGGGGCTGATCGCAGGGATTGGCCTTGTGATGGGCCAAGAGGTGATGGTGGTTTGCAATGATGCCACCGTGAAGGGCGGCACCTATTACCCGTTGACGGTCAAGAAACACCTGCGCGCCCAGGAGATTGCCGAGGAAAACCATCTGCCCTGCATCTACCTTGTGGATAGTGGCGGTGCGAACCTGCCCAACCAGGATGAGGTTTTCCCCGACCGCGACCATTTTGGCCGCATCTTTTACAATCAGGCCCGGATGTCCGCCAGGGGCATCCCGCAAATCGCCGTGGTCATGGGTTCTTGCACCGCAGGCGGGGCTTATGTGCCGGCGATGTCCGATGTGACGATCATCGTGCGCGATCAAGGCACGATCTTTCTTGCCGGCCCGCCCTTGGTGAAAGCCGCAACCGGCGAGGTGGTCAGCGCCGAAGACCTCGGCGGCGGCGATGTGCACACCCGTCTTTCCGGCGTGGCCGATTATCTGGCCGAGGATGACGCCCATGCGCTGGCCCTCGTGCGCCGCGCCGTGGGCAACCTCAATCGCGCCAAACCCGCCACGGTGCAGTGGCAACCAGCAGAAGACCCGACCTATGACCCCGAGGAAATCCTCGGCCTTGTGCCCTCCGATCTACGCACCCCCTATGATATCCGCGAGGTTATTGCGCGCGTTGTCGACGGCTCCCGCTTTGATGAGTTCAAGGCGCGTTTTGGAGAAACACTGGTCACGGGTTTCGCACATGTGAATGGCTGCCCGGTGGGTATCATCGCCAATAACGGCGTGCTTTTCTCCGAGGCCGCCGTCAAAGGCGCGCATTTTGTGGAACTGTGCAGCCAGCGCAATATCCCGCTGGTTTTCTTGCAAAACATCACCGGCTTCATGGTCGGACGCAAATATGAAAACGAAGGCATCGCGCGGCATGGGGCCAAAATGGTTACTGCCGTTGCCACCACTAATGTGCCCAAGATCACCATGCTGCTGGGCGGCTCCTTTGGGGCGGGCAATTACGGCATGGCAGGCCGCGCCTATTCGCCCCGCTTCTTGTGGACCTGGCCCAACTCCCGCATCTCCGTCATGGGCGGCGCACAGGCCGCAGGCGTTCTGGCCACGGTCAAACGCGACGGCATCGACCGCGCCGGCGGCACTTGGTCCGCCGAGGAGGAGGCCGCTTTCAAACAACCCACCATCGATATGTTTGAAGAGCAATCGCACCCGCTTTATGCCTCCGCCCGCCTCTGGGATGATGGCATCATCGACCCCCGCAAAACCCGCCAAATCCTGTCGCTCTCTCTTACCGCCGCGCTAAACGCCCCGATTGAGCCCACAAAATTTGGCCTGTTCCGCATGTAGCCCTTTCATCTATTCCTAAATATCCCGGGGGTCCGGGGGCTGGCCCCCGGCGCTCTCCAACCAGCGAGACAGTAAAATGTTCGACAAAATCCTGATTGCCAATCGCGGTGAAATCGCCTGCCGCATCATGGAAACTGCGCGCAAACTGGGCGTGGCCACAGTCGCGGTCTATTCCGATGCCGATGCGCGCGCAAAACATGTGGCCATGGCCGATGAGGCGGTGCATATCGGTGGGTCCGCCCCAAAGGATAGCTATCTGCGCGGTGATGTGATTATCGCGGCGGCAAAGGCAAGCGGCGCGCAGGCCATCCATCCCGGCTATGGCTTCCTTTCGGAAAACCCCGATTTTGTCGATGCGGTTGCGGCGGCGGGATTGGTCTTCATCGGCCCTTCGGCAGCTGCGATCCGCGCTATGGGGCTCAAGGATGCTGCCAAAAAGCAGATGCAGGCGGCGGGGGTTCCCGTGGTGCCCGGCTATTTGGGCGAAAACCAAGACCCCGCCGTTCTGGCGGCTGAGGCCGAGAAAGTTACCTATCCCGTTCTCATCAAGGCCGTGGCGGGTGGCGGCGGCAAGGGGATGCGCAAGGTCGCGCGCCCCGCTGATTTTGCCGACGCGCTGGCCAGTGCCAAGGGCGAGGCCGCAACCGCCTTTGGCAATGACGCGGTGCTGATCGAGAAATACGTCGATAAGCCGCGCCACATCGAGGTGCAGGTTTTTGGCGATGGCCATGATGCGGTTCATCTTTTTGAGCGCGATTGCAGCCTGCAACGCCGCCACCAAAAGGTGATAGAAGAGGCCCCAGCACCCGATATGCCGCCTGAAATGCGCGCGGCGATGGGCGATGCGGCGGTGAAAGCTGCCCGCGCCATTGGCTATAAGGGGGCTGGCACGATCGAATTTATCGTGGATGCCAGCGAAGGCCTACGCGCCGATCGTTTCTGGTTCATGGAGATGAACACGCGCCTGCAAGTGGAACATCCCGTCACCGAAGCGATTACGGGTGTCGATCTGGTGGAATGGCAACTGCGCGTTGCAAGCGGCGAAAGCCTGCCCCTGCGCCAGGAAGACCTGTCGATCAACGGCCATGCCTTTGAGGCCCGGCTTTATGCCGAGGATGTGCCTGCCGGGTTCTTGCCCGCCACGGGGCGGCTGGACCATCTGCAATTTCCGGCGGATGCCCGCGCCGATAGTGGCGTGCGCCCCGGCGACAGTATCAGCCCGTGGTATGACCCGATGATCGCCAAAATCATCGTGCATGGGCACACGCGCGCGATTGCCCTCTCCAAGCTCAGTCGGGCGCTGGAGGGGACGCAAGTGGCAGGCTCTGTCACCAACCTCGCCTTTCTGGGTGCCTTGGCGCGGCATGAAGGCTTTGGCCGGGGCGATGTGGATACCGGGTTGATCGAGCGGGATCTGGCCGCGCTGACAGTGCAGCCGCAAGCCTCGGATGCGGTAAGGGCGCTTGCGGTTCTGGCGGCAGCAAACCTGCCGGAGGGGCCAAATATCGGATTTTCGCTTTGGTCGCCCTTGCGGCGCAATATGTCCTTGCTGCATCAGGGCGCAGCGGTCGAAGCGCAACTTGCCGTCTTGGCGGCCGATCATGCCTTGGTGCGTCTTGGCGAGACGGAGCTTTGCGGGCGGCGGGTCGCGGGGCAGTGGCGCATTGACGGCGCGCCCATGATCCCGGTGCAAAAGGCGGCGGGGGCGATCCATGTCTTTGCCCGTGAGGGTGCATTTTCCTTTACACTGTTGGACGCGCTGGCCCGCGACGTCATGGGGGCGGGGCCGACCAATGCCACACTCTCACCGATGCCGGGTTTGGTGAAGGCGGTCTTTGTGGTGCCGGGGCAAGCGGTGGTGGCGGGGGACCGTCTGGCCGTGCTGGAGGCGATGAAAATGGAGCATACGTTGACAGCAGCCCGTGACGGGATTGTCGGGCAGGTGCTGGCCGAGGCCGGTCAGCAGGTGGAGGCCGGGGCGGCGCTGATCTTGCTGGAGGAGGAGGCGTGATCCGCCTGCATCATGTGGCCCAAGCCCGGTCTTTTCGGGTGCTGTGGTTGCTGCATGAGATCGGGGCGGAGTTTGAACTTGTGCCGCACAGCTTTGACAATTCGCTGCGCGCGCCTGCGTTTTTGGCGTTGTCACCCGCAGGTCGTGTGCCAGCACTGGAGGTGGACGGTCGTGCGATGTTTGAAAGTGGCGCGATGGCCGAATATCTGACTGAAAGCCGCGCGCCGCATCTGACCCGCGCTTTAGGGGATGCGGAGCGGGCGGATTTCCTTGAATGGCTGCATTTTGGCGAAACCATCGGCCAGCATCTGGCCAATCTGACCCAGCATCACATTGTTCTGCGCGAGGACCACATGCGTTCGCCCACCGTCATGCGGCTGGAGGCAAAGCGCTTGGCCAAATGCCTTGAGGCTGTGGCGGCGCAGGCGGGGGCGGGGTTTTTGCTGGCGGGCGGGTTTTCAGCGGCGGATGTGCAGTGCGGCTATGGGTTGTATCTCGGGGCGCGGTTCACTGAACTGTCCGAGGGCGCGCGGGCCTATCTGGCCCGGCTTATGGCCCGGCCCGCGTTTCAGCGCGCCTTGGTGCAAGATGGCCCGGCCCAGATCTATACCCGTGAATTCTATGCCGCGCCGGAGGTCTGAGATGGAAAATTACGTTGAAGTTTATGAGGTTGGTCCGCGCGACGGCTTACAAAATGAGGCGCGGCTGATCCCTCTGGCCGAAAAGCTTGCGCTGATTGATCTTTTGTCGCGCGCGGGGTTTCGGCGGATTGAGGTGGCAAGTTTCGTCTCGCCGAAATGGGTGCCGCAGATGGCCGACAGCGCGCAGGTGATGGCGGCGATGACCCGCAATCCGGGCGTGATTTACGGCGCGCTGACGCCAAACATGAAGGGATATGAGGCGGCCCGCGTCGCGGGTGCCGATGAGGTGGCTATCTTTGGCGCCGCCTCAGAAGGGTTTTCCAAAGCCAATCTGAACGCCATGATTGCCGAAAGCCTTGCGCGCTTCGCGCCGGTGGCCGAGGCCGCCTTGCGCGATGGGGTGCGGCTGCGCGGTTATGTGTCTTGCGTGACCGATTGCCCCTATGACGGGCGGGTGGCGCCGGGGGCGGTGGCAAGGGTTGTGGCGGCACTGCGTGACATGGGCTGCCATGAGGTTAGCCTTGGCGATACTATCGGGCAGGCCACGCCGGAGCGTATCGACGCGATGCTGCAAGCGGTGCTGGATGAGATGCCGACGGATCGCCTTGCGGGGCATTACCACGATACCAACGGCCGCGCGCTGGACAATATCGGCGTTTCGCTGGGCCATGGGCTGCGGGTGTTTGATGCCGCCGTGGGGGGCTTGGGCGGCTGCCCCTATGCGCCGGGGGCGGCGGGCAACGTGGCGACGGAAAGCGTGGCGCGCTATCTGGAAGGGCTGGGGTATAGCACCGGGCTTGACCATGCACTATTGGCGCAGGCGGCAGAGATGGCGCGCAAGATGCGCGGACAAGACGCGACACAGATCGGAACAAAACCATGATCTATCAAACGATTACAGTTCAAACCGATGCGCGCGGGGTGGCCATTCTTACGCTTAACCGCCCTGAAAAGCGCAACGCGCTTTCGGCTTTGATGATCGCGGAACTGACGCAGGCGGCGCAGGCTTTGGGCGCAGACCCTACGGTGCGTGTCGTGGTGCTGGCAGCGGCAGGCGACAGCTTTTGCGCAGGCGGCGATCTGGGCTGGATGCGTGAGCAAATGGCAGCCGATGGCCCCACGCGGGCAGCAGAGGCCCGCAAGCTTGCGATGATGCTGGCCGCGCTCAACAACCTGCCAAAGCCGCTGATTGGGCGGGTGCAGGGCCAGGCCTATGGCGGCGGGGTTGGCATGATGTCGGTCTGTGATGTGGCGATTGGCGTGCCGGAGGCGCGTTTTGGCCTGACGGAAACCCGGCTGGGCCTGATCCCTGCGACCATCGGGCCTTATGTGGTGGCGCGGATGGGGGCGGCAAAGGCGCGGCGCGTTTTTGCCTCGGCCCGGCTGTTTGATGCCGATGAGGCGATGCGGCTGAACCTGCTCGCCCGTGTTGTCCGGCCCGAAGACCTCGATGCGGCGGTGGAGGACGAGGTGAAACCCTATCTGTCCTGCGCCCCCGGTGCGGTGGCCGAGGCTAAGGCCTTAATCCGCCTGCTTGCGCCAATGCCCGATGCGGCCCAGATCGAGGCGAGCATCGCAGCCCTTGTCACCCGCTGGGAAAGCCCTGAGGCCCAAATTGGCATCAATGCTTTCTTTGATAAGCGCAAACCAGATTGGGCCTTGTGATCGGGCGAAAATGCGCCCCTCACCGCGTCGCGGTATGGTTTTCTTGATGCGACAATTACACGAGTTAAAACGGCATGTTTCCTGCCGCCTTCGGTTGACCCCGGAGGGGGGGAGGAGTAAACGAAGCCAAGAGGTGCATCTGCCCCAATCGGGGTCGAAGCCCGCATGCCGCCAGCGATAGGAGCATCTTGTGGACCTACTTCTCCGGGAATACCTGCCCATCATCATCTTTTTGATCATTGCGATCGGTCTTGGGCTTGTCCTGATTCTTGCGGCTGTGGTGCTTGCCGTGCGTCGTCCCGACCCGGAAAAAGTGTCGGCCTATGAATGTGGCTTCAACGCCTTTGATGACGCGCGCATGAAATTCGATGTGCGCTTCTACCTCGTCGCCATCCTTTTCATCATTTTCGATCTGGAGGTTGCCTTCCTGTTCCCATGGGCCGTGGCCTTTGGTGAGATCAGCATGACAGCGTTTTGGTCGATGATCGTGTTTCTGGCGGTGCTGACGGTTGGCTTTGCCTATGAATGGAAGAAGGGGGCGCTCGAATGGGAGTGATGTCCGGTGCCAATACGGCTGGGGCCGATCTTGAGGTCGCAACCCAAACGCTGAATGCCGAGTTGCAAGACAAGGGATTTTTGCTGACCTCGACCGAGGACATCATCAACTGGGCGCGCACGGGTTCGCTGCACTGGATGACCTTTGGTCTGGCCTGCTGTGCGGTGGAAATGATGCACGCAGCCATGCCGCGCTATGATGTGGAGCGTTTTGGCTTTGCGCCGCGCGCCTCTCCGCGCCAGTCGGATGTGATGATCGTGGCCGGCACGCTGACCAATAAGATGGCTCCGGCGCTGCGCAAGGTCTATGACCAGATGCCAGAGCCGCGCTATGTGATTTCCATGGGGTCTTGCGCCAATGGCGGAGGCTATTACCACTATAGCTATTCGGTGGTGCGCGGTTGCGACAGGATCGTTCCGGTTGATATCTATGTGCCGGGCTGCCCGCCTTCAGCAGAGGCCCTGCTCTATGGCATCTTACAATTGCAGCGCAAAATCCGCCGTACCGGCACGCTTATCCGCTAGGGGAGAACGATATGACCGAAGCCCCTGAGTGAGCTTGCCACCCATCTGGAACTGCGTCACCCCGACGCCGTGGTCTCGACCGCGATCACGCACGGGGAACTGACCGTG
>ERZ889078.3549-NODE-3549-length-10267-cov-5.433216_pt1 | contig 10267 bp, 4 predicted proteins | sample MGYA00521266_ERZ889078 | MGnify/ENA primary metagenome ERZ889078 (study PRJEB32303, sample SAMEA104408618) | aquatic metagenome | biome: Brackish water; feature: Pelagic; material: water | place: Baltic Sea | collected 2014-06-16T06:34:00 | depth 76,534 m ... | reverse complement strand
CGCGCGGTCAAGTCCTTAGCTTCGCGGGGGTGCTCTTCACGGCAGTCATCGCCTTGTCATCGGCAACCTTTGTGTCCAACGCGATGGCTGGCATGATGGTTCGCATGATCAAGTGTTTTCGACCCGGCGACTTCGTTCGGGTCAAAGAGGAGTTCGGGCGCATCACGGAGCGCGGGCTCTTTCATGTCGAACTGCAGACGGAGAGTGGCGACCTTACGACCGTTCCCAACCTCTACTTGATCACAAATCCCGTCACCGTTGTTCGTAGCAAGGGGACCGTGATTTCGACAAAGGTCTCCCTCGGCTACGACGAATCCTGGGATCGCATGGAGTCGCTGCTCAAGGGCGCGGCAGAAAAAGCGGGACTCACCGATGCCTTCGTTCACGTCCTGGAGCTGCAAAACTTCGCCATCCTTTACAAGGTGGCGGGCTTTTCAAGTGACGTCCAGAGCATGCTGACGACACGTTCAAACCTTTGCAAAGAGATGCTGGATGCACTTCACCATGCAAATGTCGAGATCATGTCACCGACGTTCATGACCCAACGTCAGATCAAGCAAGACGATGCGATCATCCCGACTCGCTCTCGCCGTTCGGTCCAAAAGGTTCCTACTGAGCACACACCCGAAGCGGTGATTTTCGAAAAGGCGAACCGCGCGGCCGGCCTCGAAGCTCTAAAGGATCAGCACGACAAAGTGCGCGAGGAGCTCGCCGAGATTGGGGTGAACAAGGCCAAGGGGGAGGAGAGAGACAAACAATCCGAAAGGCGCCAAGTGCTGGAGTCGGCCGCTGATGGCCTGCTCCAAGAGATTGACGAGGTCGCCAAGAGCATTGTCGAGGAAGACAGGCGGACCGAACCCTAGGGAGGGGTCGCAAGCGAGTTTGCGACCCCACTTCTCGCTAGGCGGAGACCTCTTCTGGGGTCGAGTCCACTTTGCGGAACATCGCCTTCATGCGGGCCGGCAGCGCTGTGAAATCCTCGACAATCAGGTAGAAGGCTGGTATCAGTATGAGCGTGATCGCAGTCGCGAAAATGACGCCGAACGCAAGGCTCACGGCCATGGGTAGCATAAAGCGGGCCTGCATGCTCTTCTCCAAAAGTAGGGGGGTGAGGCCAGCAAATGTCGTCAACGTCGTCAGCAAGATAGCCCGGAACCTGCGAGTTCCGCCAGCGAGGATGGCCTCTTGAGCACTCATCCCGGTCTCCTTTCGAAGAGTATCGATATAGTCGATGAGCACGAGCGAATCGTTAACAACGATACCGGTCAGAGCCATGATCCCGATGATCGAGAACATAGAGAGGTCGAACCCCGTAAGCATGTGGCCCCAGAATGCGCCAATCAGACCGAAGGGGATGGCCATCATGATGGCGATGGGGCGTGAGTAGGAGCGAAGTGGGATCGCGAGCAGGATGAACATGGCAAGCATGGCGGCGATGCCGTTACTTCGCATGGTGCCCATGAACTCGCTTTGATTTTTGCCAGGACCTTCAAAGCTAGCCTGGACCCCTTTGTGCCTCGCGAGGAGTCCGGGAAGAATCTTGTCAGCCAGCTTCGCCTCGAGGTCACTTGGCGTAATGATCAGAGTGTCTAGGTCTGCGACGACGTCAATCGTGCGCCCCCGGTTGGCGCGATTGATCGTTGAGAAACCTACACCCGGAATCACGTGGCCGACCTCGCTAAACGGCAGCTCGCGTCCGTCTTTCATACGTATGCGCATGCTCTCTAAAGTGGCGAGTGTGGTTCTCTCGGCTTGAGTGTAGCGAACGAACACCTTCACCTCGTCTCGTCCTCGCTGAATGGTCTGTACCTCCTCACCGTAAAAAGCCTGGCGGACTTGGCGCACTAGCTCAAGGTAGGTGAGCCCAGCGGCCTCACCAGCTTCTGTGATGCCGATCTCAAGTTCACGTTTACCCGGTGCAAAGTTGTCGCGCACTGATGTGACACCGGACTCTGCGGTCATCGCGAGCTTCAGTTCGTCGGCGACCGTGCGCAGCACGACCAGGTCGTCGCCTTGAAAGCGAATATCGATGTCGCCGTCTCCGCCCATCAAGTCGGCTGAAAACGTAAGGGCCTCGGCGCCCGGTACGCGAGAGGTTCGCTGCTCCCATAGCGCGGCGAACTCCTTACTTGTAGTCGTTCTAAATTCGGCGGAGACCAGCTCGACATTAACTTCACCAAGGTGCGCTCCCGAATAGGAGGTGCCCGAAGAGCCCGCCGTGCGAGACTGCTTCTCGCGATAGGGCTGACCGCCCAGTGACGTCATTACCGAGACCACAACCGGCTGCCCCTCCCTTTTCTCAAGCTCTTCGCCAAGCTGTCGGGCAGTCGCTTCAAAATTTAGGATCGCCGCCTCGGTGAGCTCTAGGGGAGTCCCTAGCGGCATCGTGAGCTCCACTGCAACGTTGTCCGCCTCGATCTGAGGGAAGAAGTTGAACTTCAACCAACCGAATGTGGGCAGGGCCAAGGTGACGACAAAAAGAGCAATCCCGGCCGCGAGTGTTGCGTAGCGATAGGACGCCGCTGCTTTGAGGCTGGGCCGATAGACGCGCTGAATGAACAGCTCGAGGAGGTGATCGATACCGCCCTGCAGCGTGCCCAGGAGTCCGGGATTTGAGTCGTTGTCCACCGCAGGTAGATGTTTCAAGTGTGCGGGCAAGACAAAGAGGGACTCAGCCACCGAGAAGGTCAAGACGGCGATCACAATGAGGGGAATGTTGCGTGAGAATTGCCCCATGCTTCCCGGCATGAACAGCATCGGGGTGAAGGCCACCATCGTGGTGAGGACCGCGAACACCACGGGTTTTGACATTTGGTGCGTGCCTGTGACCGCAGCGAGGAGCCCGTCTTTTTTGCCGGGGCCGTGGTGTCGATTGTAGTGGATGTTCTCCGCCACAACGATGGCATCATCGACGACAATTCCGAGCACAATGATGAACGCAAAGAGCGAGATCATGTTGATGGAGACGTCCATGTAGGGCATCAGCCAGATGCCACCCAAGAAAGAGATGGGGATTCCAACCGTGACCCAAAGAGCTAACCGCAGGCGCAAGAACAAGGCCAAGGTGATCAAGACAAGGACGAGCCCCTGTAGGCCGTTCTCAAGCATCAGGCTAAGGCGGTCTTTGAGCATGACCGTCTCATCGCCCGTGATCGAAAGAGAGAGCCCGGCTGGAAGTTTGCTCTTGTATTCCTCCAAATACTGAAGTGCAGCGGGACCGATAGCTAATGCGTTTTGATCCCCGACCCGGTAGACGTCGATCACCGCTGCGGGTTTGCCGTTGAAGCGAATACGCTGATCCGTGTCCGCAAAGTCATCGCGAATGTTGGCGACTGTTCCCAGTAACAAATCGGTTCCATTGGGCAACTTGCGGAGGGTGATCTTCTCAAACTCATCGCCCGTATAAGACTGGCCTTTTCCGCGTAGGAGGATCTCTCCACCGGTGGTCTTGACACTGCCTGTTGGGATGTCCAGAGAGGATTGACGGATCGCGTTGGAGACCTCATCAAAGGACAGGCCATAGCGGCGCATGTCGTCTTCCCTGAGCTCGACTGCAAGCTCATAGGGTGGGGCATTGACGAGCTCGACCAAGGAGATGGCCTTGAGACTCGTGAGGCCGCTCTGAATGTCTGCGGATACCTGGCGCAAGGTGTGAGGATCGAGGTCGCCCCAGATCACCACTTTCATCGCGCTCTCGTTCAAGTCGATGAGGCTGACGGTCGGCTCTTTGGCATCGTCTGGGAACGAGTCGATGCGATCAACGGCTGACTTAACGTCGGCGAGCATGACGTTCCTATCGGTTCCAAAGAGCAGCTCGACCGTGACGGTTCCCATTCCTTCCGCGGCAGAGGAGGAGACCTCGTCCACGCCGGAGAGACCTTGGACACGCTCTTCGATACGTGCGCAAATCGACTGCTCAACCTCTTCCGGAGCGGCGCCGGGGTAGGGAACTTGGATGAGGATGGATTCGACGACAATCGTCGGGACGACCTCTTGGCGAAGGGTCGGAATGGCCTTCACGCCCAGTCCGACGATACATAACATGAGGAGGTTCGCCGCAACACTGTTCCCAGCAAACCAAGCGATGATTGCTTTCATAGGGATGGCCTCTCCACTCCAACAAGGACGTCCATTCCTTCAATCGCAATCGTAGGGGCCAGGGTGACAACTCGGAGGGTCCCATCGCGGCTGACGTCTGCAGCGACCAACGCCTCGGTCTCGGTGAGTTGAAGAAAATCAGGTGCTTGCCTGCGTAACTTTCCACTGCTATCCACGGTGAAAAAGCTGCCGTCGACTTGAAGAGCAGAGCGGGGGATCGCGGTGACGAAGACGTCCTCTCGGCCTCGGATTTTAGCGGTGACGAAGAGGCCCGGTAGCAAGCTCGTTACAGCCATGGCGGGCCCTGCGCCGACGGGACCACCGACCTTTACGATGAGCGTAACGACGGGATTCCGGGTGTCGAGTAGCGGCACCGTCCTTCTTCCAGTTGCGGCCCATTGGTAGGTTTCTCCACCGATCTTGGCACTTAATGTGAGCTGGAGAGTCTCGGCTCCGTTCCCTGCAAGGTCTAAGTTGAGGAAGGCTAAGTCGGATAGGGAGACGCTGAGTCGGGCTTCAAGGTCGTCAATCTTCTCGATTGTTAGCAGGGGTGCGGTCGGGCCTACGCGCTGACCTCGCTCGATGGTTTTTTCGATGATGCGACCATCAAAAGGCATGCGGAGAGTTGCGCGCTCTAGGTTGAGTTTCGCTTGACGTTCGGCGACAACTGCACCTGCGACGGCCGCTCGGGCAGCAGCGATTTGGGGCGTGCGTCCGACGAGCGCTGGAGGCGTGCCTTCGTGGAGTGCATTCCAGTCGGCGACCGCAACTTCCGCGTTGGCGAGCTCTAGATCTAGCGCCGCATTGCGCGCAGCAACATTTGCAGCAGCTGCTTCGCGGGCCAACGTGTAGTCCGCCTCGTCGATCGCGACAAGCTCGGTCCCCATCTCTAAGAAGGCGCCTTCTTGCAGAGCATCGGAGACTCGCACGGCACGTCCTGCGACTTCGGGAGCTAGAGCGAGACGGCTGGGGGAGGAGATCGTCCCGTGCGCCTCGATATAGAGTGTCCTCACAGCCGGTGAAACCGGAACGACCTGCACCGTCGGGACAAAGGGAACAGTGACCTTGGGTGGGACAATCGGCGCGTTGTCCACCAAGTACTGCCGACCGAAATAGGCTCCAAAGCCAATGGCGATGATGAGGAGGAGTTGGATTACGATTTTCATAGCGAGTTCGCCTCGGGCGTGTTTGGAGAGTTCGTTTCGTTCTGCTCGAAGCCACCGCCAAGTGCGGTGATTAGGGCGATGCGGTTGGTATACGCAAGTGCGCGAACAGCAAGGAGGGTGCGCTGCGTGTTCAGGGCACTAGCCCTTGCGGAGAACACCGCAGATGCGTCACCCGTGCCAAGGCGGTGGTGCCTTGCTGCTGTCTCTACGAGCTCGTTGATCTGTGCCAAGAGGTTGACAACCTCGCCCTCGCGGACATGGATGAGCTGCTCGTTGGTGAGGGCCGTCTCAACCTCTGCAAACGCGGTGAGAGCGGTCGCTGCAAAGGCGAGAAGTGCGGCCTCTCGATGCGCAAGGGCTACGTCCTTTTGGGCTTCGAGCTGTCCGCCGTTTAGAAGGGGAGCGAGCAAGTTTGCTCCCAGGCTCCACACGCGGAAGTCGCTATCGATCAGGTCGGATAAGCCCGAGGCGGAAGACCCGGCAGAGGCTGACAGGCTGATCTGTGGGTAGAGCGCAGCGTGGGCGACGTCGGCCTGCGCGTGAGCCGCATAGACGCGTGCCTCGAGTGCCGCGAGGTCCGCGCGTCTGCTGAGGAGGTCCGCTGGAAGGCCTGCGCTGGGAGCGGGCGTGAGGGGCCTACTGTCTAGGAGAGAGAGCGTGACAGCGATCGGGCCACCGCTGCGCCCAAGCAGCGCCGCGAGTGCGGGTTCCATAGAGGCCGCGCGCATGCGGGTCTCCGTCGCAGCCGTTTGCGCACCCTGCACGGAAATCCGGGCCTGCAAGACGGCCTCCACGGGGCTGCGTCCTTGGTACTGTAAGCGTTCAACTTGTTCGAGCGATTCCTGGGCGTTGGCAACGGCTTTGTCAGCGATGGCGATCGCACCGCGAGCTTCCACCAAGGCGAAGTAGCTGCGGGCGACGGAGCTCGCGACGGCCAGCTTGGCCGCCTCGACATCGGCAACACTCGCCGTGACGTTGGCGACGGCGGCTCGCTCGCCAGCTTCCAGCCGACCCCAGAGATCGAGCTCCCAGCTGGCATTGAGACCGAGGGAGTGAGCGCTCGACGTGCTCGAAGCAACCGCGGATCCTGGAATGGGTAGGCCAATGAAGTTTTGTCGGCGGCGGGACAAGTTGAGGCCCGCTGTAAGGCTTGGGTCGTCCCTACCCGAGGTTGCCTTGAGGCTTGCCGTCGCGGCATTGACGCGAGCGCCGGCGGCCGCGAGATTCGGGTTTGCGAGGAGTGCCTCTTCGATGAGCGAGCTGAGTGCCTGGTCTCCGAAATCGAGCCACCATTGTTGTTGCACACTCGCTTCGTTGGAGTTGGTGCTCCACGCGCTTGGGGCTGCGGTGGTAGCGCCTAGATCAACCACTTGCGGAGCTGGTGACTGGCACGCGGTGGTGAGCAGGGCGGCGCCGAAGAGCGCTGCCCATGGGGATAAGTTCATCATGTGATTATCTTTTGGGAGCGAGCGTTTCGATTTCGCCGAGTTGGCGAATACCAGCTGCCGAGAACTGAACGAGCTCGGCGAGCAGCTGGTCTCCGCTTTCGTTTCGTGGGGCCATATCCACAACGCAATGGTGCGGGTCCCATGCGGAGAGAGCGTTCAACATGGCGCCGATCATAAAATGGGCCCGAAGGAAAATGCGCTCGACCGGCACACCGGGGAGGGCGCGCTTGAGGGCGCCTAGCGTTCGGGTTGCAATGGGCCCGATGATCTCTTGCAGGTAGCTCATCGCAGCCGGATCGGGAGAGTGGTGGAGCCTAGACATGAGCCTGGTGAAGTTGGTGCGCACGTTCTCTGGCTGCTCAAAAATCGGTCGGAGGAAGGCGTCCAAGATCTCTTCAATAGAAGGCGGCGCGCTGCGAGTCTCGAGTTCGTCCAGCAGCCGCAGGCGAATGACGTTGACGGGCAGGATGCGGCGGCCGAGAACTTCGCGGAGCAGGCCGTCCTTGGACCCGAAGTGATAGCCGACAGAGGCTAGGTTTGCCGAGGCAGCCGTTGTGATCTGGCGAAGGGATGTGGCGGCTACGCCTTGGTCCGCAAACAGCTGTTCAGCGGCATCGAGCAGTCGGTCGGCAGTGGCCCGGTGGTCGGAGGCGCTCGGGGTTGGGGTGGCTGAGTTCATGTAAACAACTGTTCTAAACGAACGTTTGAATGATGTCGATTCCCCTCTTGCTTTTATTTCATTAGGGAGCGCCAGCAGACCCACAAGGCACCTCACTCCCAAAGATGGACGAGGCAGCTCCTGCGATACCAAGGAAAACTTCGCGGGGTCCTTCCACGTGGCCGCGGGGTGACCTCCGGGGGGAATGCCATCATCCCTAAATCACCGTCAAGGCTCCCCCATAGCCCTCAGAGGCGGAATCGTGGTGGGAGGCGTGCCGTTTTCTCAGTGGTGTTTGAGGCTCGAGAAGGGCCTCTTTTTGCCTTTCCTGCCGAACAGTTGCAGGAAGTCTCGTCGAAGTGCTTGACGCAAGGTGTCTAGGTGATATGTTTACGCCCCGCTTGCGAGCGGCTGTAGCTCAGTGGTAGAGCGCAACCTTGCCAAGGTTGATGTCGAGGGTTCAAATCCCTTCAGCCGCTCCATTTTTTCGCCCTTACCGGGACTCGCCCCGGTGTGGAAGTCGGAAGCGAAAAAATGGAACACCTCACCGACGAGGGAAAGAACCAGAGATCAAAACTGACTTTTGCGCGCCTTAAGGGCATCATTCGGCGATGAACTCACTTGCGCGACTGCTGCTGCTTGCAACCCTCCTGCCCGTTGGTTCGTGCCGTGAGGATTCACCTAGCCTCGAGCGGAGTGAGCACGTTTTGCCTCACGGCGTCACTCACTTGGATCCGCGCCTAGCGAATGGGCAATCTCCCGCCAAAGAGCTCGAGAGTTGGGCCCGAGTGGTCCGCGAGTGGTCTTTCCAGGGCTCAATAGAGATGCCCGAGGCATGGGCCCTCGATGCTGGGGTGCTGCAAGGGGAGGGGCCCAACGGCGGCCTTGCGATCGGCGTACTTGAGGGCCGGCCCGGAGCACCGGCGCTTCGCTTCCTAGAGTCCGTCTTCCCGATGGAAGTTAACGCTGTCGAGGTCGATGTCGCCATTCCGAACTCTGCCCAGGCGGCGCTCGCTTGGTATCGACCCTCTCCCTTGGAGGCGGGGGCCGCTCTTTGCCTGTGCGCCGCGAGTCCGGTCCCCCAAACGGTTCGATTCCCCCTTAGCGGCATGCCGACTTGGTCGAAGTCGATCGAGAAATTGATCCTCAAGCTGTCCTCGAATCGCCTGCAAGGCTTCGAGCTACTTGCCATCCGCTTTGTCAGCGAGCCTCTTGCTTGGGGGCAGAGCCCGCTGGATTCGGCGGGAGAGACCAGCGGAGATGCGGGACTGATCGTCCGCGGGGGCGTCGCCTACAGGTCGTGGCCAGTCCGCGTGGGGGCTCCAGCCTCTTGCGACGTGGTTGTCCCCCAGGGAGGAAAGCTCAGCGTGCAGGTCTCGCGAAGCACTAGCAGCAGTCCCCAGAATCTCAATGCGATCCTAGCGATCAACACAAAAGAGAGCGGCGCGAACGAGGCGGCTCCGCTTCTTCACATTCATCCGCTCCCCACGGGGCAAGAAGAGTGGAGAGCCGTGACGGTGGACCTCTCCACTTATGAGGGACAGGAGGTGTCGATCTCCTTCTCGGCAGTCTCCTCGGAGCCCAGCGACGGCGAGCTGGCCCCGCGAGCGGACGTGCTCTTTGGTGCCCCCATGATCCTCTCGACTCTGCCCGCGGACCGCCGTCCGAACATCCTGCTCGTGACCTTGGATACCCTGCGCTTTGACGCGCTTGGATCTTCGTATGAGGAGGCCGGCCGCGGGCCGGATCCAAGGCGAGTGCAGACTCCCTTCTTGGACGCCCTTGCGGAAAAGTCCGTAGTGTTCACAAGCGCTTGGAGTGCGGGCAACTCGACCCAGCCCTCGCACGCATCGATCCTCACGGGTGCCTCGATTCAAGACCATAGCCTGATTGACAACTTTGGCGTCTTGGGTGAGGGGAACACCACACTCGCCGAACGGCTTCGAGAGGCCGGGTATCAGACTGCCGCTGTGACCTGCCAGCGAGCGATTGGCCCCGACTCGGGGTTTGGCCAGGGATTCGATATGTTTATCCCGGCGGAGTCTGTGAGCGGCACGGATGGACGACTCGCGATTGACGATGCCCGCGCGTGGTTGGAGGGTTGGTCCAAGGAGGGGGAGCGCCCCTTCTTTTTATGGGTTCACGTCTTTGACCCCCATACGCCCTATGCGCTACCTGGCGATTACCTGAGCAGCTTTGAGAAGGTTGCCGGGGAGATGCCACCGGCACAAGTCACGCCTCCGACCTTGCCCGTTGCGAAAGTGGTTCCAGCTGAGCTGGCATTTTTGGGCGACATCACAAGCGCCGACCATGTGGACTATCTCTACCACGCTGAGGTCGCTTACACGGATGCACTGATGGCCGACCTCTTTGGCACGCTGCAAGAGACCGGGCAAGCGGCGGATACGATGAGTTTTGTGACCGCAGATCACGGTGAATTCCTCGGGGAGCGAGGTAACTTCTACAACCACCGAGGTCTGTTTCCCGAAACACTTCACGTGCCTCTGCTCATGCACCTGCCCGGTCAGGTGGAAGGCCAGCGAGTCACCAATCGAGTGACAAACCGAGACATCGTCCCAACGGTACTCGGGCAGCTCGGCTTGATCGAAGAGAACCCTGTCCGCGATCTTGTCAAGGCTGCGGAGGTTCCCGGATCTTCCGAGAACCGCAGGTTTTGGTTCGAGCATGCAAACGGCTTGCAGGTTGGCTGCCGCGATAAGGACTACCACTTCATCACGACTCTACGCGAAGGTCTGCGCTTTGGCATGACGAAGGGGAGTCCCGGGCAGCCAAGCATCATGGCGTTGATCCCCAGAGGCGCGACACTTCTCTTCGATTGGAATCTCGACCCTCAACTCGTAAATGATCTCTCCTCCGACCGACCGGAGGTCGTGGAG
>ERZ889078.3546-NODE-3546-length-10269-cov-19.313002_pt1 | contig 10269 bp, 10 predicted proteins | sample MGYA00521266_ERZ889078 | MGnify/ENA primary metagenome ERZ889078 (study PRJEB32303, sample SAMEA104408618) | aquatic metagenome | biome: Brackish water; feature: Pelagic; material: water | place: Baltic Sea | collected 2014-06-16T06:34:00 | depth 76,534 m ... | reverse complement strand
GGAGTTGTAACTAGGTGTTACTTTTGGTAACTGACACAGAATATTTTACACTCTCTAAAATCATTTGGAGGTGAGCGTTTAGCTCTCCTTTTTTATCATCTTTATATACAACTCTTCAACCTTAGTTCTAGCCCAAGGAGTTTTTCTCAAAAACTTTAAACTTGAGTTTACGCTAGGGTCGAATAAGAAACATCTTATGTCGATAATTTTTCCTAACTTTTCCCAGCCATAACGTTTGACCAAACTCTCCAAAATCTCTTGCAACTTCACTCCATGAAGTGGATTGTTCTTGTTTTTTTCTTCTTCGCTCATGATAATCCTTGCTATTTTTGAATGTAATTATATAACAAATACTTAATTATCTATCGCTTTTACGTGAAGAATCCCCGATAATGCAAAAAATGTTCCAACTTTTCTTTTTTCTTACATTTCTTTCAGTTTTATTTGCATACAATAAATAAAAATTATTTGGAAAACCAAACAATGAGAATAGATAAATTTTTAAATTCGGTAAACATAACAAAACGCCGTTCCGTCGCGCAAGACATGATAAGCAACAACGTAGTGCTTGTCAACGACGTAGTGGCGAAGGCTAGTAAAAACGTAGAAGTTGGCAGCGTCGTCACCATCAATTATCTCGAAGTCGTGAGAAAGTATGAAGTTCTTAAAATCCCCACGACAAAGTCAACTCCTAAATCATTGCAAGACGAGTACGTCAAGGAAGTGTCATGAATTACGAAAAGGCAAAAGTGGAGTTTACATCTCTTTTCAACCATGAAATGAGCGATGAAAAGATGCGAGAGTTCTTGTTGGACGTGACGCTTGACGAACATACGAGCGTCGAAACAATCGCAGCGGCGGCGGAAGTTATGAGAGATTTCGCGATTCCTCTTCCCATCTCGGATGAACTTCGCAAAAACGCGATAGACGTCGTAGGAACGGGAGGAGACAAAATCGGCTCTTTTAACATCTCTTCTACAGTCGCTCTTTTAGTCGCTTCATGCGGGGCGACGGTCGCAAAACATGGAAGTCGCTCCGTAACCTCGCAAAGTGGAAGCGCGGACATGTTTGAAGCTCTTGGCGTTAGACTAGATTTAAGCGTACGTAACACTGCAAAGCTTTTAGAAGAGACGGGTTTTACTTTTATGTTCGCTCAAAACCATCACCCCGCCATGAAGTTTATCATGCCAGTTAGAAAGAGCATACCCGACAAAACGATTTTTAACATTTTGGGACCGCTTACAAATCCCGCCGGAGCGCAAAAGTCCATGCTTGGCGTTTTTGACAAAGCTTTCGTTCCCAAGATGCTTGAAGCGCTTAAAATCAACGGCGCGACTTGCGCTATGGTGGTAAGCTCAAAAGAGGGCATGGACGAGATAAGCGTGAGCGACGTCACATACGCGGCGTTGCTCAAAGACGGCGTAAGTCGCGAGTTTGAGATAGATCCGCAAGAGTATGGGATAAAAAAAGCGCCACTCAAATCAATCATAGGTGGCAACGCTTTGCAAAACGCGCAAATACTTAGAAATATATTTGACTCGAGATCGACAGACGCGCAAAGAGACGTGGTGCTTATAAATACCGCGGCGGCTCTTTTTGTGGATGGACTAGCCCGCGATATGCAAGATGGACTAGAGATGGCTCGCGAAGCCATAACAAACGCTAGGGCGAAGAAAAAACTAAAACAGATTATAGAAATATCAAACAAGTTATGAAAAAATACAATTTAGAATTAGATAAACTTGACTCATTGGCTAAAGAGATACGTAAAGAGTTTTCCAATGGCGTCGTGATTTTACAAGGCGATTTGGCGGCGGGAAAAACAACTTTCGTTAAAGCCATGGCAAAAGAGTTGGGCTATTTCGAAGACGTGACTTCTCCCACGTTTTCACTGCAACAACGCTACGGAGATAAAATATTTCACTATGACGTCTACAATCATGGAGTGGAACATTTCGTGTCGATGGGAATGCTCGAAGAGTTGGACAAAGAGGGAGTTCATTTTGTGGAGTGGGGAGACGATAAGTTAATTTCGATTCTCCAAAACGCGGGAATGGACTTTATGACGATAGAGATAAAAAAAACTAAAAATGACGCGAGAGAGTACACTGTATGCATATATTAAAAGCGGTAAATTTACAAAAAAAGATAAAAGATTTAGAGATAGTCAAAGGGATGAGTCTTGAAGTCTCAAGCGGCGAAGTCGTTGGACTTTTGGGACCAAACGGAGCTGGAAAAACCACTACTTTTTACATGATTTGCGGACTAGTCGAAGCGACTGGAGGCGAGGTTTTTTTTGACGGAGAGAACATTTCGAACAAACCGCTTCATGAGAGAGCGTTAAAAGGGATAGGGTATCTTCCACAAGAGGCTTCAATCTTCAAAGACTTAAGCGTCGAAGACAATCTCATGGTGGCGGCGCAAGTCGGTATCAAAGGAAAAGAGGCTCAAGAGGCGAGAATTCTTGAACTTCTCGACATGTTCAACATCGAGCCCATTCGTTACCGTAAAGGGATAAGCCTGAGCGGCGGCGAGCGTCGTCGCGTTGAAATCGCTCGCGCTTTGGTGAACGAACCAAAGTTCTTACTTCTGGACGAGCCCTTTGCCGGAGTCGATCCCATCGCCGTCATGGATATACAAAACGTCATTAAACAGCTAGTCTCTTACGACATAGGCGTGCTGATAACCGATCACAACGTTAGAGAGACTTTGGCTGTTTGCGATAGGGCTTACGTAATCAAAGCGGGTGAGTTGTTGGCGAGCGGAACGAGCGAAGAGATAGGTCAAAACGCGGACGTGCGCACTCACTACTTGGGCGAGGAGTTTAAGCTTTAAAAAGCTTAAAAAGACATGGGAGCGTTAAGACAAACTCAATCGGTAGAGAACAAACACAAACTCTCCAATACCTTGCGTAATTGGTTGCCCATTTTACACTCAAGTCTCTCTGATTTGAGTGAAACCATGTCTCCTTTCGTGGAGTCGAATCCTCTTGTGGAAGTTGAGTCCGGATATGAAGAGGATTTTGAAAAAAAGATTCCAAGAAAAGTAATCTCCCGTGGAGTGAGCAACTCAAGAACGGAACAGATAGAAGCTCTCACCATACAAAAACGAACTCTTTTGGACGTTTTGGACGAACAGCTCGAAGCGCCGCTTTTCCCGACTCCAAGCTCTCAAAAAATCGCGCGATTCGTAGTGGAAAACCTTGATGAAAATGGCTACTACGAGGGAAACGACGCGGCGTTTTGTGAAAAAAACGACGTAAGTTTAGAAAGTTTTGACAAGGTTCGTTTGCGCTTCGCTTACATAGAACCGGTAGGAATAGGCGCTAGAAACTTAAAAGAGTCGTTTTTGTTTCAACTTGACAATGCGGACGTCAGCGACGACGCCTACTCTTTAGCTGTGAAAATAATTAATGATTTAGAAAATATTTACGCTTATTCAAATGAGAAACGTTTTAGCGACGTTATGCGCGTTCTCTCCACTTTTAAAAATCCTCCATCCATAGAATACCAAGAAGAGTCGGCGCAAATAATACCCGATTTGATTGTCTTTTTCAACGAAGAAGAGGGCATCGAAGTGAAGTTAAACGACTCTTACTATCCGACAATTAAGATAGACATGAACTACGCGGTGCAAAACGAATACGTCACTCAAAAGATGAAAGAGGCGAAAAGCCTCATCGACGCGCTCGACATGCGAAAAGCCACTTTATACAAAGTGGGGCTTATGATAGTGGAGTATCAGTATGAGTTTTTTACGGGTGGAGCCATTATGCCCCTCACGTTAAAAACTCTAGCGGACGAGTTTGGACACAATCCATCTACAATTTCTCGCGCCATAGCGAACAAATACATAGCATGCGATCGAGGCACTATTTCCATGAAAGATTTTTTCACGACCGCCATAGACGAAGACATTTCAAACGCCGCGATAAAAGAGTTTTTGATTGGTTTGGTAAAAAAAGAAAACAGAGCCAAACCAGTGAGCGACATGAAGTTTTTAGCCTTGATTGAAGAGGAATTTAAAGTCAAAATGGTGAGACGAACGATAGCGAAGTACAGAAAACAACTAAACATCGCAGGTTCAAGCGAGAGAAAAAAACTGTATAAATTGGGCGTTTAAGGAACTAAATGCAAGACGTTAAAAAAATGTTGGACGCCGAAGCGCAAAAACGAGATAACGTAGACGAAATTAGTGAAGAGAGACTCGATCCCATCTTGGTGGCGAAAAGACACAACGACCCAAGCGTCTCACTTTTATGCGCTCTGTTCGCTTATGGAAACGTCAAGCAGATAGTAAAGTTTTTGGACTCGCTGGATTTTTCTCTTCTTACAAAAAGCGACGAAGAGATACATTCGGCGCTTCAAAACCATTACTACAGATTTCAAACAAGCCAAGACGTCATCGCCATATTTATCGCGCTAAAGAGACTGGATGAAGAGACTTCGCTAGAAGAGGTTTTTAAAAGCGGCTACGTTACAAAGAGTAGCGTCATAGATGGCTTAAACGCGACCATATCAAAAATACGATCGCTTTATCCACGCTCCTCTAAGGGTTACAACTTTTTAGTTGGAAAAGTGACGACTAAAGCAAAAGGCGCCGGAGCGCTAAAGCGCTGGATGATGTTTCTTCGCTGGATGGTTAGAGTGGACAACATAGACATGGGACTTTGGAGCGGAGTCGACAAAGCCGACTTAATCATGCCCCTAGACACGCACACTTTTAAGGTAGGAAAGAAGTTGGGCTTGTTAGAGAGAAAAACCTACGACCTGCAAGCGGCCATGGAGCTCACCGAGACGTTAAAAGGATTTGACAAGCATGACCCTCTAAAGTATGATTTTGCGTTGTATCGTATAGGACAAGAGAAGATATTATAATCCAAGCTCAGATTTGCAAGCGACGCAGTGCGTAGACTCTGGGAGAAGCAACAACCTTTCAAAAAGTATCTCCTCGTCGCACTCCAAACAGACGCCATAATCCTCGTGATCCACTTTTTGCAGAGCGTATTTGAGTCTGTTTAGTCGTATTTCCGCTCGACGCAAGGTTGTGGCGTCTACGCGTTGAAGCTCAAGAATTTCCTCTCTAGTATCTCTTCCAAGCGCGCAATCCGGTGCGATGGGTTTTGTCCGTTCTTGAAGTAGTTCCATCTCATGAATAGTCGTTTTTAAATCTACTTCTATTTTATTTTTGATTTGTTCTCGTTGCGTTATAGTCACTGTACATCCCCTTTGTTTTGGCAAAAATTTAATCTACTTTGTGGCATAATTCACCGCCTATTTTGAAAAAATCACGCCATTATAGAGTAATTTCTCTTGTGGTCCAATTATGAAGGAAAAAGATGTTAGAACTGTTTAAACAAGAGAAAAGCTTTTTAACGAGAGCCAAAGAGAAGAACGCTTTAAAATACGTGCTTAGATTTGACGAAAATGGCGCCTTTCTTGAAGTATGCGACAATAAGTTCGGCGTAATTAAAGATATTGACTTTAGAGTTTACAATGGACTTGACAGAGAGATACTTCAATACATGGAACGCTCAATCGAAGAAGATTTTTTTAGCGTAAACTGGGAGAGTGAAGAGACGCATACTTATCTTGGCAAACACATGAGGCTCGTAGAACTTTTGAGAGAGTACGGTAAGGTTTATGACGCCAAAGGAGATGAAATTAGTTTCCAAAGCGGCATGTTTAGCGTAGAACTCGTTTTGATAAAAAAAGAGCGGGAGTTTGCGTCGTTTTCAAAGATAGAGTCTCATGCCGAGTTTCAGTTTATAAACGGCAGTTACGTTTTAGCGCAAAACAAGATATTCCATGTAAACGGCGTTGGCGAAAATTTTAACAAATTGAAAAGTTTTGACACGATTGTAAAAGAGGAGAAGCTAGAGGAGTTTCTCACCATCTTGTTCACCCACTTTGAAAACGTAAAGGTAAAATATGAAGATTACTCGGTTGAATTTAAAGAGGAAAAAAGGCTTATAAAACCCGCGGTGATTTTGGAAAAAATCACAAGCGAGAATGAACTTGCGCTCAGAACTTCGGCAACGGTTGGAAAATTAAGCCCCGAGTTTTTCAACGATTTTAACATCTCCAAAATCGCGCTTATCAATGAAATGGAAAAAAACATCGCCGTTTACGAGTGCGATTTTAGCGACGTGTTCGAGATTTACGGAACGATTTTTTCTAAACTCAATTCACTTAAACGCACGCTAAAAGGGGCGAATTTTAGCGAAGAAGATGGTCTTTTTGTCATAGACGAAGCTTTGAGTCGAGAATTTATTTTAAATAATCTGCAAATCATTTTGGAAAAAGCGCAACTTTTTGGAAGCGAAAAATTAAAGTCTTACAAATACAGCGTGGCAAAACCAACGCTCAACGTCGCCTTTAAAGATAAGATAGATTTTCTCGATGGCGGCGACGTCACGGTTAGCGTTGGCGATGAGACGTTTAAGGTTTTTGACATGATAAATCTTTATAAAAAGCACTCGTACATTCCACTGAGCAACGGTGAAAAATCTCTCATCGACAAATCTTACGTCTCGCGATTGGAGAGAATATTTAAAAAAGATGGCAAAAAAATCAAAGTTTCATTTTTTGATTTGCCAGAGATTGAAGAATTGATTCATCAAAAAGAGCAGAAAATATTTAAAAGCTCAAGAGATTTTTACGAGGGTTTCAACGCTTTAAAATCATCAAAATCAAGAATGCCAAAGCTTGGTGAAGTCGTCATGCGGGAGTATCAAAAAGATGGCGTGCGATGGTTGAAATATCTTTACGACAATAGTTTTGGCGGATGTTTGGCCGACGACATGGGTCTGGGAAAAACGCTTCAAGCCATATCTCTTTTGTCGTTCATCTATCCAAAAACAAAGGCTCCATCTCTCATCGTAATGCCAAAAAGTCTTTTGAGCAATTGGCAAAACGAACTAACAAAATTCAATCCAAACCTCTCTTTTTATCTCCACTACGCGACGAACAGAGACGTAGCCGAGTTTAAAAATCACAACGTCGTCTTGACCACGTACGCGCTCGTGAGAAACGACATAGAGCTTTTTAGAGAGATGGAGTTTGACACGATCATCTTGGACGAATCTCAAAACATCAAAAACGTAGAGTCTCAAATATCAAAAGCGGTGATGCTTTTAAATGGCAAACATAAATTCGCGCTCAGCGGAACGCCTATAGAGAACTCTCTTTTTGAGCTTTATTCTCTTTTTAGATTTATAAACGCGGGACTTTTTTCCACCGTAAACGATTTTAAAAGGGATTACGCCATTCCAATTCAAAGCGACGCGAACGAGGACGTGGCGAAAATTTTAAAAGCGAAAATATCGCCATTTTTGCTGCGTCGGTTGAAACATGACGTGCTCAAAGATTTGCCCTCAAAACAAGAACAGGTCGTTTACGTGGAGATGGACGACGCGCACAAGAAGTTCTACAACCAAAAAAGAGATTATTATAGAGAACTTTTAGACCAACAGATTGCCATCAACGGCATTGAAAAATCGAAGTTCATCATCCTCCAAGCCTTTAACGATTTGAGACAAATAGCGTCGGCTCCGGAGCTAAAAAGCGAGAACGCGATCGCTTCGTCGAAGATAGAAAATCTTTTTGAGATGCTTGAGGACATCGTTTTGAACAATCATAAAGTTCTCATCTTCGCCAACTTTTTAGGTTCGCTCGACCTTATAAGCGAAAAAGCGAACGAGCTGGGTTACGAGCATCTTCTTATGACGGGAAGCACGAGAAATCGTCAAGAGTTGGTGGACAAGTTTCAGAATGATAAAAATATAAAACTATTTTTGATGACGCTAAAAGTCGGCGGAGTGGGGCTCAACCTTACCGAGGCCGATTACGTCTTCATCTTCGATCCATGGTGGAACAAATCCGCCGAAAATCAAGCGGTGGACAGAAGTCATAGAATGGGGCAGAAAAACACCGTTTTTTCATACAAGATGATTACAAAAGGCACCATCGAAGAGAAGATTTTAGAGCTGCAATCTCGAAAGCAAGACATGACCGACATGATTATAAGCGGCGACGAGGGTGGTCTAAAACAGCTTAGCAACGCAGATTTAGACTATATTTTAGGATAATGGAGTTTTGATATGACGATGAGTTTCGCAAATTTGAAGACGGATGACTTGAAACGGGTTTTTAGCGATTGCACTCAAGCGGAGTTGCATGAACTTATACTCTACGTAGACGACGTGGCGGAGAAAAAAGAGTGCGTCGAGTTTGACGTAAAAAAGAAATATAGCGTTAAAAAGCAGATTTTAGTCAATTATATGACATCCGTTTTTTTAAGTAAAAACAGCGTTTTTAAGATCTATAAAAAACTCACAAGCACCAAAGCTTCGGAGTATCTGTATCAAAAGCTTATTTGGGAAGCTGATAAGGTGGAAACGTCCGAAATTGTAGAAAAATTTAATTATAAATTTAGAGTCAAAGAAGCGTTAACGTACGGCGTTCAAACTACAAATCTGGAAAATGAGTTGTCTCTCGTGCAAAGGATGAGAACCTTTTACTACTCAGGCGAATCGGATAGACTTTATTTAAACGCAAAATTCAAAAGCGTACTAAAACTTTTGTATCCAAAACCAAAAGATTATGATTTGGAAGCCGTTGCAAATCCCGATGAAACAAAATACGCCTATTCAAATGAGCAAGGCGTCCTCAATTTCATAGGCGTTATAGAAGAGATGTTAAAAAACAAGCTTGTGGAGTTTGGAAAAACAAATGAGAAACCGCTTGGCAAAACTCTTAACATACTTAAAAGTTCCACAGGCGTTGAAGAGTTTTATGAGCAAACGGGTTTAAACTCCTTCGTGGTGGACATGCTCACTAGAAGTTTTTATTATTATGACAGTGGAGTGAAAAGTTTTGAAAAGCCAGAGCAAAACGCTCTCAAACATTTCGTATTGGCGCAATTTGGCAATCATTTTCATTTTTTCATAACGAGAATTTTCTTGGGACACTTGAAAAAAGTAAGATACGATAGTTACTACTCAAGTGAGAAAAACCTTTTTTACGCTCTTTATAGCGTTGTTAAAGAGATGCCGCGAGATGATTACGTCAGTCTGGAAAACATTCTGAAATTTTGCAAATATAGAGATTTAAACGTGGACATAGAGAGAAAAGAGAAGGTCGACGAGTACAATATGGCCCTTCAAAGAGTTGAACATGGCAATAAATTATTGACGACCGCGTACGCGGAGGAGTATCACAACGAACTTGTTTTTGAACCTACGCTAAAAGCGTCCCTCTTTTATCTAGGAGCGTTAGGTTTGCTGGAGTTGAAATACGACGACCCGATTTCACCGTACGACGTATCCGCGAAAGATAAACCATACCTCTCCCCATGGGACTCTTTAAAGTACGTAAAACTTACAAAACTGGGCAAATACGTTTTTGGTTTTAGCGACGCTTACGAGTATGAAAAAAAAGAGACGGAAAGAAAAAACGTGAAGTTTGACGAGTATAAACCCATCATAACGGTTGATAAGCAAGATACAATCATGCAAGCGAAACTAGAACAATTTACCGAAAAACAAGACGAGGGGAGATACGTTTTAAGTCATGCGAAAATCTTTAAAGATTGTAAAACGAAAAAAGCGCTTGAATTGAAAATAGATGGCTTTTATAAACAGATAGAGGCCAACCCGCCACAAGTATTCAAAGATTTTTTTGACGAGATAAAAGTAAATACAGGCATGTTAAAAAGAAATTTAAATCAGGTCGTCATAGAGCTAAAGGAGAACAAAAAGCTTTTAAACCTATTTATGAAAAACAAAAAACTCCAAGAGTTGATAATCAAAGCGCAAGGCTATAGAGTGTTGGTAAGCAAAGAAAATTTGCCAAAATTGACTAAAATAGTAAAAGATAACGGATTTTTTATTGAGTTTTAGAGATTAAACAATATGGGGGAAAAGAAGAGTATGGTAAATATAAAGAAATGAACACTTTTGATAATTATACAAAAGAAGAGTTGATAAAAATTATTCAACAACAAGAAAAAGAGTTGGAAAGCAAAAAATATGGTCTTGTTTGGGATAAAGAGAGAGAACCTGAACAAGTTGTTCTTGATTGCGCAAATAATTTACCTATTTTAAAAGAAGTGTCGTCGAAACATATTCGTACGGATGACAGCGACGATAACATTTTGATAGAGGGTGACAATTATCACGCATTATCAGTTTTGAACTACACTCATAAAAATAAAATAGACGTGATTTATATAGATCCTCCTTACAATACAGGAAGTAAAGATTTTATT
>ERZ889078.3543-NODE-3543-length-10272-cov-46.106881_pt1 | contig 10272 bp, 10 predicted proteins | sample MGYA00521266_ERZ889078 | MGnify/ENA primary metagenome ERZ889078 (study PRJEB32303, sample SAMEA104408618) | aquatic metagenome | biome: Brackish water; feature: Pelagic; material: water | place: Baltic Sea | collected 2014-06-16T06:34:00 | depth 76,534 m ... | reverse complement strand
GTTTGACCAAACTCTGTTTTTAAAATAACTTTTTCACTAGTAAAATCATGGGCATCGTCCTCATTCACAAGTAATACATCTTCAGTATGGCGTTTCATCAACTTCTCAGTATACTTTGTTTGAGCAGAATTATTATAGTGAGCCATAATTCTTCCTGTAGTGAGATGATACCCTTTAAGTTTTTTATTTATTATCTCTTCTACCATCCCTGAAAGTTTATAGCCATGGTATCTAAATGCGCCAATTCCATCTTGTGTTCTGAAGTCTTCTCTATGAAGCACTGGAGTACCAGTTCCATCTTCAAGAATTGGCCATGAGATTCCTGCTTTTTCATTATCACGAAGCACTTTATATGAAGCACCAGAGAATCTATTTGTTGCAGTTTTTCTCACATCTTCCCAAATATCTTCTGAAGAATTAAACGCATAACCTCCACCCATCTTCTCATCAAGAAGTTTAATAACTTCCCAATCATCAGGTAAATCAGAATGTACTAAAGGTGTTGAGAGGTGAACTTTTCTCATCGCATTTATATAGACACCAGTTTTCTCGTATGCTGACTTTACACCAACAACAATATCAGCTCTTTGAGCAATATCAGTCATAAATAGCTCTTGCACAAAAATAAGTTCTAAATTTTCAAAAGCTTTGATAAGTTTGTTAAGATTTGGATGAATATGCGTTAAATCTTCACCAATATTTAGAACACCTCTAATCGTACCCTCTAGCATACCATCTACAAGTTGAGGAGTCATAAGTCCAACTTCTTTTGGTGCTTGATAATCTGGAGCATAATAAGGAAGCATACCCATATCGCATACACCTTGAACATTTGTTTGACCTCTCAAAGGCATTACACCTGCTCCATCTTTACCAATGTTTCCTGTCATAAGTGCAAGGTGAACTATTGCCATAACTGCATAAGAACCATCTACATGTTCTGTAATTCCAAGACCCCAAAGAATTAAAGATTTTTTACTTGCATATTCACGAGCAATCTCAGGGAGCATGTCTGCTAAATATTCATAGCCTGCAACATCTCTAAAAAATTCTGGATTCGCGTATGGATCTTTTAAAATATTTTCTTTAAAATCTTCAAAGTTTTTCGTTCGTTTTTGAATGAAATCTTTATGGTACAACTCTTCTGTAATGATTGTGTAAGCAATCATATTTAAAACAAGTAAGTTCGATTCATGCGGAGTCACAACCTTGTATTTTGAAAACTTATGCAATTTAATCTCACGTACATCAAAACACGCTATTGGCGTACCATTTTGTGCAGCTTTTATCATACGGTTACCTACAATCGGATGCGCTTCAGTTGTGTTTGAACCCATAACTATCATAAATTCTGTTTTATAAATATCATCAAATGGATTTGAAGCAGCTCCTTCACCAATGGTAAGTCGCATCCCCTTTAGTGATGGTGAATGACAAACTCTTGCACAGTTATCTACATGCGGTGAATTAAGTGTATGACGGGTAAATTTTTGAAAATAATAAGCACTCTCACAAGAACTCCTAGCTCCACCAAGTGAACATACTGATTTTTCACCATATTTAGCTTGAATATCTTTTAACTTCATAGCACCTGCTGTTGTAGCACTATCTAAGTCAGTTTCATACCAAATAGAGTCTAAAGAGCTTAATGAATCAGCTATTGATTCTTTAATATGAGGATTCTTTTCTAAAAAACTTTTACGGATTCGTGGTTTATTGATTCTTTCTTTAGAATCAACAAAATCAAAGCCATACGTTCCCTTAACACAGAGGTTTCCCTCTGAAGTAGCTCCATCAGGGTGTGCAAAAATCTTTTTAATTTTATTTTCTTTTGTATCTACCTGCGCAGCGATATCACAACCAACTCCACAATATGCACATACGCTATCTATAGTTACTATATTTTCCATGAAAAGATTCCTGCAATTTAATTGACGGAGTTTACAATCTTTTCTCTTAAGAATTTTGGAAGTAAATTAAGCGTTGAAATAATTATATAAAACCTAAAAGGAAAAGCATATATCCTTTTGTTTTTTTCAATCGCTTTAATGATTTTTTGCACACCCTCTTGTGTACTTAAAAGAAATGGCATCTTAAACTTATTTTTATCTGTCATCTCACTTACTATAAAACCAGGAAGAATATTTATAACTTTAATTCCCTCTTTATTATACTTATAACGTAAGCCTTCTGCATAGGCATTTACAGCCCTTTTACTTGAGCTATACGCTTTGGATGTTGGCATGGAAATAAGTGAGGCAAGAGAAGATATAAAAACAATTTTACCAGATTTTTGCTCTTGAAACTTTGGTAGCAATATTTCCAAAATTGCATGATTTGCAAGCACATTCACATCATAAAGCTTTTTAAAATCACTAAATGAAGTAAGCTCCTCTGAATGCCCTATTGAAATTCCTGCATTAAGAATTACCATATCTACAAAACCAAGAATCGCTATCTTTTTTTGTAATATCTCAAACTCTGTGACATCAGCAACTATAATTTTTACATTCTTTGCCTGAGGAGTAAGTTCTTCTTGGAGCGCTTTGAGTTTGTCTTCTCGACGCGCAAGAAGAACAAGGGAGTTTTCTTTTGTAGCGTATTGGCGTGCAAGTTCGGCACCCAGCCCAGAACTTGCACCGGTAATTAGTATCTTCACCGTCTATCTATACGATTCTTATCATAACAGGAGTGAAATTTACATAATCCAAAGAAGATAATTCTTTAATCATATTTTGAATATCTTTTTCTACTGCTATATGCGTTGAAATAAGAAGATTAGCTGAATCGCCTTTTGCAGGACGCTGTAACATTGTTTCAATCGAAATATTATTTTCTTCAAAAATTTTCGTAATTTTTGCCAGTACGCCTGCCTTATCTGAGACATTGATACGAAGATAATATTTTGACTCAATATTTGCAGTTGGTTTTAGTCTAAGCGCTTTACCTTCCATTGGTCTATCAAAACCAAGCATCGGTGTCGATTTTCCACTTCTTGCAATATCGATGATGTTGGCAACAACAGCAGAAGCTGTCGCATTTCCACCGGCACCAGGACCATAATAAAGTGTTTCACCCACTTTATCGCCAACAACAGAAATTGCATTCATAACGCCATCTATTTTTGCAATCATCTCTTCTTGTTTGATAAGTGCTGCATGCACACGAAGCTCTACTTCATTACCATCTTTTTTAGCGATTCCTAAAAGTTTTACAGCGTATCCAAACTCTTTTGCAAACTGAATATCTTCTTGAGATACATTCTCTATACCTTCAATAAGAATATCTTCAGGTTTTGCATCAATCCCATATGCAATAGAAGCAAGTATCAGAAGCTTATGCGCAGCATCGAACCCACCAACATCAAAAGTAGGATCAGCTTCTGCATACCCTAAATCTTGTGCTTCTTTTAAAATCTCATCATACCCTACTCCATCATTTGTCATCTTTGTCATCATATAGTTAGAAGTACCATTCATAATTCCAGTGATTGATTCTATATGATTTGCAGATAAACCATCACGAAGTGCATTAATAATTGGAATACCACCTGCAACAGAAGCTTCGTATTCAAAGGCGATATCTTTAGCAATTTCTTGAAGCTCATAACGATGGTATGCAAGAAGTGCTTTATTTGCAGTTACAACTGCTTTTCCACTCTCCAAAGCTTTTTTTACAACCTCAAAAGGCTCTTCAACACCACCCATAAGTTCCACTACAATATCAATCTCAGAGTCATTTAAAATATCATCCACATTATCTGTTAAAACGATATCTAAACCTCTGTCTTTATTTAGGTTTTTAACAACTCCGCTTTTGACTATAATATCAGTTCCAGCACGGGCAGAAATCACATCAGCATTATCTTTTAATATTTGAACTACACTTGTACCTACTGTTCCAACACCTATGATTCCAACTTTTATCATAATCGTTCCTTATTTTACTTCCATTTTCCTCAATAAAGGAAACTTTTCCTTTATCTATACTTTCTAGCTAAAGAATAACTACTTCTGCTTCACTTCTTCAAACTGTTTTAAAAATTCTTTAACATTTTTAGCTGCTTGACGGATTCTGTTGTCATTTTCAATTAAAGCAATACGTACATAGTTTTCGCCATAAGCACCGAAACCTATTCCTGGAGCTACACAAACACCAGCTTCTACTAGAAGTCTTTTTGAAAATTCTAAAGAACCTAAATGTGCAACACATTCAGGTAACTTAGCCCAAATAAACATACTTGCTTCATTCTTTTTAATATCCCATCCAGCTCTTGAAAAAGCTTCTAAAAACACTTCTTGACGATGATTGTATTTATCTGTTATGTCTCGTACACATTGCTGATCTCCATTGAGTGCTACAGTAGCAGCAACTTGGATCGGAGTAAACATCCCATAATCTAACCAAGATTTAATCTTTTGAAGCGCACCAATAAGTTTTTTATTTCCTACGAAAAATCCAACACGCCAACCAGCCATATTGTATGATTTTGAAAGTGTGAAACTCTCAACTGCGACATCTTTAGCACCTGGAACACTCATAATAGATGGAGTCACATACCCATCAAATGTAATATCTCCATATGCAATATCTGAGATTACATAAAATCTTTTTTCTTTAGCCATAGCAACCAAACGAACATAAAAATCTTGTGTTACTGTTACTGACGTAGGATTATGAGGAAAGTTAACCAAAACATATTTTGGGTGTGGTGAACTTTCTTTATATACACGTTCTAAATCTTCGAAAAATTTGTCTTCATCTAGTCTGTAGTGTTCATCAAATTCTATTCCAAATTTTACAACATTACCACCTGCTAAAATAAAAGAATATTCATGAATAGGGTATGTAGGATCAGGTACTACAGTCAAATCACCTGGATTTGTTATTGCATATGCTAAATGTGCATAACCCTCTTTTGAACCCATTGTTGCAACACATTCCGTCTCAGGATCAAGTATACAATCATATCTGCGTTCATACCAGTCAGCAATAGCTTTTAAAAGTTTAGGTATACCTTTACTAGTTGAGTAACCATGCGTTTTAGTCTTTTGTGCTGATTCAATGAGCTTCTCACGAATATGCTCAGGCGTATCGCCATCTGGATTTCCCATAGAAAAATCTATTACATCTGCACCTGCTCTACGCTCTTGCATTTTCAGCTCATTTACCTCTGCAAAAACATACTTTGGCAGTCTTTTCATTTTATCAAATTGAATTTCATCAAACATATTTATATCACTCCTTTCTTATCTTGAGCCACTTGGCTTTAGTATTAAATTATCTTTTACATTTTTAAGTGTGTACATATCAGAGATTTTGATATATCTTGCACCTTTTGGCATAACAAGTAAAATATTTCTTGTTTTTTTATCTTTTTGTAAAACCTCTAAGAGGTGAAGCTGTTGATCATAGTAGCTTATTTGTGGATACCAATCATCCCTAAACGAACTATTTATTGAAAGGTTTTGTATCGTTGCAATATTTAACCAATGAGCATATAAAGATCTCTTAAGCATAAACTCTTCTCCACTCACCAAGCTAGAAATATTAAGATGCGCTTCACTCATATTTATACTATATTTCCATTCCTCAGCTTTGATTTTTACAACGTCGATAATACTGCACCCGCTTTTAGCTAACTCCTCTTGCAAAATCAAAGGATCTGTTGCATACTCTGCGTTTAATACTATAGTCCATGTAAACTCTGATGCATCTAAATTTGATTCAGCAGTAACATATCTATAATATCCAATATTTCGAAGTGTATCTCCCATAATTTTTACAAAGAACAAAGGGGATCCACTAGTTTTAAAACTAAGTTTTAATTCTTGTGGTTTATCAAAAAATAAATTTAAAAGACCATTTTCTTTTAGTGTTGCAACAACCTTAACAACATCTACTCTTTCTTGTCTATAGTATTCAAATTCTGGTGAAAATATTAACTTTATAAAATCTTTATTTTTTATATATTCTTCTTCACTGACAAAAGTTTTTATTTTTTGTACTAACAGTGACTCGGCCTCCATTATATGTGGGATATCAGCTTTTATATCAGGGGTAACTACTGTTTTTTTTACTGGCGTCTCAGCAAATAAAGAGCCTAAAATAAAAAGAAAAACAGTAAAAAACCTTACCATTTACGATCTTTGTTAAGTTCTTTAAATTCTGCTACAGTTATCTTAGTAAATACTCCATCTACATACTTAAACCTCATATTTTGACTTGAAGAATATTTTTTCTTTTCACCATTTACTTCAAGATATATAGTTCCTGAACCGAATAATAATAACCAGTTTTTACTTGTATCCATACTAAAGTCATCCGTAAAAATTTTTTGGTATTTTTGATTTGTCTCAATCATAATATATCCAGCCCAAATTTTATTTACAGGAAGTATTTTTAATGTTTTTGTTCCTGCTGTAGGTTCTTCAACTGGGTCTGAAAGTGCTTCAGGTTCGATAGAATTTGTGTTTGCTAGAGATACTTCTTCATCCAAAGTATCCACAGCTTGAGTTGTATTTGTTTCTTCAACACCTTCTTCACTTGCATATTCTTCTATTTTTTCTATAATTTCAATACTTTTTTGTGCACTTTGTATATTAGAATTATCTATACTCACTTCTGTTGTAGCCATTGAGCTTAAATACACAAAACTATAATATCCTGCTGCTAAGAAAATTGCGATTAATAATATTGTATAAACAATTGAATTATTTTTTTGCTTAACTGGAGCAACAAAAACTTTCCTCTCTGAAGAACTTGCAACTCTTTGCAACTGCTCTTTTGCTTGTCTTTTAAGCTCACTTAAATCAACATCATATTCTCTTTCTAGAATAGAAATAAAGCCACTCAACTGCACAGGATGTAAGCCTTCAACAGATCCATGTATAATTGCTTGCACATGTTCTTTTGATATATGCGTGTCTTTATGAATTTTTTGTGCACCTATCTCTTTGAGTATTTTTAAATTTTCTTCCATTACTTTTCTTCTCCTATTCTCATTCTATCCATTAAAATTGCACCGGCAACGCTTACGTTAAGCGAATCAAAATCATGAACCATTTTTATACTGACTACTTCATCTAGTTTAGAAATAAGTCTTGGACTAAGACCTTCACCTTCACTTCCTAAAACAAGTACTCTTTTTTCAGCTACTACAACATCTCGGATATCTTTACCGCCCATTTCTGCCCCATACGTTGTGAAACCCGACATCTTGAAGTCGTTTACAACATCATGTACATTTTGCTCTATGGCAAATGGCATATCAAATAAAGCCCCCGTACTTGTACGCACAATCCCATCAAGTGCTAATTGTTTTACACCACAGGCAATGATAGCATCCACGCCTAAAGCATAAGCACTTCTAACTATCGCACCTATATTTCCAACATCTGTTAGACCAGATAAAATGAGTACAAACTTTTTGTGTAAAAACAATTTATACGTATGTAATTTAAAGTCACTAATCTCAGCTAGAAAGCCTTGATGTGAAGCGTTCTTACACATTTTTTGTGCAGCTTCATTTGGGATGCGCTTTACTTCAAAATTCATTTTCATAAGACGAGAATATTCTTTTTTCTCTAAATCTTTAGCAATGTATAAAGTTTTTATCATCTGCGGATAATTGTTTATTAAATAATATATTGGTTGTTTTGCATAAATTAACATGAAAGTATTCTAGCAAAAAAAAGTTAAAATGAGTTGATTTATAGCGTTTTATAAAGACAAGAGTCGGTTATAGCATTCTTTGGTGTTTTCACCGGTGATTTTACAGATGAGTTTGGCTTGTACTTTTTTAGGTAAGTCTAGTGCTAAAATATCACTTTGGCTCACAGCTGAAGCACTTTGTGCAGTGGATGCTTTTATTACAACAACCCATTCACCCCTATAGTTTCCATCTAAGTTTTTCAATACTTCAGCTGCTGTGCCATGCACATATTTTTGGTATTTTTTTGTTAACTCTTTTGCTAAAAAAAGCTCCCGAGCAGGTTCTTCTTTTTCAATCTCCCACAAAAGCTTCTCTAACCTATGAGGAGATTCATAAAGGATAGTTGTGTATCCATTATGAAGTGCTTGGAGTAAACCTTCTGCTCTTGAGGTTCCTTTATGATCTAAAAACCCGAAAAACAGCATTTTTGTTTCAACAAATCCACTTGCAACAAAAGCAGTAAGAAGTGCATTAGCACCCGGAAGCACATCATATTCAATCCCATTGTCAATGCAATAACGCACCAATACCTGTCCAGGATCACTCACCCCCGGCATTCCGGCATCACTGACATAAACAATGTTTTGCTCAAAGAAAGAAGATTCTAATTTTTCAACAAAAGATTTTTCATTATGGGAATGAAGAGAGATAAATTCTTGATTTTCTTTAAAAACTATACTGTAGCGTTCTTTTAAAATGTGGATGAGTTTTTTTGTGACGCGAGTGTCTTCACAAAGAAGTATATCAGCATCTCTGAGAACTTCAATAGCTCTCAAAGAGATATCTCCTATATTTCCTATGGGAGTAGGAACTAGGCTAAGCAAAAAGGCTACTTAGAGCTTTATTACTATTTTTTAGCGTAACGAGCGTTAAATTTCTCGATTCTACCAGCTGTATCTACCATTCTTTCACTACCTGTAAAGAAAGGGTGACATTCAGAACAGATGTCAATTCTAAGCGTGTCTTGAGCTGCTTTGTTCTCAAAAGTATTTCCACATGCACATGTTACAGTACAAGTTACAAAGTTAGGGTGAAGTTCTTTTTTCATTATTTTGCCTTTTGCTACTCGTCAAAGTACGAATAACTATATATTTTTTAAATCCGTATGGGGGCAGATTTTGTGAAGCAGGATTATAGCGAAATTAATATTAAAGTAATATTTTACTTGCTACTGCCATCACAGCACTCTCAGAACGTAAAACCATTGGCGTATCAAGTCTAAATACATCTTTATCTTTGAGTAAGTCTTTTTCTGACTTTGAAAACCCACCTTCACAACCAATGAGAATAGTATTTACTTCACCATAATCATCTAAAGTTTTATCTGTAAAATCAAAAACCTTAGCTTGAGGATACTCTTTTATAAAGTCAGTTATATTTTTAAAAGTGTCAAACTCTATGTAAGTACTTCTTCCACATTGTTGCATAGACGCTTCCAAAATTCTTGTATATCGAGGAAAGTCCATTTTAAAACTTTTTTGACTTCTATCACAAGAGATAAAAGAAATTTTTGCAACTCCTATTTCACTCAAACTTGGAAGTACTTTTTCAACTGATTTTGGATCTATCACACACCAGCCAATATGTAATGCTTTTTTGGCTTCCAATACACTTTTATATGATGAAATACAACGAAGTTCAAGACTTCTACTTTCCACACTTGTCACTTCGTAGGAGTATAAAGTATCCATATTCTCACGTGACCTAAAATCAATACTATCCCCAACCCCATGACGTCGTACTTTCACCAAATACTTAAATACTTCACCCTTAAGACTAAGTATGTCACTCGGTGTTTCATCAAGTAAAATGTATATCATAACAACATCCAAAGAGAGATACTTAGTGTAAGTACAAGCTCCATAAAAAGTAAACTAAAAGCATCTATTTTAAATTTTTCTAAGGCATTTTCTTCTTTTATATTAAGATATTTTAAAGCCTTTGAACGTCTAACTTCAAGATAAATTATTCCTATAGAAAAAACTATCATTAAAATATTTTCTACTGAAAACTCCAAATGTTTTGCCGCCATCATAACTACACCGGTGAAAATCACAATCCCAATCGGTATAGAAAAAACAGGCGTATAAAGACTCATTTGACGCTTATAGTCAGTCACATTTTTCGCTTTTTTTAACATCAGACTATTTATAAAAATAACAACTAAAATCCCCAATACCCCATAGTAATGTGTTACAATACTCATATCATACATTTCATTCATATTAGTCCTATTATAAGCTATTTAAAGCTTTAAGTTTAAAAAGTGTAGTGTTAAGTGTAGTGTCTACAAGTAACCTCTTCTAAGTAAATAGTATTAATTAGACCCATGATTTAAACTCACGAATTCTAGCACAATTTAAAAAGTAATAAACATCAATTAGTATATACCGTAGTAATTATATAGTTTAATGTCTCTAAGGATGCAGTAAATATGATTCAGAAGAGACTTAATCATAGATCTGGGAAAGTGCTCAATTACAAAATACCCTATGAAGTATTTTTTAGTGAAATGTGTCAGATAATAGCTAGTAAATTAGGAGGAAATTGTACTTGAC
>ERZ889078.3540-NODE-3540-length-10276-cov-5.556991_pt1 | contig 10276 bp, 9 predicted proteins | sample MGYA00521266_ERZ889078 | MGnify/ENA primary metagenome ERZ889078 (study PRJEB32303, sample SAMEA104408618) | aquatic metagenome | biome: Brackish water; feature: Pelagic; material: water | place: Baltic Sea | collected 2014-06-16T06:34:00 | depth 76,534 m ... | reverse complement strand
CTTGAATCATGCAGGCATCAAAGCCTCAAGCAAATTAATGGGTCTGGAGCCTAGCGAAAAAACCGGCCCTTTTTAACGCAAGCCCCTTGCCGCGCCCGCCACCTTGCGCCATCTCTCACAAGGAATTTTACAGCATGAGAAGGCCGCAAAATGCAGGCGATGATGGAATTGGCGGCGGACAACCTTTTATCTCCAATCATATTGTCCTTTGTTCTGGGCCTTGTCGCAGCCCTTGCGCGCAGCGATCTGGCTTTTCCCGAAGCGGTGGCCAAGGGCATGTCGCTCTATCTTCTTTTTGCCATCGGGATCAAAGGCGGGGTCGCTGTTGCGGGCAACGGGATGGATATGCAGCTTGGAGTTTCCTTGCTGGCGGGGATGGCGCTTTCGGCGCTGATCCCCTTCATCGGCTTTGCGATGCTGCGGGTCATGACACGGCTGAGCGTCGTGGATGCGGCCGCGGTGGCCGCGCATTATGGCTCCATCTCGATTGTGACCTTTGTCGCGGCCTCCTCGGTGCTGGATGCGCAGGGCATCGTGTTTGAGGGTTATATGGTTGCCGTAGCCGCCGCGATGGAGGCCCCCGCGATCCTGTCGGCCCTGTGGCTGATTTCGCGCAAGGGCGGCGGCGGGGCGGATGGGGGCGGGCATCTGTGGCGGGAAATTATGCTCAACGGCTCCATCGTGCTGCTGGTGGGGGCCTTTGCGATTGGCTGGATCGTAGGGCCAGAGGGAAAAGCCGAGATTGACGCCTTCATCACCGCGCCCTTCAAGGGAATCTTGTGCCTGTTCTTGCTGGATATGGGACTGGTCGCAGGCCGGGGGCTGCGGCAATCGCGCGGCGAGGTACGGGGCGGCGTGCTGGCCTTTGGGCTTATCATGCCACTAATCGGCGCGAGCCTCGGCCTTATGGTGGGCCTATTGATCGGGCTGAGCCTTGGAGGGACGACGCTGCTGATGGTGCTATCGGCCTCAGCGAGCTACATCGCGGTGCCTGCGGCGATGCGGGTCGCTCTGCCTGCCGCGAACCCTGCGATTTCGCTGACGCTGGCGTTGGGGGTGACGTTCCCTTTCAACCTGACCATCGGAATCCCGCTTTATCTGGCCGTGGCGACGGCTATTTTGGGGAGTTGATCGGATGCAGATGCATGAGGCAAAACGGGTCGAGATTATCATTGAAGCGGTGATGGAGGGGCGGCTAACGGCAGCGCTTCAAAAGGCCGGGGTTACGGGCTACACGGTGCTGCCGGTGATGGGCGGCGCGGGGCGTTCGGGCGAGTGGAGCCGCGAGGGGCAGATCGGGCGCTCGGGCATGGTGGCCGTGGTCTGCCTGATCCGGCCGGAGCGGCTGGAAAGCCTGCTGGAGGCAGCCTTTGCCGTGGTGGAGCGGCATATCGGGGTGGTCAGCGTTTCGGACACGAAGGTGGTGCGGGCCGAGCGGTTTTAAGGCCTACACGGCGCGCATGGGCGGGCGGTTTGGCGGCACGCAGGCCCGGCGCAAGGTATCCTGCGGCAGGGTTTGGATATTTTTGAATAGATGAAATGGGGGTCAGGATCGGAGCAAGGCTCTGAGCGTTGCAATCTCGGCTGTGGTTTCGGGGGTGATTTCCAAAAAATTGTCAGGCTTCAATGCGATGAATTGGATGCGAAAATACTGTCATTCCGCCCCATGGGCGCCGAGCGAAAGGCCAACCGTAGGGTGGTGTGCTTCAGCGGCACTGCACCCTACCGCAGTTTCAGCGTGGCCAGACCAATCAACGCGAGGATCAGGGAGATGATCCAGAAGCGGATGACGATCTGCGGCTCGGCCCAGCCTTTTTTCTCAAAGTGATGGTGGATCGGGGCCATCAGGAACACGCGGCGCCCGGTGCGTTTGAAGTGGAGGACCTGGATGATGACCGAAAGGGCTTCCACCACGAACAACCCGCCGACGATGGCCAGCACGATCTCATGCTTGGTGCAGACCGCGATGGCACCCAGCGCGCCACCCAACGCGAGCGAGCCGGTATCGCCCATAAAGACCGCGGCCGGGGGGGCATTGTACCACAAAAACCCAAGGCCGCCGCCGAAAAGGGCCGCGGAGAAGATCAGAAGTTCACCCGTGCCGGGGACGAAATGTACGCCCAGATATTCGGTGTAATTATAGTTACCTACAATATAGGCGATGACGCCAAGGGTTCCGGCTGCAATCATCACGGGCATGATGGCGAGGCCGTCGAGCCCGTCGGTCAGGTTCACCGCATTGGCGCTGCCCACGATCACGAGCATGCCGAAGGGGATGAAGAACCAGCCCATATCGATCAGCACGTTTTTGAACACCGGCATGGCGAGGGTGTAAGACAGCGCGGGCGGATGCGCCCAAGCAGCGGCGGCCACGGCCACGGCGGCGATGATCAGGCCAAGGGTGAAGCGGACCTTGGACGACACGCCATTGGTGTTTTGCTTGGTGACCTTGGCGTAATCATCGGCAAAGCCGATCAGCCCGAAGGAGAAGGTGACGCCGAGCACGATCCAGACGTAAGGATTATCAAGCCGCGCCCAAAGCAGCGTTGAAAACAGCAGCGCCGAGAGGATCAAAAGCCCTCCCATCGTCGGCGTGCCAGCTTTGGCAAAATGGCTTTGCGGGCCATCACTGCGGATCGGCTGACCCTTGCCCTGGCGACGGCGCAAGAAGTTGATCAGCGGCAGGCCAAAGATAAAGCCAAATATCAGCGCTGTAAAAAACGCCATACCCGCACGGAAGGTGATGTAGCGGAACAGGTTGAACACGTCGCCGCCGTCAGAAAACTCGGTTAGCCAATATAGCATTCACTCTGCCCCCTGAGTTGATCTGCCCGGTTGCCCCAATTTACGCAAGGCGTCAACCACAAGGCTGACCTTGATGCCTTTTGAGCCTTTGACCAGCAAGATATCGCCCGCATCGGCCAAATGCGGCGCTTTAAGCAACAGCTCAGCTGCGGTTGCGACCCAATGGCCACGCTTGGATCTGGGCAGGGCTTCGTGCAGCGCCTGCATCCGGGGGCCGACACAATGGACGAGCGCGATATGGGCCAGCGCCGGATGGTTGGCGATATCGGCGTGGAGCTGGGCCTCGGTGGGGCCCAGTTCCAGCATATCTCCGAGGATGGCAATCCGGCGGCCCTGTGCGATGCGGCCCATACGGTTGGTGGGCTGGCAAGCGGCCAGCAGATCAAGGGCGGCGGCAATGGAGGCGGGATTGGCGTTGAAGGCATCATCGATCAGCCCGAAGCTAAGACCTTCGACCGCATCAAGCTGGATCGTTTCGCGGGTGCCACGGCCCGAAGGTGGCGCCCAGCGGCCCAGATCGGTGGTGGTAAGGGCGCGGTCCAACCCCAGCGCATCCGATGCCGCCAGAACCGCCAGCGCATTGGCAGCAAAATGGCGGCCCGGTGTGGCAAGCTTGAAGAGCATATCCTGCCCGGCGTGGCGCGCGCGCGCTATGGTGGCGAATTCGGTAACCTGCACATCCGTGAGCCGGTAATCGGCCTGTGCATGGGTGCCAAAGAGTACAGTGCTGACTCCTGCCAGTGAGGCTTTGGCGGTGAGGATCGGCGTCAGTTCCAGATCGGCGGGCAGGATGGCGGTACCGCCCTCCTCAAGCCCGTCGATGATTGAGGCCTTCTCGGCGGCGATGCCTGCGAGGTTCTCAAACGCCTCCAGATGCGCGGGGGCAACGGTGGTGATGATGGTGACATGCGGGCGCGCCAAGATTGCAAGCGGGGAGATCTCGCCGGGATGGTTCATGCCGATCTCGATCACCGCGATGCCGGTATCTTTGGGCATACGCGCCAGAGTAAGCGGGACGCCCCAATGGTTGTTGTAGCTGGCCTCGGCGGCGTGGAGCTTAGCCTGCCGCCCAAGTGCCATGCGCAGCATTTCCTTGGTGGAGGTTTTGCCGACCGAGCCTGTGACGCCGATCACGCGGGCATCTGTGCGGGTACGGGCGGCGCGGCCCAGATCCGCAAGTGCACGCAGTACATCGGGGACGACAAGCAGCGGCGCATCAGGGGAGACACCTTCGGGGACACGCGAGACGAGAGCGGCGGCGGCACCTTTTTCGAGGGCGACTGCAACGAAATCATGGCCATCGCGAATATCTTTGAGCGCCACGAAAAGATCGCCGGGTTGTAGGGTTCTGGTGTCGATGGAGACGCCTGTGGCCTGCCAATCAGTAGTGGAGATGCCGCCCGTGGCCTGTGTCGCGTCTTGAGAGGTCCAGAGTGGGGTCATGGGCGGGGCAGTCCTTTTGGGCAACAGGGTTGGTGGCAGCATGGTTGGCAAGCGCCGAGTGATTTCACATCCCCCGGCCCCCCCTATGAGTTATTTGGCCGAAGATAACGGCGGAAGGGGAAAAAGTGGCAAAGCGGCAGCATCAAATCAATCCATCAAGGGCGGCGACTGCGATGGAGGCCTGTTCGACATCATCGAACGGGTAAATCTGGCCTTTGATAGTTTGGCCAGATTCATGGCCTTTACCTGCGATCAGCAGCGCATCGCCGGGACCAAGCGCATCGACGCCGCGCAAGATCGCCTCGGCGCGGTCGCCCACCTCATTGGCCTCGGGGCAAGCGGCCATGATGGCGGCGCGAATGGCGGCGGGTTCTTCGGAGCGGGGGTTATCATCGGTCACAAACAGCACATCGGCATGAGCGCTGGCAGCGGCCCCCATCAGCGGGCGTTTGGTGGTATCACGGTCGCCCCCGGCCCCAAACACAACAACGATGCGGCCCATCACATGCGGGCGCAGCGCCTGCAAGGCGGTGGCAATGGCATCAGGGGTATGCGCGTAATCGACAAAAACAGAGGCACCATTCTGACGAGTAGCGGCCAATTGCATGCGCCCGCGCACGCCGGTAAGTTGTGGCAGGGCCGCAAAGATGCGGCCCGGATCATCGCCTGCCCCAATCGCAAGCCCGGCGGCGAGCAGAACGTTTTCTGCCTGAAAGCCGCCGATCAGGGCGAGGCGGATCTGGTGCACCTCGCCCAGCCATTCGAGGCGCAGATCCTGGCCCGTTGCATCAAAGCGCTGACCCATGAGGCGCAGATCGGCGTTGGGGCAGCGGCCCACGCGCAGCACATCCTGACCGCGGTCTTCGGCGATGGCGGCCATATCTTCGCCGCGCGCTTCATCGATATTGATCACAGCGACGCCATCCTCGGGCAAAAGCCGCGAAAACAGACCCGCTTTGGCCTCAAAATACGCCTCGAACGTTTGGTGGTAATCGAGATGATCTTGGGTGAAATTGGTAAAGCCCGCCGCCGCTAGGTGCACGCCATCGAGACGGCGCTGGTCGAGGCCATGGGAGGAGGCTTCCATCGCGACATGAGTGATGCCAGCGTTTGCGGCTTGCGCGAGCATACGGTGGAGCGTGATGGGCTCGGGCGTGGTATGGGGCGATGGGGCGTGCCATGCGCCCTCCACCCCCGTGGTACCGATGTTGATGGCAGCGTGATCGAGTGCCATCCAGATCTGGCGGGTGAAGGTGGCAACGGAGGTTTTGCCATTGGTGCCGGTGACAGCAACGATTGTGGCGGGCTGACTGCCGAACCAGAGCGCTGCGGCATAGGCCAGTGCCTGACGCGAATCTTGGGTGACGATCAGCGCTGCGCCACTCAGATCATCGCCCATATCAGCGCGCGCGAGGGCCGCGCCTTCGGCATCGGTCAGCACGGCGCTGGCCCCGCGGGCCACTGCGGCCTTGATGTAATGCGCGCCGTGAATCACCGCGCCGGGCATGGCAGCAAATAGATTGCCGGGCTGAACCGCACGGCTATCGACGCATAGTCCTGTAATAAAAGGGTTATCGCCGCCGCGTGCGGTCAGGCCAAGATCGGAGAGTTTTCTGGCCTGTGTCACATCTGCCCCCTGGGTGCGAATTACGGTTTGGCTGCTGATACCGCATTTGGGGCGAGGGTTTCAATCTGTGGTCTGAGGCCCAGAAGCGGTGCCGTGCGGCGAATGATCTCGGCGGCGACAGGCACGGCGGTCCAGCCGGCGGTGCGGCGTGGCTTTGGGCCGGTGTTTTCAGAGGCTTCATCCAGTGTCACCACCAGAACATACTGCGGATCGGATGCGGGGAACATGGCCGCGAAAGTGTTGATGTTCTTTCCCTTGTCATAGCCGCCGCCAGGTTTAACCTTATCGGCAGTCCCGGTTTTACCCCCGACCTCATAGCCTTCAACTTCGCCAAAGGACGCGGTGCCACGGGTGACGACCTGGCGCAGCATGGCGGCGGCGGCCTCTGCGCTGGCAACGGACATGACACGGGTGCCGACAGGCGTCTTATCGCGCTTCAGAAGCGTAGGCGGCAGCATTACGCCATCATTGGCGATCGCAGCATAGGCTGAGGCAAGATGCATCGGGCTGGCCGACATGCCGTGACCGTAAGAGGTGGTGATAGTGACAATATCAGTCCAACGTTTGGGGATCAGCGGGGCTGCACCGGGGGCCTCCGTCAACTCAATCGGGACGGGATCGAAAAAACCGAGGGATTTGTAAAATGCCTGCTGGCGCTCGCCGCCGATTTGCAGCGCCATATGGGCTGTGCCGACGTTGGAGGATTTCACGATCACATCGGTGACTGACAACAGCGGGCCGTAATTCTTACCTTCAAATTCGCCGATCCTGTGCTTACCCCAGCGCAGGGGGGCATCAGCATCGACCATGGAATCAGGGGTCACCAACCCCAGCTCCATAGCCTGTGCGGCGGCAAAAATCTTAAAGGTAGAGCCGAGCTCATAGACACCCTGCACCGCGCGATTAAATAGCGGGCTGTCGCCGGGGTCGCCCTTAACAAGAAAGTTCGGGCGGTCGTTGGGATCAAAATCGGGCAGGGAAACCATGGCGATAACCTCGCCGGTGTGTACGTCCAGCATGATGCTCGCAGCCCCTTTTGCGTTCATCATGATCATGCCCGCCTCAAGGATCTCGTGCATGGCGGATTGGACGGTAAGGTCTATCGAGAGCGCAAGCGGGATAGAAGCCTGAGCAGGGTCGCGCAACCGGGCATCCATGGCGCGTTCCAGCCCGGCGGTGCCGATCACCTCAGCTGAATGGACGCCTTCAGCGCCAAAGGAAGACCCGCCAAGGATATGAGCCGCGAGGTTGCCGTTGGGGTAAAGCCGCATATCGCGGGGGCCGAACAAAAGGCCGGGATCCCCAATATCATGCACGGCCTGCATCTGCTCGGGGCTAAGCTTTTTGCGCAACCAGAGGAATGAGCGGCCATCGGTAAAGCGGCGCTCCAGATCTTCGGCTTTCATATCGGGAAAGAGCTTGGCCAGCTCGCGCGCGACGCGGGGCGGGTCCACCATCTGTTTTGGATGGGCGTAAAGCGCATGGGTGGAGAGGTTGGTGGCCAACAACCGGCCATTGCGATCAGTGATATCGGCGCGCAAGGCGCTGATATCGGCACCAGAGGACGCGGAACGGGGCTCCATCGGCTCGGACGCGGCCAGAAGGCCCATGCGGGCCCCGACCACAAGAAAGGCAGCAAAAAAGGCAAGACCCAGCAGCAAAAGCCGCCCCTCGGAACGGTTTTGGGCGCTGGCACGGGCCTCTTCGGCACGCAGGCGGATATTCTCGCGTTCGATATGATCGGGGTTTTCGCCTTTTTCACGGGCGGACAAGACACGGGCCAGCGGCCGAAGGGGTGTACGGATCATAGTGGTTCCTCCGCTCCATCAACGGGACCATCCAGGCCACCAACAGTATCCACGGGCACCCCAAGTTCGAAGGCAGAGATGGGCGGCAACGGGTAGACCACCTGATCCAGACGGCCAAACTGCCCCGGTTCCAGCGGCAAAAGGCCTAGGCTGTCAAAGTTCAACGCCACAAGGTCCCGCAGCCGCGAAGGGCGGTTGAGATACGCCCATTCAGCGCGTTGCCTGGACAATCCTTCGCGCAGGCTGGCGATCTCATGGTTCAGCTTGGAGACATCCTTCAGAGCCAACTGCGTGGCGTAATTTTCGCGGTACGCCCAAAATGCCAACGACATCAAAACCATAACAGACAAGATGAACATTAAGGGGCGCATCAGCGGCTTCCTTTTCTTGCAGATCCGGCTTTTCTGGCAGATCCGGCCTTTTGGACAGGTTTATGCGTGGGGCGTGTGTTGTAACTGGTAGGCAACACCGGCACGCCAAGGGCGGCAGGATCGACCGGGCCTGCTGGGGCATGGGTACGTTGGCCGACGCGCAGCTTGGAAGACCGCGACCGGGGGTTGCGGGCAATCTCTTCGGCATCCGGTGCGACGGCGCCTTTGGTCACGAGGGTGAAGCGCGCAGTATCTTCGGCGCGCTCAGGCGCATAGCGGTTAGTTTGCGCGTCGTTGCCCGAACGATTAAGGAAGAAACGCTTGACGATCCGGTCCTCAAGGCTGTGGAAGGTGACAACGGCCAGCATCCCACCGGGCTTGAGCGCACGTTCAGCGGCCATAAGCCCCTCAATCAGTTCAGAAAACTCGGTGTTCACGGCAATGCGGATGGCCTGAAAGCTGCGGGTTGCGGGGTGGCTTTGCCCCGGTTTGGGGCGCGGCAGGCAAGCCGAGACGATCGCGGCCAGTTGCAGCGTGGTGGTGATTGGTGCGGTGGCGCGGGCGGCGACAATGGCGCGCGCGATGCGGCGCGATGCGCGCTCTTCGCCATAATGATAGAGGATATCGGCGAGGGCCTCCTCAGACGCGGAATTAACCAGATCTGCGGCACTTTCACCGCTTTGGGCCATGCGCATATCCAACGGGCCATCCTTGGCAAAGGAGAACCCGCGCGCGGCCTGATCAAGCTGCATCGACGAGACGCCAAGATCGAGCACGATGCCATCGAGCGCTTCGCCCGCGTATTGGTCAAGTTCAGAGAAATTGCCCGGCACGAGGTGCAAACGGTCGCCATATTCATGCGCCCAAGCGGCGGCCATCTGAAGCGCCAGCGGGTCACGATCCACCCCGGTTACAGTTTGCGCCCCAGCGGCAAGCAAAGCACGCGCATAGCCCCCGGCTCCAAAGGTGCCATCGAGCCAATGGCCCGAAACCGGGCCCACGGCCGCAATCAACGGGCCGATCAGAACGGGAATATGCGCCTGATTGTCAGGGGATATGGGGCGATCAGGGGCAGGATCGCTGTGTTCCAAGGCTTATACCCCCGGATCAGCGCCGCCCAGGAGCGACAAGATATCCATGCCCTCGGGAAGCTCATCATCTTCCGCGTCCAGGCTACCGCTGATCGCGTCATAAGTGTCACGCTTCCATATCTGAAAGCGATCCAGCGTGCCCGCGAAGGCGGTTTCATCACCATCGGCAAATTCGATCTTGTCGCGCACTTTTTGCGGCAAAACTATACGGCCATTCTCATCAATTTCCACGGTGAGTGAGCGGGTGATCAGATCCCGCTCCAAAATCATCCGCTGCTTGGAACCAGTGGGCAGCCTACGCACGCGGGCAGCCAGCATATCGGCCTCATCTACGGTGTAACATTCGACGAACTGCCGGGCTTTGCCACCATAAACCATGACGATGCGAGTGCGGGGGAATTCGCTGCTGGGCGGGTCACCTGCGTCGAGGACACGTCGAAAAGCCGCAGGGATGGATACCCGCGCCTTGCTATCTACCTTTTGGTAGTATTCGCCTCTGAAGTCTTCCGACACGGTAGGTTTGCCCTTTGCGCCCTCGTAATCTCTTTACCGGTCCGCAAAGCGGACGGGCCTTAGTGATGTCCGTAAAACGGACAACGGCGGATCGGGCTGCTGCCACTGCCCAATCCGCCGCCCTGTCCCGTTTCCGGGCTTCTCCGGCTGCGCGCGTCACCTGGGGGGGGGATGTCTGCTCGCGCACTCGCCGAATTCTGTTTCTTATCGGAAGCGAAAAGCGGTTGCCTGTATGAGCCTGCTATTTTCGCCTTTTCGGGGTCTTTGGTTGCCCCTGTTTGTCTTGCCCGCTTTTGCTTCCGTGATCTAGAAATGACATGGGAATTCATGGGACGCAAACAAATTTTTACATGAAGAAGGGCATATATTGCTTTTGAGAGGCTCGCAGAACAGCATCTGGTAGGGGAACCGGGCTCAAATTGTCTAATTGTGCCGCAATGAGCGCCACGAACCACTAGATATAGACAAAACGGTTACCACCCAGATATTCCCAATAAATCCCAATAACTTTCTAAATCAAGATAGATAGCCTCGCGAACTATGCGATTCCGCCTTTGATATTAGGTAAAAATGCCAGATCCGAAAGGGAAACACCCGAAAGTGATTCGGAATCGGACG
>ERZ889078.3539-NODE-3539-length-10280-cov-6.946504_pt1 | contig 10280 bp, 7 predicted proteins | sample MGYA00521266_ERZ889078 | MGnify/ENA primary metagenome ERZ889078 (study PRJEB32303, sample SAMEA104408618) | aquatic metagenome | biome: Brackish water; feature: Pelagic; material: water | place: Baltic Sea | collected 2014-06-16T06:34:00 | depth 76,534 m ... | reverse complement strand
CCGGCGTGGAGTTGGTTGAAGCGCTGAACATGGACGGCGCTGATCGTGTCAGCGCGATCTGGCAGCGCATCGGTGTCGAAGTACAACCAGAACACGGACCCCTGGCGCTGAACTTGCGGCCAGGACCGACCGGCCGCGGCAAACCGACGCTCGAGGCGTTGGCCCAGCTCCTCGAGGCGCGCGTAGATCGTGCCGTCCTGGAGCTTGCTGAGCGTAGCCACCCCAGCCGCCATGGAGACGGGGTTCCCGCTGAGCGTTCCAGCCTGATAAACCGGGCCCGTAGGGGCAAGCTGCGACATCAAGGCGGTCGGGCCGACGACCGCGCCGACGGGCATCCCGCCACCGATCACCTTGCCCAGCGTGACGAGATCGGGCTGCACGCCCACGAGCGCGCCGTACCCACCCCAGCCGACGCGAAAGCCAGAGATGACCTCGTCAAAGATCAACAGCGAGCCGTGATCCGCGGTCAGGCGGCGCAGGCCTTGGAGGAACGCCTGCGACTGCTTGAGCAGACCGTTGTTGGCCGGCATGGGTTCAAGCAGCACCGCCGCGACCTGATCGGGATGCGACGCAAAGACATGGGCGACCGCCTCCAGATCGCCGAACGGCAGCTGCAGCGTCAGCGCCGCGATCGGCGCCGGCACACCCGCGCTGGAGGGCTCCGTGTCGCCCTCTGCGGCGGTGATGAGGCCGCTGCCGGCTTTCACCAGCAGCCCGTCGCTGTGGCCGTGGTAGCCGCCCTCAAACTTGATGATGAGCGGTCGGCCGGTGATGCCGCGCGCGAGGCGGATCGCGGTCATCACCGCCTCGGTACCCGAGCTGACAAAGCGGCACTGCTCAAAGCCCGGAAATGCCGAGACGATGAGGCTGGCGAGGTCGACCTCGCCGACATGGCACGCGCCGAAGCTCAAGCCACGGCCGGCGGCGTCGGTGACTGCGGCCACCACGTCAGGGTCGGCGTGACCGAGGATGAGCGGTCCCCACGACATACACAGATCGGTGTAGACGTTGCCATCGGCGTCGGTGGCGTGGCGCCCGCTCGCGCTGGCGAAGAACACAGGGTCGCCAGGCACGGATCCAAAAGCACGGACCGGGCTGTGCACGCCGCCTGGGGTGACGAGACGGGCGCGGGCGAAAAGATCGGCGGAACGCGGGTTCATGGAGGCTCCTGCTGTTCGTTGCGGGCGATTGCGTCACCGGCAGAGATGGCTCGCCGCGACGATGGCGTCGACAGCGCTCGCTAGCGACGGGTCTTTTGCCACAGCGGCGGCACGCACGCCATGGTGTGCCAGGAGATGAGCCGCCGTTGTCGGGCCGATGCAGACCAAGGCGGCGTCTCGTAGTGACGGCAGCCAGGCCAGCAATCGGTCGGCGGCTGACGGCGCCGCCAGGTACACGACGTCGGCCGCCGCCGCAGCGATAAGGCTGTATTCCTGGGCTTCTGGCGCTTGATTGCCATAACATACCCGCGGCACGTAGCGCACCCCGCGCGCGTGGAGTCCGGTGGCCAGCTCGGGGCGAGCGTGGGCGGCGCACGGGTGCGCGACGACCGGCGACGCGTCGGAGGTCAGGGCGTCGGCGAGCGCTTCAGCGAGCGCGGCGCCGTGTGCCGGGTTCGCCTCGACGTCGGCCCGCAAACCTGTCGCCACCAGGGCCGCGCGGGTCGCCGCACCGACCACGCCGATCCGGCCACCGGCGGCCTGCCAGGCGACGACGCCGTGACGTGTCGCGGGCGGGGCCGCCGCGCCGCAGAAGAAGCGAACGGCGTGCGGACTGGTGAAGGCCAGGGCGTCCACCTGGGCCAGCGCCGTCGGCAGATCGAGCGGAGCGCCGACGATGGGCTGCAGGGCCGCCGTCGGCAGCTCAACGACGACGAAATCGCGGTCGACGAGCTGCTGCCGAAGCGCTTGATTGTCCGCGGTCGCCCGAGTGAGCAGCACCGTGCGAATCCGCGGCGCGCTGTCTGCCTGGGCTGGAGACATGGCGACCCGCCCTAGCAGATGCTCTCGAGCGTCATGTCGAGATCTGCCATGTGCGGACCCCGATCGTGGCTGGGTCGCGGCAGTTGAAAGGTCGGCAGCGCACGATCTGCTGCGGCGACGGCGTGTTCACCCAAGGCGAGCGCCGCTACGATCTGCGTCCCGGTCAGGACGTGCCCGTGTACGGCGCCGAATGCGGCGGCGTAGCGCAGCCCGATCGCAAAACCGTCGAAGAACTCGGCGTAACCGCGGATGATCGTGAGGTGACGATCGAGCGGCACATGAAACAACCGCGCGCCGAGGTACCCTTCGATCGCCTCGGCGAGGGCGCGCTCGGCCGGCACGACCCACGTCTTGAGATCGGCGCGCCAGTCTCCCGCCAGCGCGACCGCGAGGCGGCTCTGCGCGTCCGAGTCGAGGGCCAGATCGTTCTTGAACAGCGGCGCGACGGCGAAGGCGAAGGCGGCGAGCTCGGCGGCGTCCCCCGCGGCGACCCGGGCCTCGAGGAAGCCGCGCCAGGCGAGAAAGAGGCGACCGTTGATGGCTGGCGCGGCGCTCGGCAACGCCCGCTCATTGGCGAGCGTCGCGAGCAGGCCGGCGATCTCGGCCATGCGCGCGAGCAAGGGCTGACGACGGTCGGCGATGGCGTCCAGCACCATGTCCCTGAGCGTCCGAAAGTCCTCCCACGGCATGCGGGTGCGCGGCGTGATGCGCACCTCCTCGAGCCCGTCACGAAATCGGAAGACGGCGAGCGGCGTCCGCCAGCCGCCCTCCGCGTGCGCCACGGTCGCAGGTTCATCCGTCGCGGCGAGTCTGCCCCGCACGACGGGCGAGAGCGTCGACATCCCGACCTCCACGCCGTCAGGCGTCGCCCACGCCCACACCGGAAAAGCGCTCAGGGGCTCCTGAACGTCGTTGATGTCGCCGACAGGGAGTCCGTCGGTCAGCGCGGTCCGCACCGCCAACTCCGCCGCGACGGGCGGAAAAGGTACCTCTGAGGGCTTCTTGCGACGCCGATCCGCCGGTGTGTTGGCGTCCCATGCCTCCTGTGCAGCGGGCAGCCACGACCGAGAGGGACAGGTTTCGAGCTCACCAGAGATGCCGTCGAGCGCGGCCATGAACAGCACCTGCATGATTCGAAACTCCTCCAGTTCAGGGACGCCGCGCATCATTGCAGCCAGACCGACAAAAAGCGACGAGGGCGGCTGGAAGGCCGCCCTCGTGCGTCTAGCTTCGTGCTGTGATCAACCCTTGACGGCTTTCTGCATCCAGATGAGGCGACCGTTCGGGCCAGGAACGCTGCCCTTGATGAGCAGCAGGTTCTTCTCTGGCTCGATGCCGACGACCTGAAGGTTCTGCACGGTCACACGCGAGTTGCCGTAGTGTCCGGCCATCTTCTTGCCCTTGAGGACGCGACCCGGCGTGGTGTTCTGGCCGAGCGAACCACCGTGACGGAACTTCTCGTGGGTACCGTGCGTGGCCTTCGGCGCGTTGAAGTTGTGACGCTTGATGACGCCGGTGAAGCCGCGACCGATGCTGGTGCCGATCACGTCGATGAACCCACCAAGCGAGAACAGGTTCACGTTGATCTCTTGGCCGACTTCCATCAGCGCGACGTCGCCCGCCTCAAGCCGTGCTTCGCGCAGGTGGGCTTTCGCCTCGACGCCCTGCTTCGCGAAGAATCCGGCCTTGGGCTTGTTCACGTGCTTGGGCTTGACGTCGCCGTAGCCGACCACGATGGCGTTGTAGCCGTCGACACCGTCTTCAGTCTTGACGCGAACCACCGTGCAGGGGCCTGCGTCGACGACGGTGACCGGGATGCGATCGCCTTCTGGTCCGAAGATCTGGGTCATGCCGACTTTGCGGCCAAAAAGTCCAATGCTCATGTCGATGCTCCTGCTGCACGTCTTTGCTGTGCGCTTGGTGGAGTCCGGGTCCGATTGGCTGCTGGCGTTCAGCAGCGTCGGCCCAAGAGTGCCCCCGCGAAACGTGGGGGCGGCGGGTTGTAGCGGCGTTCGATGTGGCAGTCAAGCGAAGCGTCGCCGCGTCGCACCCAGACCTAGCTGTCGGGCCCGTTCACCCAGCGGTGCAGCCGTGGGCTTGAGAAGACCCCAGAGCCCAGCCACTCCCCCAACGCGTAGAGGCTGCCCGTGGCGACCAAGCCTGCGGAGAGCGGCGCTTCGCGGCACGCGTGATGAAAGCAGCCCTCTGAGCTGGCGACGGCGGTGCTGGCCAACGGCGCGCAGGCGTCGACCATCTGGGCGAGCTCCTCAGCCCGCCGCAGTCGAGCGCTGGTCATTCGCGGCAGCCAGAAGGTGTCCGTCACCGGCGCGAGGAGACGAATGAGCTCCTCTGGATCCCGGTTGTCGCGGACGGACAGCATCACGTGCCACCGCTCACTGCGAACGGCGAGCGCCGCGACCAGGGCGCGCATCCCGGCAGGGTTGTGCGCGCCGTCGATGACAACCATGGGTTTCGTGGAGATCACCTCAAGGCGCCCCGGCCACTGGACTTCGGCGAGGCTCCACGACACCTCGACGAGCGGCTGAAGGGGTCGCTCCCAGACGCGTTGAAGCTCGGCGTAGGCCAACACCGCGGTAGCGGCGTTCTCGAGTTGGTGGGCGCCGTGCAGCGCCACCTCGATGTGCAGCGGCTCCGGCAGCGCGGGCCCTTTGAGCACGGCCGAGGTGCCAAACCCCTTGCCGCTGACGCTGATGTCTTCGATGAGGATGTCGGTGCCCACCTTGCTGATCGGGCAATCCAAGCCGAGGCGCCTCGCAGCGCCGATCGTGACGCTGGGCTGCGCGACCACAAGCGGTCGACCCGGCCGCGCGATCGCGACCTTCTCACGGGCGATCGCGGCGAGTGACGTGCCGAGCACGCGGGTGTGATCGCGGGCGATCTGGGTGACGACCGCGACCAAGGGATCCGTCACGTTGGTCGCGTCCAAGCGGCCGCCTAGGCCCACCTCCAAGACCGCGATCTCGGCCTTTTGGTCACGAAAGATCAAAAACGCGGCGGCCGTCAGGACCTCAAACGGCGTGGGTTGCAGCGCGTCCGAGACGTCACGAATCTGCACCAGCGCGGCGTCGAGGCGCTCCGCGGAGACGCACCGATCGCCGAGACGAATGCGCTCCCGCGTCTCCACCAGATGCGGCGAGGTGAAGTGGCCGACCCGCACACCTGCGGCGTGCAACAGTCCCGCCAACATCGCGGAGGTGGAGCCTTTGCCGTTGGTCCCCGCCACCACCACAGTGGGCGTAGCGAGGTGCGGGGCGCCCAGGGCCTCCAACAGCGCGTGCATGCGGTCCAGCCCCAGCTGCATACCGGCGGCGCTGCGGCTGGCGAGCCAGCGGTGACCTGGGCCATCGTGCGAAATCATCTCGTGGTTCATGGATTCCCGTCCGCTACGGCGGCGTTCAACGGCCCACCAGCCCTTGGTCGATGAGCTGATTGTGCGCCTGCCGCGCTGTCTGAACCACTCGGAACTCACGGACGTACGTCTGGTTGCCGGCGTCGAACCCAAGCGCGAGCTGCAGCTCTGCGACCGCGGCGTCATAGCGGCGCGCGTACTTGTTGACCTGGGCTCGATTCCAGTGCACCCGACCCAGCGCCGTCTTTCGCGTCCCCGGCGTTGTTTTTAGCACCGCGAGCGCCTGGGTGTAGGCCGCGAGCGCGTCATCGTAGCGCGACTGGGCCATGCGCTTCGCGCCGGTGTCACAGAGCCCCTCCGCGGCGCCTTTGCAGTCGTACATCGTCGCCGTCACACGTGCGCGATGCGGCACGACGAGGTGCGCGATCCGCTGCGCCACGCGCAGACGCATCTTGCGCAGCAACCCATGGGTGCGAGGCGGGCGGGGCGCGACGTCCCGCACCTCTGGGGTGCGTCCGGTCTCGCGTTCGACGACGTGACGCAGGTACAGGAGCTGACCCGACGAGGACTGAACACGCACCAACACCGCCACGTGGGCGTTCCAGCGCAGACGACGCAGCTTGCAGATGCCCTTCACGTAGGTGACAGGCGACTCCTCTCCCGTCTCTGTGTTGACGTGGACGACCTTCTTCTTACACGACTCCTCGCGCGACTCCTCACGCAGGCGCATGCCGTACTCGTCGACCCGACCGCTCACCGTGAGCCCCGCGCCGTACTCGACGACCCGCACCACACCGCCGACACCGGCGAGCAGCTCACGTTGCACCTCCTGGCGCAGCTGTCCGGCGACGATGGCGTAGTCGGCTCGGGGCGCGGCAAAACCGGCGACGCTGACGGTCCCGCCATAGGGCTGCGCGTTGATGACGGCCGGGCGTACGACCACCATAGACACCGATGAGGTCCCGCAACCCATCAGCAGCAGGGCGGCCGAGAGCGCCAGTAGCGAGGCAAGTGGGGTTCGGCGTTGATGCGCGCGCATAGGTCCTCCAGAACCGAGAATAGACCCCGTTTGTTCACGCCGGAGGATGGGTTGTCAACTATAGGCCCGCATTCATGGGCTCAGCGCGGGCACCCTGGGGACGCTGGCCGAGGTGCGCCAGGAAAATGCGCCTAGTCTATCTGCCTAGTCTATGTGCCTAGCGTATCCGCCTAGATTGCTGCGGGGTGAACCATTGCATCTGAGGATTGCGACCCCCTATGCTGCGCGCCCCGAGCGGCCAGTCTGCGCTCACGGAGTCCGACCATGACGACCCACACCATCGCGTACATCTCTGCCGAGTTCGGCCTACGAGCGTCCTTGCCTACCTACTCGGGTGGGCTTGGTGTGCTCGCGGGCGACCATGTTAAAGCGGCGGCCGACGCCGGACTCCCGTTGGTCGGCATCTCGCTCTACTACAACCAGGGCTACGGCTTGCAGCGTGTCGACGTGCACGGCGAGCAGCATCTGGATTTTCCTCAGTGCCCACCGGACGCTGTGCTCACCGACAGCGGTGTTCGCCTGACGCTTCGCCTGTCTGGCATCGACGTGCAGGCGCACGCGTGGCGATTCGACCAGGTCGGTCGCGGTGGCCATGTGGTCCCGGTGTATTTTCTCGACACCATGTTGCCCGAGAATCCGCCTCAATGGCGCGACGTCTCCCGCATGCTGTACGGCGGCGACCACAGCAATCGCCTGCGCCAAGAGGCGGTCCTCGGGATCGGTGCGTATGCGCTGATGAAGGCGATCGGCTGGCAGGGTGAGCTCCGCGCCCACCTCAACGAGGGCCACACCGCGTTTTTTGCGTGCGCCATGCTCAAAGACCTCGGCGATCGTGACGAAGTGCGGCGGCGAGTCCACTTCACGACCCACACGCCCGTGCCGGCTGGTCACGACATCTTCGGGCTGAGCGACGTGCTGCGGGTCGTCGGGGAGCACGTGCCGGCGCAGATCGCCCGACTGGGCGGAGAGCAGCGCGTCAGCATGAGCGAACTGGCCTCGCAGCTCGCGATCTCGTGCAATGGCGTCAGCGAGATCAACGCGCGCGTCGCTCGAGACATCTTCCCGACCCGGGAGGTGGACGGGCTCACCAACGGCGTGCACTTCGACACCTGGGTCAAGCCCTGTATTGGGCGGCTCTTCGACGACTACGCGCCCGGGTGGCGCGATGACGCCGACCTGCTTGTGGCGCTAAAAGACTGTAAAGACGCGAATTTTCTTAAGGCGTTCGACGAGACCCGCGCCAGCGCCAAGCGGGATCTGATCGAGTACACCAACGCGCAGACGCAGCTCGGCATGCGCGAGGATGTGCTGACCCTGGGGTTCGCGCGACGTATGGCGCCGTACAAGCGCGCGACGCTGATCTTCTCCGATCTTGAGCGGTTGATGGCGTTTGGATCCGGCCGTGTGCAGGTCATCTTTGCCGGCAAGGCGCATCCAAACGACGTTAACGGCCGCGCCTTGGTCACCGAGCTCGTCAAGCGATCGCGCGAGCTGCGTGGTCGGCTCAACGTGGCGTTTCTGCCGAACTACAACATGTGGCTTGGCGGGATGCTGACCGCTGGCGTCGACATCTGGCTCAACAACCCGATTCGCCCGCTCGAGGCCTGTGGCACGAGTGGGATGAAAGCCGCGCTGAACGGCGTGCCGAACTTCAGCGTGCTCGATGGCTGGTGGGCCGAGGGTTGCGCGCACGGCAAGAACGGCTGGGCGATCGGCGACGGCGAGGAGCATCGCGACGACCTGCGCGATGCGGACGCACTCTACCGCGTGCTCGGCGAGCAGATTCTGCCGATGTGGGAGGCGGATCCGTCGCTGTTCCGCGAGGTTCGTCTGCGGGCTATCGCCACGGCTCCCCGGTTCTCCGCGGCGCGGATGGTCCACGCCTACGATGAGCGCTACTACCGTCGCGTCGCGGGCTGAGTCCGAAGCGAACTCGGCGAGCGCTCTCGGCTACCGATCTCTGCTATTGCAGCGCACAAGAGCTGGACGGCGGCGACGAGCAATCCCCGTCCCACGTCGGTGTGATCGTCGCGCTGGTTTGGAACGTCCGACCATACAAATCAGCCAGATCGAGACGCACGCCCAAGGGCTTGCCGACGACTTGGCACGGGCACTTCACAAAGGCCGTCAGCGCCGCGAACTCGAACGTTGAGGGGAGCGCAGCGCTCGGCTTCAGCGTCAGAATCAGCGGCACGGCGCCCGGCTTCACGACCACACTGTTGTCCTTCCGCGCCATCTCGATGGTCATCTTGAGCTTTTTTGGCGAGAGCCCCCGCATCCGCACGCTGACCCAGATGTGTTGCCCCCCTTGCGGCCCCCGGATGATGGCGGGCGTGGCGGCGCCGTCCTGCCAATCGAGGAAACCCTTGCCGTCCGCGGAGGCGCCACCAACAGCGGCCCACATCTCGACCGAGGCGGTGTCGTCGCTGGCGTCGGGTCCGTCCGGGGAATCAACTTGGCAGGCCGAAAGGCCCGCCAGCACAAGGCTGTAGGCCGCCCACCTGCCCCATGACGACGCGGCGCGAGCGCTGACTGACTTGCGGCTGGCTGACCGAAGGCTGCTGGTTGGACCCTGGGATGCGGTCTGCGCTGTCGAGATTCGACACCGACGCAAGTTTGTGAACACGATCTGTCTCCAGTCTGCCCCGACCCTCGCCGGGAAGCTTAACAGAACCGCTCGCGCTATGCTCGACGCAGCGGCGCTCAGGGACGCGGATATCACGCCGCGGTGAATGTGGCAGCACCTTGTACCGTCTGAACCTCGCGCAGACCGGCTCGCGGCCAAGAGGAGCAACAACCATGCAGTCGACCCAACCCACCACAGCCAAGCAGCCGATGCGTGCGCGTCAATGCGCGATTAGCGGCGGCCTCGTCGTCGCACCGCGTGTCGCTGGCCTCGTCGCGACGCTCGTGCTCCTGATCGCGACGTCAGCCAGCGCGCATCTCCCCAAGCGGCCGTTGCGTTGGGCCAACGCCGGCTTCGCGCGACACAGCCAAGCGGTCGAGCACGTCACGCTCCGCGGCGCAGACGAGCGCGGCAACCGCACGTTCATCCGGTTCTCGATGGCGAACGCTGGCTACAAGAAGGGCCGACTGACGATCACGGTCCTGCAGGGAGTCGGGGCGAAGCGCGTGTACGGTAAGCAGACCTTCAATCCTGGCAGCTACGCTGTGTTTGAGGACCGGTTCGGCCTCCAGGCGGGCGGCAACGTCCTGGAGGTGAAGGGCGGCAAGCTGCACATGCGATTTCAGCTCGGCGAGCTGACCGGTACGGCGACGCTGACCCCGCGAGGATCGGGGCTCACCCTCAACGATCGCGGACCATCGGGCTGGATCCGTCGCGATTTGCTGACGCCGTGGGCCAAGCTGAGCGTCGATCTACGCGACAGCAAGGGCCTCACCGCGAAGCTCGACTCCACTGTGTTTGCGGTACATGAGGCGTCGACCATCAAGGCCCACCGCACGTATGACCGCGTGGTGCAGCTGCATCAGGTCCGCGGCTCACGCCTCACAGTCGTCGACTACCTCGTCGGGCCGGAGGAGAGGCAGCGCCGTCCGCTCGGATTCGTGATCGTGCGAGGCGGCGGCCAGCGCTTTGTCGGTCGCGTCACACGAGAGGAGCGGACTGCAGAGCGAAACGATCGCGGCAACGGCTACAAGGTGCCATGGCACATCGCCGTTCACGCAGAGCACCGAGGCAAGGTCGCGGATGTACAGCTCACGACCGGCAGGCAGGTAGCACGGCAAGATGACCTCGCGAAGCTCGGGTTCTTCGCGCGAAAAGCGGTCGGTCTGCTGATTCACCCGTACACGTACACCCTTGCTGGCACGTGGAAGGCGGCGATCACGTCCGCGACGGCGGCGCCTGGCACCCACGCCGTACGCGTCG
>ERZ889078.3538-NODE-3538-length-10280-cov-8.070905_pt1 | contig 10280 bp, 4 predicted proteins | sample MGYA00521266_ERZ889078 | MGnify/ENA primary metagenome ERZ889078 (study PRJEB32303, sample SAMEA104408618) | aquatic metagenome | biome: Brackish water; feature: Pelagic; material: water | place: Baltic Sea | collected 2014-06-16T06:34:00 | depth 76,534 m ... | reverse complement strand
GGATGCGACGACATGGGACCTCCAGGGGCCTGAACCATAACGACGAAGCGAGGCGATGACGAGGCGTGGCAGGTGATGCGTAGTGAAGACGCCAAGCTCGCGTGTGGCCATTGTTTGCGCCCGCGGAGGTGCCCGCCCATACTCGCCGAGCGCGTGCACATGCCCGCACCAGGAGCCATCGCGATGCCCCAGCTCAGACCAACCCCTGCCTCCTGGCGCCACCTCACGCTCTTTGCCACCGGGCTCGCGCTGACCACGCTGAACCCCGCGTGCAGCCCGGCGCCGGTCGCGGTGCGCAAACCCGTCGCGTTTGAGGCGGGTGCGCCGCACGCGCTCGCGTGTATCGAGTTGGCCCGACAGCGCGCCCAAGAGGTCGCAAACAAGCGCTTTCTACCGCCGCAGCTGCTGATCCATCGCTGGCCGGACGCGGCCAAGGCGTCCGCCGTCGGCTCGACGGCGACGCCGACCGCGACGCCGACCGCGACGCCGACCGCGACAAGTCCAGCCAAGCTCGTCGATGAAGCGCAGCTCGTGACCCGACTGCTCGCTGGTCACGCGCGGGGCACGCTGGTGCTGGCGCGCGGCGGGAGCGGAAAATCCAAGCTCGCTTGGTCGCTGGAGGCCCAGATCTGCGGGCGTATGCCCGTCGCGCGCGTCGACCTGCAGTGGGACCTCGAGGCCGGTGAGGGGCCGGCGGCGGGCGACAACGCGGTCCTCGCCGCCATCCAGCGCACGCTGCACCTGTCGGGCACAGCGCCACAAGCGCTGAAGACGGCGCTGCATGGCCGCGGGCTGATGCTGCTGCTCGACTCGCTCGACGAGATCCCGCTCGACAAGCGCGCCAGCGTCGTCAAGGCCATCAACGACGCGATGACCATGCTGCCGCGCATGCGCGTGGTGGTCTTCACGCGGCCGCCGGTCTTCCATGGCAACTATGGCCTCGCCCACGTTGAGGCGCTCGTCGAGCTGCCAGAGCTGTCGTGCGCCCGCGCCCGGGAGCTGCAGGTGAGCATGCTGCCGAGCGCGCAGGTGCGCGAGGCGTTCACGGCCTTCACCCAGCGCTATGGGCTCGATCGTCAGTTCACGACGCCGGATGGTCGATGTTACTACCCACACCTGTCGACCTACCGCGATTTCTTCGTGATCAAGCGCATCGCGGAGAGTCGCGCCAAGGTCGCGAGCGGCAACGCTGGCCTGCTCAGCAGCCGGGCGCAGATTTATGCGTTCTATCTCAGCGTGCTGCTGGTCAAGGATCTGCTGGGGGTGGCGGTGTTGCCGGCGCAGGCCCTCGTCACGGTCGACCGCATGGTCGCGGCGCAGCGGCCAACGGCGGCGCAGCGCAACCTGAAGTTCACGCTCGCCGACTGCCTCACCGCGTTGCCGGTGGCTGACGAGCAGGCGCGACGGTCTGCGTGCGAGCGGCTCCTGCAGTCGTCACTCTTCGCCCACGCGCCCCAGCAAACCTCGTTCAAGCTCAGCAATCAGAGCCTCGCCGACCTCTTCATGGCGCGCCATACTGCCGCGCTCATCGCCAAAGACGGCTGCGTCGTGGTGCAGCAGCGCGCGGCGCTGTTCGAGTCCAACGAGGTCGCAGGTTTCCTGGCCGGACTTCCGGAGGGACAGCGGTGCGTCGTCGACCTCACCCAGCAGCTGTGTCGCAGCGGCGGGTTCGCGCACCACAACTTCGCGCAGCTCGACCAGGGGCTGCCGGCCGGCAGCGCGCGCATCAGCCTGCTCCGCTCCGCGCTTGAGCGGCTGCCCAAACGCGCCGAGCCGGACCTATGTGTAGCGGCGACCCTGGATCGATTGCAGAAGGCCGCCCGCGGCGTCACCGTCATCGCGCCCGCCAGCACACCCGCACCTGCAGCCCCCGGAAGCTAGGCGATTGGCGACGCGACGATGGCGGGGCGGTTGGCCTCGCTCTGCTGATCGGTGGCGTCGCGAAGGCGGGCGGTCAGGACACGAATCACGCCCTTGGCCAGCGCCGGATGCAGATCGAGCAGGTCCTGGAAATCATCGCTTGAGATGGCCCACAGCTCACAGTCGTACAAGCAGCGAATCGACGCGGAGCGCTCGCCCTGGTCGAGCAACGCCATCTCACCAAAGCACTCCTTGATCCCGAGCACCGCGACCTGCTCGCCGTCGTGGATGACCTCCACGCCGCCGCTCAGGATGAGATAGACGTGCGAGCCCGGCTGGCCCTGCTCAAACACGACGTCGCCCCGCTCAAACGCGACGCGCTGAACGATGTCGGCCACTGGCAGCAGCTGCTCACCAGATAGCCCGGCGAAGAGCGGCACGCTCTTGAGCAAGAAGACCATGTCCATCGGGTCTTGGACCAACTTCGCTACTCCTTCGTCACTCAAGGTGAGGCGCGAGCTGTCCTCCGCGCCGGTCGACCAAGTCCACAGTCGAGACAGCCACGGTTCGCTGTCGCGCAAGCAGATTGCCACCGCCGCGTCCGCGTCGTCCAGCACGCCGCTGCTTGCGCCAACCCCTTCCTCGTCAAAGCCTTGCTCGATCAACGTCACGAATGGGCGCAGCTCGGGATCTGCCACGTGTTGGTCCAGCAGTTCAATCGCGTTGCTGCGGACGCGGCGTGAGGCGCTGCGGTAGTTCACATAGGCCCGATACATGGCCGCACGCGACAGCATGAGACCGAGCAGGCGAAACGCCCGCGCTTCGGCCTGCAGGCGCAGGGACACGACCTCGTCCAAGAAGAAGCGACGACGCACGGTGCGGCGCTCCACCAGCGCGTACACGGTGGCGAAGCGCTCCAAGCCCGCCAATTCAGCCATTACGCGGCTGCGCACCCACGCGTCCGGCGGTCGCGGCTGGCCCGGATCACGGGCCATTCGCCACAACGAGGCCACGGCTTGGTTCTGGATGGCGGGCTCGCGGGCCTCAGCGCACGTCATCAGCAGCGCGACGGCCTCCTCGCCACCGATCCCTTCAATCACCCCCAGCGTGCGAATCCGGGCGGCGAGGTTGAGCCCGCCGGACGCCATCCGCTGTCGCACATGGGCGATGAGATCGCTGCCGAACCGCATGAGGGCCACGCGGGCCCGGTCCCCGACATCCGCGCGACCGAGACACCGAATCAGCGGATCGATGTACTGTGGCAGCCCGACCTGCCCCATCGCCTGCACCGCGTTGCGCCGCACGTCGACGTTGACGTCTTCGATCATCGGCGGCAGGTCGCGGGTCGTCTGCATCCACAGCGTCTCGCCAGCCATCTTCGCGGCGCGCGCCCGTCTTGGGGCGTTGTCGCTGTGAATGTCGGTCATCAGGTCCATCTGCAGATCGAGGGTCGACTTGTGGCCCGCGACCTTCTTCAACCAGATGATCGCCAGGGACGCCACGCCTGGGTCCTCGTGGGTAGCGTAGGCCCGGATTCGCGACACCAAGTCGGCGTCAGGGAAGCCGATGAACATGCGCAGCACCTCGCGCAGCACACCGTCGTCTTGATCGTGCCGCAGCAGCGCGAGCAGATCCTCACGCGGCGGCTTCAGGTCGAGCTGCGTCAACGTCTCAAGCGTGCGCCGCACCACGTCGGGATGATCCGAGTGCAGCAAGGGCACCAGCAGCGCCACATTGCCGGGCAGGCGCAGGTCGCGCAGCAGCACCAGGGCTTTGAGCACCTCGCCGGCATCGTCGGAGACCAGCCGCTCGTTGACTTCGGCGAGGGCGGTGTTCGCAACCCAGGCCTCCATCTGCGGGTCTGCGCTGGTGTCGAGCCTGCGCGCGCGCAGCGCCTCGAAGAGTGTCCGGCGATAGTGCGTGCCGATACCCAGCGCCACCAGCACGACCGCGACCGAGGCGAGGATCGCGAAGGGCGACAACCACCACAGATGGTCGGCGTCCGGCTGAACCAAGAGCAGAGAGACCGAGACGAGAATCGTCGCGAGGCGGTACACAACCCCGTCGATCAGGGTCTTCGCGCGCTCGCCTTTGCGTGTCTCGATTGGGGTGACGAGCATCTGCATGGCGTTGCGGCTCAGGGCGAAGCTGACGATGCGCTCGCCGAAGGAGCACGCCGCGATGGCCCAGAACGCAGAACCCGTCGTGAACCCCAAGCTGAGGGCGAGGTAGGCGGCGCTGCCGATGGCGATGATGCCGGCGCTGCTCGCCACCGCGAGACCGATGCCCACGACGCGCACCATGCGGCTGCTCGCGAAGAGCGCGAAACCGAACGCCATCAGGTTGGACAGCCCGTAATACTGGCCGAGAAAGCCCGCCAACGCGGCGTTGTTGGGGAACGCGCCCTTGAGCTCGGCTGAGAAGATGTAGTCGACGAGCACCGACGCGATCTGCATGAGGAAGACGAACACCGCGAGGCGGGTGAGCAGCGGTGACTCAAGCAAGCTGCGCGCGCCACGGACGACCTCTGAGCTGTTCTTCAGGCTGGCGAGCGCCTTGCCGCCCCTGCGCCCAGGCGAGGCCACGGGCTCCACGGCGGCCACCGGCAGGGCGCTGGCGAGCTCGCGAATGACGGTGCGCACGCGCACCAGCGGCACCATCAGCAACACGACCGACACCCAGACGAGGTCATGGGCGGAGACGTTCAGCGCGACCACGGACTGCACGATGCCGCCACCAGCCGCGGCGCCTAGGGTCGAGATGGCCGCAAATACGGGGAATAAGCGCTTGCCTTGGCGCGCCGGGAGCAACCCCGACGACAGGTTCCACATCTGGATGAGGATGAGGTGGCCCACGCCGGTGCACCACACGAAGAGCACAAAGCTCATGATCTTTTCGTCGAGCGGATACAGCAGTCGCAGCGCGCTGAACGTGACGACGGCGCACAGCAGCAGCGCGGTGAAGCGAGTCTGCATCTCCATCCGCTGCATCAGCATGACGTAGCCCACCGACGCAAACGCGGTGAAGCCTGACGCACCCAGGAACATCCAAGGCATCACGGAGAGGTCATTTGCAGAGAGGAAGAGCGCCTTGGTGAAGGTCGCAACGATGACGCTGCTCGCCGTCGCCAACGCGAACAGCGGCCCCAGCAAGAACAAGACGCGCCGGTCCTGGGCCCCTAGCCCGAATAGCCGCAGCAGCAGCCCCTTCATCGACGCTCCAAGCTAGCCGCGACCCTACTTGTTGGGGACGGAGGGGGTGCCTTTGCTGATCGCGGTCGCCAAAAAGGTGCCGACCTGCTTGTTGCAGAGCTTATCGCGGAACGCGACAAAGTGACCGTCGTAGGCCTTGCCGTCGGTCGATTTCTTGGCGTCGTTGAGGTGTTGAACAGTCACACCCGTGATTTTGTAGGTCTTTTTGTTCCAGTTCGCCTTAATATTTGCCGCGACCGGGGCCTTGTGCACGACGTCCTTCATGCCGAGATCGGAGATGAGGTCGAACCAGTCACCAGCGTCGGGCTGTCGCAGCTGCTCACCACCTGTAGATGCAGCGAAAACGCGACTTGTCTCGGGTGGTGTGTAGGTGTCGCCCTGACCAAACGTGTGCAGCACATGAACGGGCTGACTCAGCGGCTCGGTGTAGTAGAGCGGCCCGTAGACCAGCGGGTCGACCTCGTCGTAGTAGTACTGAAACAGCGCCAACACGGGGTGATACTCGTCTAGGTCGACCTCCTGCAGCGCCAGCTTGATGCCGATGGTGGCGTCCGCAGGCGACTTCTTATTCAGCAACGAAAACACCAGCCCCGCGCCCGCGCCCGAGAAGATGTAGCCGTGGATGAAGGCGTTGCCGAGGCCATCGTGCGCGTACGGCGCAAACAGCGGCCCGGTCGTGCCGCCCTGACTGTGGCCCATGTAGTAGAGCTTCGCCTTGTCGAAGCGGACGTTGCCAGCGCCGGAGAACGACGAGGCGAAGCTGCGCAGGAAGCGGATCAGCGTGTGGTTATCGGCGGCGCCTTGGTAGAAGTTGCCTTTCGCCGCGGGTGGGTTGGCGAAGTTGTAAAACAACGGCCCCGGGTCGAGCGGCAGGCCACGACGGCTGCCGTGCATGGGCTGGTCAATACCGAGCATCGCCATGTTGGTGCTGATGCTGCCATCTTTGAGCGCGGTCACCTGTTTGGCCATCTGACCCACGCCGCTGCGGTGCGAGCCGCCGGTGCCGTGGGCGTAGATGAGCGTCGGCCATCCCGCCGCCGGCATCTTGGTTTTGGGTAGGGTGAGCGCGGTGCATACGTCCTCATAGCCCACGATTTGGGGCTTATCGCCGACTAGCTTGAGGCTGCCGCCACCGGTCAGGTAGGGCCGTGTACCCGCCTGATAGACCGGCACCTTCAGCAAGAAGTGATACTCATTCCAGGCGGCTGCGGCGGCGTTCGCCGGGCAATCGCGGGGGTCGGTCTTGCCGGCCTTGCCTTCCGGCGTCGCCGCAAACCCCGGCGTGGCGCACGGCGAGGCACCTTTGCTGACGCCACAGCGATGCACTGCGCCGATGATGGCGGGCGCCACCGACTTGTTCGCGATCTCGCCGAATTGCCGCATGAGACGCGTCGGATCCTGGGTCGTGAACAGCGTCGCGGCGACGATCTTCGCCGCCGGCACCTTGTTGGCCGCGATGAAGGCTCGAAGCGGCGCGTAGTGATCCCAGGCCGCTTTGTCGGCCGCAGCTTTCGGCGCCTTCGTCGCGAGCAGCAGCGGCAGATCGTCGCCCTGCACGGGCAGCGCGTCCTTGGGCTCGGCGCCTTCGGGCAAGACAGCACGCACCGTGTCTGTGACGTAGACGGCGTACGTGGTCTTCGACTTGAGCGGTCGTTTCCAGGTCGGGTGCACCGTCAACCAGTTGCCACAGATATACTTGTTCCGCGCCGGCTGGAAGTTGGTGGTGTAGTCGACCTGGTAGGCCGCCGGCGGCAACCCAGGCGTGAGCTCGACGAAGTGGATGTTTTGGGTCGGTCCGCTCTGGTAGAACGTCTTCGGGTCGAGCGGGCGTGTCCACCGAAAGTACACGCCAGGCGCGACGGAGAAGCCCGTCATCTCGGCGCCGATGCTGTTGATGACGTTGCCGACCAGATCGAGGCCGATGAGCCCGGTGCCAGGTCGCGGATGCGCGCTCAGGTCGACCTTGCCGGCCTTGGTGAGCCGAAGATTCGAGGGGAACGGGGTGCTGTAGAAGCCGTGCACGCTCTCATCGCCACGCGGGATGCGGTTGCGCGCTTGAAAGGGCAGCTGCTCCTCCTGACGCACGGGGCACGTCGAGCCGGGGAACAGGTCCGGGTTGAGCGTGACGCTGCCCGGCAGGCACGTCTTGGCGTCGCCGCAGTGCAGGCCGGGCAGGCAGTCGCCAGAGCCCTTGCAGGCGCCGTACAGGTCCTTCGCGGTCTTCGCCGGGGCCGTGCAGAAGCCAGAGACGCCCAACAGGTCACAGTACAGCCCCTTCGTGCAGTCGCTGACGGACGTACAGACCTCCGTCACGCCCTTGCCGCCGTTAGGCACGCAGAAGCCGAAAAATCCGCATTGTAGCTGCTTTTCGCAGTCCGCCGAGAGGATGCAGGCGTCGTTCGCCAGCTTCTTGCCGGCGGGCATGCAGACGCCACCGGTGCAGGCCAAGCCTCCACGGCAGGTGTCGTCGGTTTTGCACTTGGCCCCAACGCCGTCCCCGATGAACAGCTTTTCCGCGGCGCCGTTGAGTCCGTCGCTGCTCGCGCCATCGGCGTTCACACCGTCGGCGCCGGTCCAACCGTCCGGCCCCGCGTTGGTGAAGTGGGTCTCGCAGCCGGCCAACGTCGTGAACGCGATCGCAGCGCAGAAGGCCGCGACAGAGGCCTTGGAGAAGGCCGCGGGGAGGGCCGTGGCAAGGCGAGGGGAGAAGGCCGAGAAGGCGTTGCGCATCGGGCGCTCCAGTTGCGGTGAGGCCTTGGCGGCGGCACCAGAAGACGAGGGCTCAACCTTCGAGGAGGCTAGGCCAAGAACAAGAAACAGACGCTGCTACTGCCCGGCCGCGCTGGCGCCCAGGTTCTTCACCAGCTGCAGCACCGAGACGATGACCTCCGGCTGCACATCGACCGCGACGCCCGCGCCGTCAAAGCGCAGCTCGTAGAGCTCCGGCTTGTCGACGCGAATCCGCTGGACCAGACGCAGCGCCGTGCGCTTGCCGTCCACCACCGTCAGCTTGATCTGCTTGAGCAGCGCCGACTGCGGGTCGATCTCGAAGCGTTGCGGCGTCTCGGGGCTGATGCTGGCGACATGGCGCTGGTCGAGCACCGACACCCAGCGAGGCAACGCGTCCCACTTCGATTCGTCCAGGTCAACGCCGTCTTTCAGCGCTTGGTCACGCGCTGCGGCGCGGTCCGCCTCCTGCGCGACGATCTCCCCGACGGACTGCTCGACGCCGGTCTCCGTCAAGATGAGGTCAAGGCTGCTGAGCCGCTCGGTGACCACTTCACGCTTATCGTCGTTACCCTTCTGGTAGAGCTCCAGCTTGAAGAACTGCAGTCGGATCTGGACGATCGCCTCAACGGCCGCGTCGGGGCTGGCCTGTTGGAGCTGCTTGGCCAGGTCCTTCGCCTTCGCCGCGCTGAGCAGCTCGATCTCTACCGCTGCCTCCATCTCGATGCCCCGAAACCCGTTGCAGAGGTATTCGCAGCGCGCGTCCCCCGTGCAGTTGGTGACGCGCACGGCGAGGTTGCTGACCGCCGACTTCGGATTTTCGCCGACCTTGGCTTGCGTAAAGGTGCGCTGACAATCACCCGCCAAGGCGAGGATCCCCTGCACGTGCGCGAGCGTGCCCTTCTTCAAGGACGTCGGCACACCCGTGATGAGGGCCTCACCCTTGCCGTCGCCCACGCTCGCGGTGAGCGCGGATCCGGTCATCTTGTCGATGTCTGGCCAGTCGATCTCCTCCTGGACGCGGGGAATCTGGCCTTTTCCGAGGGTGATCTCACCGGCGGACTCGAAGAAGCCGCAGCCTTGCGCCAAGACCGCGATGACCGCGAGGCTGGCGAGTCGCGTGACGAGACCAACCACACGGCCAGAGCCAGAGCCAGAGCCAGAAACAGAGACAGAGACAGAGACAGAGACAGAGTCACGGGGCATGTGGTTCATCAGAACCTCCAGATAAGACGCTACCTACTTCTTCTTGCGACCGTAGGAGAATCCAAACTCGGCGTTGAGGTTGAAGGTCACCGTGTTGCGAAACAGGCTGTCGGGCCCGATTCCAAAGGGTGTCATCGCCTCGGCGTTGAAGTGAATGGCGTCGGCGAGACGGTAGCGCCCCTTCATGATGAAGATGTCGCTGTTGCCAAAGCCGCCAGCGAAGAGGGACTTGAACGTCTCAGCGCTGCGGCGATGGTACGTCGCGAGGAACTGCCAGTTGCCGAGGCGCGGAATCTCAAGGTGGACAAACATGTTGTTGTCTGGGGTCTGATCGTTGCCTTCGAGCGCAAAGGCGAGGGCAAAGTGGTTGCCGATCTTCCAGCTCGCCTCAAAGTACAGGCCGTTGACGTCCATCTTATCGTCTTCGCGCCCCAACACCGCCTGCAGTTTGGTGCGGTTGGCCAGATCCATGGGCGACAGCGTCGTCTTGTTGCCGCGGTACTGCACCCGTTGCACCTCGTACAGCGTGTCGAAGTAGCTCGGCAGGTAGTTGCGGTCGAAGCGGCGCAGCTCTAGCCGGATCCGCAGCGCGTGCAGCGGCTCCATATGCTCACCGCCGCGCGAGAAGTTCATGCGCAGCAGGTGACCCCAGGACACACCCTTCGAGCGAACAGCGCGTGTCGGGACGTTGCTCCAGAGCGGATTGTTCGGGTCGTCGATGGGCACGCCCGTCTCAAGGAAGCTGATGTCGAAGTAGGTCTTCCAGTCGAGCGCGTCGTTGTCGATGAGCTTCATCTCGACCGAGGTGCCGTAGCTGATGACCTGCGTGGTGATGGACTCGGGCTGGAATGTGTCCTGATCAATCCGCAGCTCGGTGTCACGCTTGCCATCGTTGTCGACGTCGTCGCTATCGAGCCGGTTGCGCAGCGGCGCCTTGGTGTCGGCCGCAAACGTGCCGCCGATGGAGAAGGATCGGAGGAAGTAGTTCTTGCGATTGATGAGCGACAGGGGCTTGAGGAACACCAGCGCGCCCATCACGTTGGGGCTGGTGATATCGTTGAGATAGCTCTCAAAACCAGCGTAATCACCGAACGCGTCAAACTCGAAGCTGACACGACGACGATTGAGATCGAGGTTGGGATTGTAGCGCTTGACCACGGTGCCGTGGCCGATGGACGACGCCTTGAACTGGTTGACGTCGAGGTAGATGTGGCCCTCTTTGCCGCCGAAGTTGATGTACCGCAGCACCTGCGCGAAGTCGGAGACCTGGTCCCA
>ERZ889078.3537-NODE-3537-length-10283-cov-15.114001_pt1 | contig 10283 bp, 7 predicted proteins | sample MGYA00521266_ERZ889078 | MGnify/ENA primary metagenome ERZ889078 (study PRJEB32303, sample SAMEA104408618) | aquatic metagenome | biome: Brackish water; feature: Pelagic; material: water | place: Baltic Sea | collected 2014-06-16T06:34:00 | depth 76,534 m ... | reverse complement strand
CTTCGTTAATCTCAGCTTGTGGGTGATATTCCCAGTTAAATTGTTTTACAACTTTGTCTGTAAACTTAACTGTTTTTTCCATCTCTGCGATAAACTCTGGTGAATCCATTTCTATTTTTTGTAAACTCATATTTTTCATTCCTTTAATTTTATTTCATAAAATGAAAGTGCATCTTCCATTCTTTTATAACGATATTAGAAGTAATCCTGCTATTTACATTAACACTAAGTTTACTTCGGGGATGAGCCCAAGAATTTAATGTTTTACTTGTTTCTAGCTTTGCCTTCAATGATAAAACGAAGTGCATTAAGTTTTATGAAACCCTCTGCATCTTTTTGGTTATAGACTTCATCTTCTTCAAATGTTGAGTATTCAGGGTTGAAGAGTGAAACATCTGAACTTCTTCCAACAACCATTACATTACCTTTGTAAAGTTTAAGTCTTACACTCCCTTGTACAAACTCTTGTGTCTTATCTATGGCTGCTTGAAGCATTTCACGTTCTGGTGAAAACCAAAAACCATTGTAGATTAGTTTTGCATAGCGAGGCATCATTTCATCTTTAAGGTGCATAGCCTCACGGTCAACAGTGATAGACTCAATTGCACGGTGAGCTTTTAACATAATTGTTCCACCTGGAGTTTCATAGCATCCACGAGCTTTCATCCCTACAAAACGATTTTCAACGATATCAACACGACCAATACCATGCTTTGAACCAAGTTCATTTAATGTTTTTAACATTGTTGCAGGGCTTAACTCTTCACCGTTAAGTGTAATTGGATCACCGTTTTTGTAATCAATAGTGATGTACTCAGCTTCATCTGGAGCATTTTGGGGAGAATTTGACCATAACCACATAGACTCTTCAGGCTCTTGAGCAGGGTCTTCTAATATACCTCCCTCATAAGAGATATGAAGTAAGTTAGCATCCATAGAATAAGGTGATTTGTTTCCTTTTTTCTCGATTTTGATGCCATGCTCTGCGGCATAAGCTAAAAGTTTTTCTCTTGAGTTTAAGTCCCATTCTCTCCATGGAGCGATGATAGTTAAGCTAGCATCTTGACTTAAATAACCCATCTCAAAACGGACTTGGTCATTACCCTTACCCGTTGCACCATGACTTACACCATCAGCACCAGTGATTTTTGCTATCTCAGCTTGACGTTTAGCGATTAGTGGACGAGCGATAGAAGTTCCTAGAAGATATTCACCTTCATAAATTGTGTTAGCACGAAACATTGGGTAAACATAATCTTTGACAAACTCTTCACGTAGATCATCGATGAATATATTTTCAGGTTTAATACCAAATTCAAGTGCTTTTATTCTAGCTGGTTCTAGTTCTTCACCTTGACCTAAATCAGCGGTAAAAGTTACAACTTCACACTTGTACTCATCTTGAAGCCATTTTAAGATAACACTTGTATCTAAGCCTCCAGAATAAGCTAAAACTACTTTTTTTACTTCTTTTTTCATATAATAAACCTATCTTTTTAAAATAATTATCGCGATTATATCGAAAAATATATGAGGATTTGCTTATATGTTAAAAGTGTGAAGAAGGATGTAAGAATTTGTAAAGTTTAGTGAGCTAAAGGGTAGAATTCTACCCTTTAGAATCAAAAAGTATACCTGTAACCTCTTGCATTTTAGGTAGAAAATCTTGTGCTTGTTCTGCTGGAAATCTTCTAATCATCTTGTTTGTTTGTGCCTCAATTACTGATACAAAAAAGACATCCTGTGAATCTACACCAAATTTAAGATTTGTATTCATCGGTTGCATAGCTCTATTGAGTTGTTTTACTAAATCTTGAACATCCTCTTTAGTGTTTATCTGTTTAGAAACTTTTGTAGATTCTGCTTGTAACTCTTTAACAATATTTTCTTGTATTGGTTTTGTTTGGGCAACTTGTTGCGCTTGCAAAGCCACTTTGTCCTGAGTTTCCGTTCCTAATTGTGATTGTTGTTGTCGTGCAACATTTGCAATGCCATCCATGACATACTCCTTATTAGATATAGTTATTAGAGTACAAATCGACCATTAATAATATATCTTTAATAAAATTTTGAAATATTTATGATAATCTTCCAGTTATGAATAATTATTTTAATCTTTTAAACTCAGAGCCTATTTTAAAGAAGCTTTCAACAATACAACTCATATCTTATTTTGGGGCTTGGTTTAGTAATGTTGCTATATATACTTTGCTTATAGATATGAAAGTCTCTATTGGTGTTATCTCATTTGTAGCAATGCTACATTTTCTAGCTGGTGTGTTTCAAGCACCATTTTCTGGATCAATTATAGACAGTGTGAAACCTAAAAAATTAATGCTATTTTTGATTTTTTTAGAAATAATAGCAACATTCTTTTTAATTTTTATTAATTCATTATCGGATATATGGCTACTTTATATACTTATATTTGTAAAAATGGCTGCTGCATCTTTTTATTTTACAACTGAAATGTCACTTTTACCAAAAATATTAGATGGAAAAAAATTGCAAACAGCGAATGAATTACACTCTATTATATGGTCATTTTCTTACACATTAGGGATGGCTTTAAGTGGTTTTGTTGTTTACCTATTTGGAGTTAATACTGCATTTTTGTTAGATGTAATGATGTTTTTAAGTGCTTTTTATATCCTTTATCATGTAGAAATTAATGTTGAGATGATTAAAACTAGCGAAAACCTTTTTGAGATGATGAAAGATACATTTTCTTATTTGAAAAAATCTAAAATAGCCTTACATTTAATGCTTATACATGCTTTTGTTGGTTTAACCGCCTTTGATGCCTTAGTAGCTTTAATGGTTGATAAATATTATGCCGGAATAATTGCCACTTCTCTTGGGCTTGGACTTTTGCACTCTGCACGAGCAGTAGGTTTAGTTATTGGTCCTATTATAATGTCAAAATTTCTTCACAATAAAATGTTGGTTTATATTTTTATAGCTCAGGGTTTAGCAGTTTGGCTTTGGGCTTATGTTATGAGTGACTTTTACTTGTCACTCTTAGCGAGTGTTATTGTTGGGTTTTTTACGACTTCCTTATGGTCCTATACATATACACTTTTACAAAAAAATATCGAGGAAAAATATTACGGTAGAATTGTTGCTTATAATGATATGCTTTTTTTGAGTTCTGCAGCTCTGACATCTTATCTTATAGGTCTTTTAGCAAGTTACTCTTTTTCACTAGAATTTATTGCTTTTTTTATAGGGAGTGGCTTTTTTGTTGGAGCACTCTATTTTATATGGATTTTAAAAACACAAAAAATAGAAGAAATATCTTGATAAATATTTGATATTTTAGATAATATTACGAAAATTTAAAAAAAGAAGTTCTACATGATATATAAATCAAAAGATGGTGATATAAGTTTAGAAAACCTAACTAGGCTTTATCCAGCTGTTGTCATAGATATGCAAGGTGAAATAGCGGAGATGAGTTTAGAGTGGCATGATTTATATGGTGATAAAGTCAAACTTCTAAAGTATGTTTTAGTTTTTGATTATACCCCTCCAGGAGAGGATATTAGAGATAAAAAAGTTTTAGAATTTGAGACTAAGGAAGAGCTCTTAGTTATTATGACTGAAGTTGCTCAGTTTTTTCAGAAATAACTTAAGTATTAAATGTTTCTAGTTGCTGATTAAGCTCTTTTGTTTCATGATTTAAATTTTCTGATGTTGAAACTATATATTCAATTTTTTTAGCATTAGAAATAGAAAGAGTATCTATTCTTGTTACAATCTGTGCAATATCTTCTATCTCTTTTCCAGTGTTTTCAAAGTCTTGTACCGTTTTATCACTTGCAGTTGTACCATCATTTACAATAGTAACAGTAGCATTGATTTTAGCTTCGACTTTGGATGCAATTTCTGAAAGCTTTTGAATCTCTTGTGAGTTATTGTTCATATTTCCACTAGCTTCTTGAATGGATTGAACTATAACATTAATAGTAGCATTAATTTCACTTAGACTTTTTTGTGTCCTCTCAGCAAGTTTTCTTACTTCATCCGCAACTACGGCAAATCCACGACCATGTTCACCTGCACGAGCAGCCTCAATAGCAGCATTAAGGGCAAGTAAGTTTGTTTGATCTGCAATATCACCAATAACTTCAAGAACACTTTTGACATTAGAAGCTTCACTTGATAATGTATCCATTTTATGAGCAAGTTCAACTTCAACTTCTGATGTCTCTTGCACTCTGTCGGTTAGTGCTATAATGTCATCTCTTGCATCTTTGAGCATATTATTTGCTTTAATAATCTCTTCTTTATTTTTTTGTGCCTCAGAGACAGCTATTGCAATTTCATTATTTACAGTATTTGCTTTTTTGCTTGCTTCTTCTATCATTACTACAGAGTGTTCAATATTGATTCCTACCTCATTTGCATTGTTTGATAATTGATTAGCAGTACTAGTATTTTGAGTTGAAGACTCTTTTGCACTGTTTATGAGTCCTTGTAGGTCATGGAGTAAAGAATTAAAGCTTTTTGCCATATCTTCTATCTCTGCAGGTGCATCACACTCAAGACTTTTTGTTAAATCTTTACTATTTCCTATATCTAAAAGTGTTTTTTTGAAGGTGTTGAGTGGTTTAATGAGATTATTGTTCAAAATCCATGAAGAGATAAGCCCAATAACAATTAAAATAACCAAGACCTCCATTACAATAAAGTTTCTTATTTCATTGGGAGTGATGAGTACTTCTTCTTCACTTATTGCAGAAACAATAGCCCATTTAAAATCTTCTCCAACTACAACTGTAGAGTAAGCGCTAAGGACCTGTTCTCCATTATACTCCGTAAAAATACCTGTTGCTGGTTTTGATTTAAGGGCATTTTTTACTTGAATTGTTTTGATTGAACCCTCTTTTGGATTATTAAACGAGTTTATAATAGAGTGTTTTTTCGGATCAAGAAAACTATCACTTCTCATTAGATAATCTTGACCTACTAAATAATCCTCTTGAGTTGCACCATAACCAATTCTTTTTTGCATTACATGATTTATAGATGAACCTGCAATTTTGATAATTAAAACAGAGTTAAACTCATCTTCAAGCATTACAGGAACACCTAGAAATAGCATCGGTTGATTACTACTTGGTGGGTAGGGTTTCATATCTACATATGTAGCTCGTTGGTTTTGGACGGTTTTGTTATAAACCTCTGCTAAAGCACTTGTTTTTAAATTGCCTACTTTAAGATTAGTTCCATAATCTTGGAGCTTTTTTGCACTGTATCTGACCTGTCCACTCTTGACATTTACAAGAAGTACATCCTCATAGTCATACTCTTTGACGAAAGATTTAAAAAATCTCTCATATGGTTCGATAGTCTCTGTAATAAGAGGATCTTGTATGGGAAATGCACCAGCAGGATTGAGATCCATTTTTTCTTCAAGACGATAAAGGTCATCAGCTAAGAATTCTACATTATTACTTTTGGATACAACTCGTAAGGTTGCTATATTTTTTGTAAAAAACTCTTCTATTTGAGATTTTTTTATATCTCTTACCATTTTTAGCTTTGATAAGTTACTACTCATTAGAGAATCTTTACTTTGTGAGACAGAACTGTAAGAAGTAATCACTCCTAAGGTAATAAGAGACATTAATATAATACCAAGAACTTGAGTTTTGATAGAGAGGTTTTTCATGATAATCATTCCTAGTGATTGGATTCGGAATAATTATAACATAAATTATTATTAACTTTGTTTTATTTTTGTTTTATTTTTGTTTTGTTTTGGTAGAGTCAAACATAAAGAATATACACAATTGATTCTTCATGTTTGTTATTCTTGTTCAAGCAAAGTTATTTTATTCTACTGTTACACTTTTTGCTAAATTTCGCGGCATATCAACATCGTTACCAAGTCTAACAGAGATTTCAAGTGAAAGAAGTTGTACCACTACCATCATCTCAAAAAATTCTAACATATAACTGTCATACTCTTTTGTAGCAATATAATCATCAGCTTTGTCAAAAATGATAGGGCTTATGGCACAGATAGTAGAATCTCTTGCACTGAGCTCTTCAACGTTACTTCTCGCTTTTTCATAAAGTAGGTTCTTTGGAAGTAGGGCTATAGTAAAGAGTCCTGGATCAGCTAAGGCAATAGGACCATGTTTCATCTCTCCACTTGGATAACCCTCAGCATGAAGGTAAGAAATTTCTTTGAGTTTAAGAGCACCCTCAAGAGCAAGAGGATAAAAAACATCACGACCAATAAAGAAAAATCCATGTCCATGTAAGTATCGTTTTGAGAGACGTTTTATTTTTTCATGCATCTCATCTGTTACCACTACACTCGCAGGAACAGCACGTAGAAGTTCTATCTGTTTTGCTATTTCATCTGTTTTGAGCGTTTTTCTTAAACCAGCAAGATGAAGGCTAAGCATCCAAAATACAACGACTTGTGTGGCAAATGCTTTAGTAGAAGCCACACCTTTTTCAACTCCAGCCCGAGTTAAAATTGAAGCATCTGCAATACGTACCATTGAAGAGTTGTCAACATTACAAATGACTAATGTTTTTAGACCAGCTCTTTTTGCCATTTTTAGAGTCTCTAAAGTGTCTGCAGTCTCACCACTTTGAGAGATAACGACAAAAAGAGTATCAGGTGTCATAATAGGTTCACGGTATCTAAACTCAGAAGCTACTTCAACAGATGTTTTAACTTTTGCGAGACGTTCAAACATATAGGATGCTGAGAGTGCAGAGTGATAAGATGTCCCACAAGCACAAAGTTTAATTTCATTTATACCATTAAATAAAGAACTATCAAGTTCATCAAAAATGACGCTGTCTTCACTAAGTCGTCCTAAAAGAGTATCAGTAATTACACTGCTTTGCTCATAAATCTCTTTTTCCATAAAAAATCTATAACCATCTTTTTGGGCTGAGAGTTTATTAGTTGAGAGTTTTACAAAGTTTGGTTTTCTTTGAGTACCATCGTGACTAAAAATTGCTAATACTTCCTTCGTGACATAACCATAATCACCATCTTCAAAGTAATTAACATCAGAACAGTGTCCAATAAGAGGTGTATCTGAGGATGCAAAATATTTTTCATTTTCAGCATTGATACCAACAAGCATAGGGGAACCATTTTTTGCAAAAAATATAGTTTTATCTTCACTCTTTGTAACTAGTAAGATGGCATAAGCACCTTCGAGTTCACTTATAGTTTTTTTAAAGGCTTCAAGTGCACTGTTAGCTGATTTGAGGTTCTTTTCAAACTGATGTACAATTACTTCTGTATCCGTTTGACTTAAAAACCTTACACCCCCCGCCATAAGCTCTTTTTTAAGCTTAGCATAATTTTCAATAATCCCATTATGAACAACATAAGAACTTTCGCCTAAATGTGGGTGAGCATTAAGCTCTGTTGGTTTTCCATGTGTTGCCCACCGTGTGTGACCAATTCCAGCTGCAAATTTATCTGTCGTAAAATCTTTTGTTTTTTCTTCTAAGTTTACCAACTTTCCTATAGCCTTAAATGAGTCGAAATGACCATCTTGAAGAACTGCTATTCCTGCAGAGTCGTAACCACGGTATTCTAGTTCTTTTAATCCTGATAGCAAAATATCTTTAGTGTCTTTCTCTCCGAGATAACCAACAATTCCACACATTTAGTTTCCTTTTGTTAAACTTTTAAAAATTTTGTCGCCATTATTACATATATCGTTTTGTTTTTCAATTAAAAAACTATCTTTAACCTTATATTTACTAGAATGTATCTTTGCTGTGATGATATTAATATTTAATTCTTCAAAACAATTCATAATATAAGAGAGTAAGCCTTTTTGATTTTTAGTCTGAACGTTTATTTCCGCATGTGTTAGCGAATGCTCACAATCAAGACTTATCTCATCTCGTTTTATCTCGACATTTCGTTGTATAACTTCTCTACTCATATCAAAAGAAGCGTCAATGATATCTTGTACTTCTATAAGTTCATTTCCTTCAACGTTTTTTATAAAATCCATTCTGAAATATTTGATACCATCAAAAAGTGTAAATATTTCCATGTTGGCAACATTAAGAGAAGCTAGTGCAGAGAGTAAAAATCCAATGTTAAGCGGAATTTTTCTATAAATCTCAATTGTTAATGAGTTTTCATTTTTTATTTTAAAATCGTATTTCTTTACCCCTCTTGCGATTTGAGCAATGTTTATAATCTCTTCAGCAGAGTGTTTAAAAAAGAAAAGATTTGATTCAATTGTTAAGATTTTTTTCTTTTGTACTCTTGTTAATTTTTCAAAATCAAGATGTTTTTGTACCCTTTTTTCTATAATAAGTCGTTTTTTTGCATCGGTAATTCTATTGGAGTTTTGTGAAACTTCTAAAGCACTTTTATATAAATCATAAAGTAGTTTAGAATTAAATGAGTTAAAAGTATCGCCTCCAACTCCATTAATATCTGCATATGTTAAAATATAAAGTAAGTTAAGGTTTTGTGTATCCCCCACTTTAGACATAAATTTATAGAGTGTTTTTTCATTATGAATATTCTCTTTAAAGGCAACACTACTCATTAAAATATGATGTTTCACTAAAATGACAGCACGTTTTATAGACTCTTCATCTATATGTAAGTGCTTTAAAAATGGAACTATGAGTTTTGCTCCGACTTCGCTATGGTCTTGTTGTCTTCCTTTACCCGTATCATGAAAAAGAGTAATTATCTTAATTAAAAGTTTATCTTTATTATCTAAATTATCATGTAGGTTTTGTACAAAACTCTCTTGGATATTTTCTAAGGCATTTACACACTCGATAGAGTGAATATCGACAGGGTAATGATGATATCCATCAAATTGTGGCATATGTAAAACTTTTCTAAAGTTAGAAAAAAGTTCGTGAAGTACTCCTGCATCATAAAAGAGTTTTAAGAAGCAGTAACTATGCTTTTTTGAAAGCAATTGTTTTAAAAGGGAAAAAGTTTTTTTATCGAGTGGATGTTTAATCTTTGAATAAGTAAATTTACTTAAAAGTCCAGCATCAAAACGGTAAGGTTTGTCTTCTAAAGAGACTAACAGTTCAAGAAGTCGGTTGATAGGAGGAATTTTAAGTGAGTAGGACACATAGAGTCTATTATTGAGCTCATACACACCTTTTTGGATTCTAGCAGTTCGTAACTTACTTATCATAGTGTTATCATAAATGTAGGGTCTAAGCATTTTTTTAGTAAATATTTTTGTAAAATTGTCAATTCTCCAGCCAGCTTCTATAACTTGAGTTGCTAATTTTGTATGATTTTTAAAACCTAGTAGTGTGGCAACTTGTGGAATATACTCTAATCGTAAAGTATCTTCTTGCTTACCTGTAATAAGATGTAAGGCACTGCGTACACGATACAAAAGTTCTAAAGCAATGCGATACTCTTTGTAAGATTCATCTTCAAAAAGGGTGCCAGAGAGTTCTTTAAGCGAAAATATATCGTTGATAATATGAGCAATCCAGTACAAAAGTTGTGTATCTCGAAGTCCTCCAACACTCTCTTTAATATTTGGCTCCATAGATACAGGATATTTTTTACGTCTAATTTTAGCTTCTTCAAGTTTGGCTAAAATAAACTCTTTTTGTTTATAAAGTCTTATTTGATTAAGTTGACGTTGTGTGTTATGCCATGTGAAATTAGAACCAATAATAAAACGAGCTTCCATAAGAGCTGTTTTAATCGTCATATCCTCTTTTGAAGCATTAAACAAATCATCTACCGTATGCACACGATGTCCAAGTTTTAGCCCAGAATCAAGAGCAAGATAAAAAACTTTTTCAATAATAAGCTTGGTTTCATAAGCTTCAATATCTTCATAAACAATCAGTAAATCAATATCACTATGCACACAAAGTTGCTCTCTACCATAGCTTCCAAGTGCGATAATGGCTATGGGAATGGAGTTGCGCATTGGCAAATAATCACCAAACATTCGTCGCAAAATTGTTTTATACATAAGTGAAACTATAGAGTCTAGTTTTTTTGTGTGTTTGACTAAAAAATCTTTGCCTTGTGAACTTTCAAAAAGCTCATGTAAAGATTCTTTATACTCTCTAATATACTGCTTAAAAAGCTTTGAGAGTTCAAAATCAGTGCCATTTTTTTCTATAACATCTTCTATTTCTAGTAATAAATCCATTTTTAATCTTTAATTAATTTCTTACATTATAGTACAGTTAATTAAATTTGATATAATCTTTTTCATAAAATAAAAATATATAGGAAAAAATGATGACAATAACAAAAAGTGTAACTT
>ERZ889078.3535-NODE-3535-length-10287-cov-16.588643_pt1 | contig 10287 bp, 6 predicted proteins | sample MGYA00521266_ERZ889078 | MGnify/ENA primary metagenome ERZ889078 (study PRJEB32303, sample SAMEA104408618) | aquatic metagenome | biome: Brackish water; feature: Pelagic; material: water | place: Baltic Sea | collected 2014-06-16T06:34:00 | depth 76,534 m ... | reverse complement strand
TGCTGGTGGAGCAGAACGTTCGAGAGGCCCTGGATCTCGCTGATCGCGGCTATATTCTTCAAACGGGCAGGATCACGGGAGATGGTACTGGCCGGGAACTTCTTGCGAGCGACCTTTTTCGTTCGGCTTTTCTGGGAATCTAATCTGTCTTTTTGCACTGACAGTTCAATATTTCCGGCCCATCGATCCTACTTGTGCCGGCATGCTGAGTTGACTGGAAAGCGAGGGTAGAGAAATGATCCCACTTGAAAAGTCCCTCGTATATGGCGGCAAACTTGAGCAGAAACAATTTGGTTGAAAATGCTCTCACCGTGACCTCAGAGACCCAAACACAATTGTGGAACACAAGGTATATTGCAGGTCTTTGACCCCACAAATCCCGGGTAATATTGTCAATATCACACGTCAGCAATGAAAAGGCTCACCAGATATTGTCTATCGTCCAAACGGCTTTGGTTCCATACTGTCAAGAGCAGTTAAGGAAAAGGAAACGATGCGTTTTTTGGGGATCATCTTTGGCGCCCAAATCAAATTGAATGGTTTTGCCATTGTTTTGTGCTTCTTCCACTTTTGAAAAGATGAACAATACCGAAATTCTATTCAGTCTATCTGACTTCTTACAGGTTGGTTTTGAGGATATTCACCACATCCCGCTCGGTGACTTGACGGGGATTGTTGCTGATGAGCTGGCCGGCGCTCAAGGCCGCTTTGGCGATGCCCTCAAAATGCACTGCATCGGCCCCATAATCACCCAGCTTATAGCTGATGTTCAGATCGTTGAGCAGGTCCTTTACGGCTTTGACGGACAGGAGTGCTGCTTCATGATCCGGCATGTCTTCAATGTCTTCACCAAACGCCGCTGCAATGGCCATAAATTTATCCGGGTTGGCAATGCAATTGAATTCCATGACCCAGGGTAGAATAAAGGCTGTGGTCAGACCGTGGGGCAGGTGGTACTTGCTTCCGATGGCCAGCGCCATGGCATGGTCCAATCCGTTCTGGGTGTTGCAAAACGCCATTCCGGCCAGGCAGCTTGCGTTCAGCATATTCTCCCGGGCGACGGTGTTGTGTCCGTGGGCATAGGCCTGACGCAGGTTTTTCGCGATCATGGTAATGGCCTGCAAATTGAGTGTATCGGTGAACACCGAGGTGCGCACCCCCACATAGGATTCAATGGCATGCACCAGGGCGTCCATGCCGGTGGTTGCGGTCAGGTGCGGCGGGAGGTCCAGGGTGAGGTTGGGGTCCAGAATGGCAACCCTGGCATACAGGTGATCACTGATCATGGCCTTTTTAAGCCCCACCTTGGGGTCTTCCATGACGCTGATATTGGTAACCTCGCTGCCGGTTCCGGCGGTGGTCGGGATCAGGATCGTGGGAAGACCCGGCTCGGGGATGTTGTTGATGCCGTAATAAGCATCTGCCGGATCTTTGTTGGTCAGCATGATGCTGATGAGCTTGGCTGCGTCCAAAGCGCTTCCGCCGCCCAGGCCGATCACCAGATCGGCGGAAAAGTCATGGGTAATCTCCCGGCTTTGGTCAAACAGGTCCAGACTGGGGTCGGCCTGCACCCCGCTGAATACGGCATGGCTCACGCCTGCCCGGTCCAGGGAGTCCGCTAAGGGCGTTACCAGGCCCAAGGCTTTGAGTTCCCGGTCGCACACGATCAGGGCTTTGGCGCAGTTCATTTTCTTAACTTCATTACCCAGAGCATCAATACAGCCCAAACCACTGATGATTCGGGGGACACTTGAAAATATCTGCATGCTTGGGTTCCTCCCCTAAAATGAACTGGAAAAAAATTGCTTTTTCGTGATTTGACAATAGAAGAATATGGCTTGTGGGTCAATACGGAAATGGGTATGGGAATCCTATGAAATCGTGCTGAGTGCTAAATACAGATAAATAAACTTGACTTTGGCTTTAAACATGTCTAAAGTACAGACCATTAATTGATGTTCCTGGTTGTAACTAAAAATCACGTAAGCCCTGGAATAGTTCCGGGGCTTTTTTTATTGGAACATAGAAAGAAGGTGTTTTTTTGAATTTCAAGACTTTTAATTTTCATCCCACTGTGGCGGCAGGTATTGTGGCAGCGGGTTATGTAACCCCCACCCCCATACAGGACCGGGCAATCCCCAAAGTTCTCGAGAATCACGATATCATGGGAGTGGCGCAAACGGGTACCGGTAAAACGGCTGCCTTTGTCCTGCCCATACTGAATCGGCTCATGGGAAAAAAGACGGCCGCCGTTCGTGCCCTGATCATGGCGCCTACCCGTGAGCTGGCCGAACAGATACATCAGGCCATTGAAACACTGGGTTGTAAAACCCATCTGAAAAGCGTCACGGTTTACGGTGGTGTGGGGATTCACCCGCAGATTGAGAAACTGAAGCGTGCTGATATTGTGGTGGCATGTCCGGGAAGGCTGCTGGATCATATGAATCGCCGTACCGTCGATTTTTCCCAATTGGAAGTGCTGGTCATTGATGAGGCGGACCAGATGTTCGACATGGGTTTTTTACCGGATATCCGGCGCATTCTGGCGCGTCTGCCCAAAAAACGTCAGACGTTGCTTTTCTCGGCGACCATGCCGGCCGAAATACGCCGATTGGCAGGCGATATCCTGCGGAATCCGAGCACTGTCCAGGTGGGAACCGTGGCACCTGCGGATACCGTTAGTCATGCGCTCTATCCGGTGGCACATCATCTAAAAACGGCGCTGCTGCTAAAGCTGTTAGGGAATACCACCGCCAAGTCGGTGCTGGTATTTACCCGGACCAAATACCGTGCCAAAAGCCTGGGGAACAAGCTTGAGAAAGCCGGATACCGCTGTGCGTCTCTCCAGGGGAATCTTTCCCAGGGACGTCGCCAGGCTGCATTGGATGGTTTTCGGAGCGGGACATTTCAGATTCTGGTGGCCACCGATATCGCCGCAAGGGGCATTGATGTCACCCGGGTTTCCCATGTCATCAACTATGATATCCCTTCCACGCCTGATGCATACATTCACCGAATTGGGCGTACCGGCCGCGCGACCCGCAGTGGCGAAGCATTCACTTTTATTACCGGGGAAGATAAAGTGATGGTACGTGCTATCAATCAGATCATTGGCGCTTCCATAGAGCAGCGAACCCTGCCGGACTTTGATTACGATGTGGCACCTTTAATGCCGAAAAGAAATGGCTCCCATCCTGTTCGAGGGAACCAGACCAAAAGGACTAAGCCTGCCCGTGCGTCAAAAGGGCGGGCCCAAAGAGGTGCCTTTGCGTGGTTGTCCAGCCAGGGGCAGGAGAAGCGGCCTGCGGCCGGGCGGAGCATGCAATCCGCCTGATTTCAATAAGAGATTTTTAAGGTGTTTTATGGCAGGGCCCAAAACGGCCCTGCCATTTTTTTTGGAGGCTCACTTATGAACAGGCTTTAACATACAAAATGTCCAGATGTTACCAACCCCACCTGCCTGCTTGATCCAACCTGCAAACCGATCGGTCCGGACCCCTTCCATCCGGTGAGGAATGTACAGTGGGATAATTGGAAGGTCTGTGGCAAGAATATTTTGGAGCTGCAGTACGATTCGCCGCCTTTCCTTGAGGTTAACCGTTTCCGCCTGGAGATCGGCCAGTTTGTTGAATTGAGCATTGTTATAACCGGTGTAGTCCCACTGGTTCGGCTTGTCATAGGCGGAATGAAAAAACCGTCTCAGATAATCCGGATCCAGTGACAGCCCTCTCCAACCCATGATGAACATATCGAAATCCCTTTTGAATTTTACCTTGGTGAGAAGGCTGTTAAATGCCATGGTGCTCCGAAAAACGGGAACCCCGAATTCATCCAGCCATCTGGCAATGACTTTCCCCGTGGCCGCCGCTTCCGTGTCATAATGGGCAGTGGGTGTGATAAGTGTTAAATGGGGAACGGCCTTGCCATTGGGTCCCGTGAGGCCCTTTCCTTTCTGCAGAGATCCTTTCGTGTCCAGCGGTGGGATCTCCCAGCCATACCCGGCGGCAGACAGAATGGCGTAGGCTTCCCGGGTCCGCCGCTCTCTATCCATCCCTTCGCCATAGGTGGGTGTCTCTGAATCGTAATAGAAGGTATTGGAAGGCGGTACAAAAGTATCGAGCCTCTGGCCGTGGTCGTGGAGTATCCGATTCACAATAAAATTCTTGTTGATGAGGTAGGCCGCGGCGTGCCGAAAGGCCGGATCGGACATGGGTGGTTTTCGAAGGTTGAAACCGAGATACCGGTATCCCTGGTCCAGGGTCATGGGAACACTCACATGCGGATTGGGAACGAGGTCTTTCACAAAGGCCTGGCTGATCCCTTTCCAGAGAAAATCGATTTGCCCTTCCTCCAGTGCCAGTGTCGCCGAAGCCAGGCTTTCATAGGTTTTAAACATGACGCCGTCGATATAAGGCCCCAGCGTATGGCCCGAAATGGTCTTTCCCCGACCAAAAAAATGATTGTTTTTCACCAACAGGATGTATTTTCCTTTTTTCCAGGAGGCGAACTTGAACGGTCCAAGGCCTGTGGGGGCACTGACCTTGTGGGTTTGGATTATTTTCAAGCCCTCCGAAAAGGCTGAACTGTTAGCGCTTTTTTCTTCTTCCTGTTCTCCCAGGCTCTTTTCAGCTCTCTTGACCAACGGCTCCCATTTCTTTTTCTGCACGATCCAGGTGCTCAACGTTCGTCTGGGGAAAACGGCCATCGGCCTTTTGAGGGTCATCCTGATGGTTCTTTTATCCACGGCGACAATTTTTTCAACAAATTCCCAATAGGCATAATACCGTGGAATTTGAAATTTCTTAAATATTTCCCCGGTAAAGACCACGTCTTCGGCACTGAAATCGGAACCGTCATCCCATTTCATCTCCCTCAGGTGAAACGTGACCGTCCTGTTGTCGGTGTCATAGACCGGTAGGTCTTCGGCCAGCCAGGGGGTCAACGTCTGGGTGTCGGGATCCACCAGATAAAGGGGCTGGTAAATGAGGCGAATGACTTTTTTGGTCCATACGTCGCTGGTCTGGAACGGATTCAGATTTTTGGGTTGCTTCAAGATGGCAACCTTGAGATAGTCACCTGCCATCACAGGGGGTGGGCCGACGAATATGGCCAGCACCGTTAAGCACATAAGGGTCACCCATGCTGCAAAGATGCTACCCGGGCGGGAACGGTTTTCTCTTTCCATGATATGCCTCCTTCCAATCTGTAATCCATTTCGGGTTTTGAAATGTCCCTTTTCGTCTTGATTACTGAGCAAATGCTATGCCGAATGAGTTCCTGTGGTTCCATCATGCTGAATATTTCAAGTATTTTATGCATGAAACGGGGTAGCCTGTCACGCTTTAAATGGGTCTTTTCATCCTTTTGACACGATTGTTCTTAAAAGTCTTATGAATTCGATTAACTTTGATCCTCGGGGATGGAGGGGAAGCTTATCGATTTAGAATTACCGGATAAAGCGGATCGTTTCTATCCGGATGGATACTTGGGCTGGGTATAAAGTATCCAATTATGGCAAATTTTCTTTTGTTCCAGATGTGCCGATTCGGAGAAATTAGCTCCTATTTAACTGGTTTAGGTGAGAAAATATTTTCATGGCACACAAGTTGCTATTTTCTTTCAGTGAGACATTGGCTTAAACCCTTAATCAACATCAGAAAGGAGTGTTATTATGAGAAAGACTTTGATGGGTATGGCAGCGATTCTGGCGGTTCTGTTTCTGGCGGCCGGCCCCGGGTTGGCGCGTAACGGGGGCGGCTATGGAAGTGGCTACCATGGCGGTTCCGGCGGTGGTGCAATGGGTGGTGGTCCCGGTGGAACGGGTGGCGGTTCCGGCGGTGGCACAGGCACACCCTACATATGCGAGTATGGTGAAGACGCAACGGTTTCGGGTGTGGTGTTCAGCGTCAATTTATGGGGCGCGGGCATGGTGGTGGCCGTTGATGCAGAAACCTCAGTCACGGTCTACGGTTTGGGTCCATGGTGGTATTGGGATGCCCAGGGGGTGGCGCTTCCCTCGGCGGGCGACAATGTCACCGTTTCTGTCAAACACGTTGTGATCAACGGGGCTGAACGAGATGTGGCCATGTCCTTAACAAACAATACCACCGGTGAGTCGATTTCACTGAGAGATGCGGAGACCTGTTATCCTTACTGGTCGGCGGGTCGATAGGTAAATGTGGCAGTTTGTCCGTGTGAGGGTTTTCAAAAATATTTCATAAGTCCGGATAAACCGCCTCCCCGATCGTCATCTTCGCCGGTAACCTCCTATTAAACATTCCCCATAGAAACGGTTCTTCCATCATGTTTCGCAGCTGGGAAACGGCCCCACAAGGATATCTCTTAAAAAAACATCGTCACTGATAAAAATTGCGATTCCATTCTATGCGTGATAGACTTCCCTGGATGTTTTTTGCTGCGGCCCTAAACACGCTCTCAATATTGGAGGAAGCCAGGTCCTGCTTCGCTTCCCCTGCATGCAGGTGGGTTTGAAGAGGCTCTGAAGTAAGACAGGTATCTATGACCCTTTCCGAAGAAGATCAATCCTTTTCGCCCGGGGAAGTGAAGAACCGGAATCCCCGGGTTCTTCGGCCCATGGGTTCGATGGCCGCCGTAACGCCACTACGTCTCACCTTCATCGTGGTCTTGTTGGTGTTTCTCTTGCAGACCTGTGTCATGTTCCTCCTTTTTCGATACCTGCCCCCCTGTCCCATGTGGCTTGAATCCCTTCTGCATGCCTTTTTGCTGGTGGCCATGGTCTGTCCCGTACTCTATTTTTTCCTGTACCGGCCTCTGGCCCTTCAAATGACCCGGCGCAAGCAGGCGGAGGAGGCGTTGCGGGTATCCCATGACCAACTGCAGCAACGCGTAGAAGAGAGGACTGCTGAACTGGCCGCGGCCAACAAACAACTCCGGTTGGAAGTAGATGAACGCAAACAAGCCGAAAACGCCAACAAGGAGGCTCGTGAACTGTACCGTCGCCTTGTGGAGGCATCCGCCGATCCTGTCATTTCCGTCAACCAGGGGATGGAGATCATTCAGTGGAACCGGGCCGCTACCCTGGTTTTTGGCTTTTCCCCGGAAGAGGTCATGGGAAAGTCCCTCGCCATTATTATCCCGGAAAAATACAGAGAACGTCATGCCGAGCGGTTTAAAGCGTTTTGCAGCACGGGAAAAGGCAACATGGTCGGCAGGACCGTTGAGTTCGAAGGATTGCGGAAAGGGGGCGCCGTCTTTCCCATGGAGCTCTCGCTTTCAGCGTTGAAAAACGGTGAGGAGTGGGTTTTCACCGGCATCATCCGGGACATCACAGCGCGAAAAGATGCGGAAAAACAGGTTCAAAAGTCCTACCAGATACAGTCCATTCTTTACCGGCTGCTCCAGATCTCCATGAAAGAGTTACCTCTGAGTGAGGTGTTGGCCCGCTCCATGGACCTGATTATTTCCGTTCCCTGGCTTCGGGTGGAGGAAAAGGGATGCGTCTTCCTGGTGGAAGAGGGGGTCCTGGTTATGAAGGCCCAAAAGGGTCTTAGCAAGTCAATCAGGACCGATTGCGCCCGGGTGCCTTTCGGGAAGTGCCTCTGCGGCCGGGCAGCTTCATCCGGCCAGGTGGAATTCGCCCATTGCATCGATGAGCGCCACGAAATCCATTATGAGGGCATGGGACCCCACGGTCATTATTCCGTGCCCATTCCTTCCGGATCCCGTGTTCTGGGGGTCATCTGTTTTTATGTACAGGAAGGGCACCGTCGAGAAGAGGAAGAGGTGGAATTCCTGCGATCCACTGCAAACGCCCTGGCAGGGGTTATTCTGCGCCGACAGGGCGAAAAGGAACGGGTTCGGCTGGCTGCGGCCATTGAGGCGGCGGTGGAGGGCGTCATCATCACCGATGAGCGGGGGATCATCCGATACGTGAATCCGGCTTTTGAACAGATGAGCGGCTATCCCCGTGAAGAGGCCCTTGGCGTCCCCGTCACCACGTTGGAGAGCGGGCAGCACAACGATGCTTATTTGAAGGAGATGTGGAATACCATTTCCCGTGGCGAGGTGTGGGCCGGGCAATTCGTGAACCGGAAAAAGGACGGCGCCCTCTATGAAGTGGAGGCCACCGTATCGCCCATTGGGGATCAGGCGGGCAATACCACCCATTACGTTTCCGTACAGCGGGATGTCACCCATGAGCGAAAGATGGAGAAAGAACTGAGGCAGGCCCAGAAGATGGAGGCCATGGGAACCCTGGCCGGGGGTATTGCCCATGACTTCAACAATATTCTCGCGGCCATTATGGGATATACTGAGATTGCACTTCTGGAGATCCCGGAAGAGGGAGAAGCGATGCGCCGGGACCTCAACGAAGTCCTGAAAGCCGGCCATCGGGCCAAGGACCTGGTGGCGCAGATTCTGGCCTTTAGCCGGAAGACGGAACAGGAACAAATCCCCCTCTCCCTTCACGTCATCGTCAAAGAGGCCCTGAAACTGCTCAGGGCATCCCTGCCCAGCACCATTGAGATCCGACAGAACATCCCCTCCGATTTGGGGACGGTCATGGCGGATGCCACCCAGATGCACCAGGTCCTCATGAATCTCTGCACCAATGCAAAACATGCCATGGGGGAGAAGGGCGGGGTCCTTACGGTGGAACTGGCTCCGGTGGACATGGGTGAAGAACAGATGGTGCGATTTCCCGATCTCCGGCCCGGCCCTTACCTGAGGCTATCGGTGCAGGACACCGGTTATGGGATTGATCTTGCGACAATGGAACGGATCTTTGATCCCTATTTCACCACCAAGGAAAAAGGTGAGGGCACCGGCCTGGGGTTGTCCATGGTTCACGGCATTGTCACGAACCACGGGGGTGTCATTGACGTCCGGAGCCAACCCGGAAAAGGGTCCACTTTTCAGGTGTATCTCCCCCGGATAGAACTGAAGCAGGAGCCCGTGGAGACCGAAAACCGGATCGAGGATCTCCCCGCCGGTCACGAACGCATCCTGTTTGTGGACGATGAGGTCTCCCTGGCCAACATGGGGAAAATCATGCTGGAGCATCTGGGTTACAGGGTCGTAATCAGCACCAACGGCTTGGAGGCCCTGGCCCTTTTTAAAGAAGATCCTGAGGGGTTCGATCTGGTCATCACGGACATGACCATGCCAAAAATGACCGGGGACAAACTGGCTAAAGAACTCATGGCCATCCGGCGGGATATTCCCGTGATCCTCTGCACCGGATTCAGTGAAACCGTCTCTGAAAGTACGGCCGGATTGATGGGAATCACTGCCTTTGCCATGAAGCCCCTGTCCATGAAAAAACTGGCCGAAACCGTTCGAAATGTGCTTGGGTGAACGATCGATCTGATAAACCGTTGTAAACGCAAAGGAAACAGACCATGAAATGGATGATTTCCGCAGTTCTGGCAATTGTTCTATCGATGGGTCTTATTACGCCCGGCCTCTCGGAGGATGCGGATCCCGTGCTTATGGGCCGTGTCACGGTTCAAAATCTGATCGCCTACGCATACCAAAAAAACCCCTCCATCCGGGAAGTCCGTGAAGGATGGCGGGAAACCGTTGAACAGTACCGCATCACCACGGGCTACCCGGATCCCGAGATAAAATTCATCTATTTTTCCGAACCCATCGAAACCCGTTCAGGACCTCAGGACTGGGTTGCCAGCTTGAATCAGAAGATTCCCTTCCCCGGAAAGCTGTCCCAGGCGGGGAAAGTGGTGGAAACCGAGGCGCGGGTGGCGCATATCAAGCTGGACAGGACTGTCAAATCGGTGATGGCATCGGTTCGCCGGTCCTTTCATGAACTTTTGTATATCCGTACGGCCAAGAAGGTGGTAGCGCAAAACCTTCGACTTCTGGAACATCTCCGGAAGACGGGAGAAACCGCCTACGCCAGGGACCGGGCCGCATTGATGGATATGGTCAAGGCCCAGTCCCAGCTGGGACAGATCCGCTACGACGGGATACTTCTGGATGAACTGGAACAAACAGAAAAGACCCGATTAAACGGAATCTTGAACCGAGCACCCAACGCCAGGATCGGAAAGCTCGTGGAAGAGGGCTTTCAGCCCGTTGTTTTCAGCCTCAAAGGGCTTTACAAGTTGGCCGAGGCCAATCAGGAAGACCTTCGCATCGCCCGGGCCCTTGTGGAGCGGGCGGATGCCAGGGCGGAGCTTGCGCGTTATGAGAACCTCCCCGATTTCAATGTGGGGGTATCCTACTCCGCCATCGGACAGCCCGATGGTTCCCTGCGATCCGAAGATTCGGGGAAGGACGGGCTGG
>ERZ889078.3530-NODE-3530-length-10293-cov-14.775249_pt1 | contig 10293 bp, 8 predicted proteins | sample MGYA00521266_ERZ889078 | MGnify/ENA primary metagenome ERZ889078 (study PRJEB32303, sample SAMEA104408618) | aquatic metagenome | biome: Brackish water; feature: Pelagic; material: water | place: Baltic Sea | collected 2014-06-16T06:34:00 | depth 76,534 m ... | reverse complement strand
ATAGAAATAAATATGGTAAAATAAGAAATCTATTATTATAAAGATAATATGGGAGTGCCCATAAAATAATTATGACAGTATTAGCTATTAAAAAAAACATTACTTTTTTATTTTTGTGGTTATTTAATATTGTTAACATTCCAAAAATTAAAAAAACAGAAAATAATAAAGGATGGATTTTATTTGTGAATATATTTTGTATTAAATTAACTGTGTTTTTTAATAAAAAACCAGTTTTCCATTCTTGATAAATGTTTTGTGACATCGCATCAGAATGATGTTCTAATACTTGAAAAACAAATACTCTACTAAAATTAGGAAGAACTATTATGATGAAAATAATCAGCAGAAATAGAGTTTTTTTGTTTAATAATCTTTTTTTATATAATAAGTATGCTAATAAAGGAATTATGAAAACATAATTTTCTGGTCTGAACATTACAGAAAAAGCTAAACTTGAAAAGATCAATACTTGGCTGGAAAAATCTTTTTTTTCTGAGAATAAAACCCAAATAAATAAATTAAAAGATGCAAAAAAAGTTGCAGCCATATGACTTTTTGCAGATCCAGACCATAATATGTGAATAGGTATTAAAGTGAATATTAATGCTGATAAAATAGCAATTTGTTTATTCTTTAATAAAGCATATGTAAATAAAAACACATTAACTATTGTTAAAGCACCTATAATTGAAGAAGCGTAAATTGCAATCCAATTATTAATCCCGAAGGTTATAAACAACCATTGTAAAATAAATGGCCAACCAATAGATAAAGTGTGTGTTTTTTGAGAATAATCTCCTCCTTCTATCATGATTTTTGCTTGTTCTAAATCCATGGGTTCATCCATATACATTTTATGATGATGTGGGGCAATGTAAACTCGTAAAAATAAAGAACATAATAATATTAAAAGTAAAATAACCCAATATTTGTTTTTGATTTTCTTAACAAAGTTGATTATTTTTTCTCTATTTAGAAATAAGCTTATAATAAATACTATGCAAATTATTGATATAAATAAAGTGCTTATTACAGGAGGTTTTGTGTTTATGGCTAATAATGTTTCTGTTATCATTTATTTTATTTTATAAATTTTTATAAATTCATTGTGCACATTTATTTCTTTTATTAATTCTAAATCCAAATATCTGATAAATTCATATTCTTTTCTTATTTCATCTACTGCCCATTTAGAATCTAAAACTAGATCTCCTTTTTTAAAATTTTTATTGAAGTTTGAGTCGTTATAAAAAATTTCATTTTTATGCAAATAATCTATGGGAATCAATTCAACATTTGTTAAAGGTTCTTGTACATATCCATTATATGGGTAAACCAGATCATAGTAAAAAAGCCCATCAACCCAAAAAGTTGAATTTGGATAATTTTTTAGAATAAAGTCTAATGCAATTTCTCTGGTGTTTATCACATCAAGATAATGCATGTTCTCTTCATAAATAATATTTGTTGGTGCATGCCATTCTTTTATTGAAAGAATAATTATAAGAAATACTATTACTGGTAATAATTTTTTGTTTTTTTTAAACGTTTGTTCTAAAGAAAAAGTCATAAATATGAATAAAAAAGGGAAAATAGGAGTTAGATGTCTTATAGCTTGAACATTTGCCCAACTAATAAATATGATTAAACATAAAACAGTAATTAATGGTATTAATTTATTGACTGTTAGTTTGTTTTTATTTTTTATCATAAAATAAATCATGATAATTGTTAGAATAAATCTATATTGTTCTATGAAAATAAATTTTGTAAATTCTAAAAAATTTAATATGAACTGTATAGAACCAGTTGCTCTTGAAACATTTTGTCCATAAATAAATAATCCTGTTTTAATATAATGATAAACATACCAAAATAAAATTATTAATATAGGGAATCCATATTGAAGCATGGTGTTGAAAATTATTTTTTTACTATTTTTAAAATTACGAACAATTTTGTAAATTAAAATAATTATTATGAAACAAATTCCTGTTTCTCTTGAAAGAACAGTCAGACTTCCAAAAATCAAATAAAGAGTTTTATTATTTTTTAAAGCATAATATATTGTTGCAAGACCTAGCCAGGCACATAATATATCTGGATAAGCTCTTCCTGCTTGTGAAAAAAAAACTGGCGAAAAAAGTAGTAAAATTGAAGCAAAAAATCCTGTTTTTGAGTTAAATAAATATTTTCCTAGTAAATAAGTGTATTGTAATATTAAAAAAGAAATTATTATTACTATAATGTGGGTTAGTATTAAAGAATGTCCAAATAATAAATAGAATAAAGCAAGAATTTCAAAAAATAAAGGAGGATGGACTCCATCAGTAATATAATTTCTAGTGCTATCAAACCAAGGATGTTTTCTTTCTTCTTCTATTTGTAATTCTTTTGGAAGCTCAATTCCTCGGTAAATAGGATTTAGATTATTTTGTGATATGAGTAATGATGCCGACACATACCATAATTTTTCGTCATCAAAATAAGGAGTGTTTAATATTGGAAATTTTAGAACTAGTAATAATATAAATAGAAAAATTCCAATGTAATATTTATTTTTCAAAAAAGAATTAATTTTTTTATTAAAATCCCCCATCTTTATTAAAAACAAGCAACACTTAATATATTTTTTTATTTTTTAAGCTTTTTTTAAAATAAATCAACACCTTTTTATACTGTTCTTTATTTCATCGTCTTATAATTAGGGGTTTTATATGAAAGTTTTAGCGATACTTCCTTGTTGGAATGAAGAGAATAAAATTGGTCCTGCGGTAATAAAGACTAAATCTTATGTAAATCAAGTGTTAGTCGTTGATGATTATTCTTCTGATAATACTGTTAAAGAAGCCAGTTCTTGTGGTGCAGTTGTTCTTTCTCATAAAAAAAATTTAGGTGTTGGTGCTGCTTTAAAATCTGGTTTTGAATATGCTATTAAAAAAAAATTTGATATAGTTATTATTATGGCAGGAGATAATCAAGATAATCCTGCAGAAATACCAATTTTTCTTAAAGCTATGAAAGAAGGTTATGATTTAATTCAAGGTTCTCGTTATTTGAAAAAATTTGATCATAAACAACCTTTTTCTAGAAAAATTACAACAAGATTATTCACGTTGTTTTTTAGACTAGTAGTTGGTTATCCTATAACTGATGCTTCAAACGGATTTAAAGCTATAAGAATTTCTTTAATTAAAGATTTGAATTTATTAAAGAATGATTTTGATAGATATGAATTAGAGCCATATATAATTATTCAAGCCATAAGAAACAATTATAAATTCAAAGAGGTTCCTGTAACTAAACATTATGATTTAATTCATGGTTATAGTAAAATGAAACCGTTCATAAGTTGGTTTCAGATATGTAAACCAATAATAATATCATTGTTTAAAAAAAATGAATAAAATATCTGTTGGCGTAATTGGTTGTGGTTATTTCGGTCCCAATTATATCCGAATAGCTCATGAATTAATAAATTGTAATATGAACTATTGTGCAGATATTAAGAATGATAAATTAAAAAAAACTAAAAAATTATATCCTGCTATTAAAACTACTTTAGATTATAATAATATTTTAAATGATTCGTTAGTTGACGCAGTTATTATTGCAACAAATCCCTCTACACATTATAAAATTGTGAAGGATGCTCTTAATAAGAAAAAGCATGTTCTTGTTGAAAAACCTTTAACACTTTCATCAAAAGAATGTTTAAAATTGAAAAAATTAGCTCAGAAAAATAAAAAAATTTTGATGGTAGCACATACTTATGATTATAATTCTGCTCTTCGAAGTGTAAAAGCTTTACTTAGAAAAAAGAATTTAGGTGAATTGATATATGTAAATTTTTTAAGAAAAGGCTTAGGACCTATTAGAGGAGATATTAATGCTATGTGGGATTTAATGCCTCATGATATATCTATAATGTTAAGACTTATAGAAGAAAAACCTGTATCTGTTTCTGCAACAGGAGTTTCGCATATTAAAAAATCAAAACCAGACGTTGTATTTTTGACATTTAAATTCAAGAAAAATTTTATTGTTACAATGCAAGCTAGTTGGTTGGATCCTTATAAAACTAGAAATATATCTTTTGTTGGAGACAAGAAGATGCTGATTTTTGAAGATACTTCTGTTAACGAAAAAATAAAAATAATCAATAAAGGTATTGGTTATCAAAAACAGTTTGTAAATTTTGGTGAATTTCAATCAATGGTTAGTGCAGGTGATGTAACTATTCCTCAAATTGAAATGAAGGAACCATTAAAGGAACAAGTTAAACATTTCTTTGAATGTATTTCTAAAAATAAAAAACCACTTTCAGGTCCGGATGAAGCAATTGCAGTTGTAAAAGTTTTAGAGTTTGCTCAGGAATCTTTAGATAAAAAAGGGAAAGAAATAAATATAAAGTTCTAAACACTTTCATTATGGGGGAAGAAAGAGCTATTTTAGGAGTTAATTGTCAAATTCAAGATAATGTTATTCTAGGCGAGAGAAGTACCAGAGTCAAAACTTTTAAAAAACTTAAAATTGGAGATAATGCTTTAGTAAGATCTTTTTCAATTATTTTTTCTAATACTATTATAGGAAATAATTTTACTTCAGGATTTAGATCTTTAATAAGAGAAAACAATAACATGGGAGATAATGTTTCAATCGGTTCAAATACAGAATTAGGTCCTGGTAATCTGATTGGTTCAAATGTTAGAATTCATTCTTCATGTTTCTTAGAACACACAATCATAAAGAATAATGTTATAATTGGTCCACATGTTGTTTTTACAAACGATCTTCATCCTTCATGTCCTAAATATGAAGAATGTGAACTAGGAGGAACTGTTGAAGAAAATGTTAGTATTGGTGCTAATTCAACTATTTTACCAGGTATAAAAATTGGAAAAAACTCTTTAATAGGAGCTGGAACAGTTGTTACAAAAGATGTTCCAAAAAATTCTGTAGTTGTAGGAAACCCTGGAAAAGTCATAAAAAAAATTGATGAATTAGTTTGTCATAAAAAATTTTTTAAAAAACCATTTGAATGGAGAGAAAAATGAAAATTCCTTTTGTAGATTTAAAAAAACATCATGCGAAGATAAAAAAAGAAATTCAAAAAGCTATTAATTCAGTTGTAGAAACAAATGCTTATATAATGGGTCCTGAACTAAAAAAGTTCGAATTAGATTTCGCAAAATTTTGTAATGTTAAATACTCTGTTGGTGTGAATAGTGGATCTTCTGGTTTGTTTTTAGCATTAAAAGCACTTGGTGTAAAACAAGGTGATGAAGTCATAACTGTAGCAAATACTTTTATTGCTACAGCACAAGCAATTTCTATGTGTGGAGCTAAAATAAAGTTTGTGGATGTGGATGAAAAAACTTGTTTAATGGATGCTAAGAAATTAGAAAGAGCAATCACTAAAAAAACAAAAGTTATTCTTCCTGTGCATCTTTATGGTCAAATTTGTGATATGAAATTAATAATGAAAATTGCTAAAAAGTATGGTGTTAAAGTTTTAGAAGATGCTTGTGAATCTCATGGTGCAAAACAAAATGGAAAAAAACAAATATTTGGAGATTTAGTAGTTTATAGTTTTTATCCTAGTAAGAATCTTGGTGCTTTTGGTGATGCAGGAGCAGTTGTTACAAATAATTTAAAACTTTATGAAAAAGTTCTTGCTTTAAGAGATTATGGACGAAAAAAAGGCGCAGAATATTTGCATGAAGAAGAAGGATTTAATATGCGAATGGATTCTTTACAAGCAGCTGTTCTAAATGTAAAATTAAAATATTTGAATAAATGGAATTCTCAAAGAAGAAATCATGTTAAGCTCTATAATAAATTTCTAAAAGATTTAGTTATAATTCCTTCAGAAGAAAAAAATAATGATCATGTTTACTATGTTTATGTTATTCAAGTAAATAAAAGAGCTGAATTAATGAAATTTCTTTCTTCAAAAGGAGTTGGTGTAAAAATTCATTTTCCAATTCCTATTTATTCTCAACCACAATATACTTGTTTGAAAGTCAACAAAAAAAGTTTTTCAAATACTGAAAAAATTTCAAAAAAAATTCTTTCTTTACCAATGTTTCCAGAACTTACAGACAAACAGATAAAATATGTTTGTCAACAAATAAACAATTTTTATTCAAAAAATTCCTAATTATGAGAAAAGCAATTCTTTCATTTGATGTAGATGGACTTTGGGCCCAAGAACAATTATGGGGTAAGTTAAGTACATCTCAAATTGAAGAAATAAAAAAAAATGATGTGGTCATTAAAAAAGGTCTTCCAATAGTTTTAAATTTTTTAAAAGAGCATGATATTAAAGCAACTTTTTTTGTTGTAGGACAAAATGTTGAGAATTATAAAAACGAACATAAAAGAATTCTAAAAGAAGGTCATGAAATTGCTTCACACACTTATTCTCATCCAGTGAATTTATCTAGTTTGACATATAAAGAAAAAGAATTTGAAATAAGTAAGAATGAAAAAATTATACAACAAATTTTGAATGTAAAACCGATAGGATTTAGAGCTCCAACCTACAGTATTGATAAAGAAACTATTAATATTTTAGAAAAAAGAAATTATTTGTATGATAGTTCTATAATTCCAACTTTTATTCCAGGATTTACAAAAATTAAAAATCTTTTCTTATCTAGTAAACCATTTTTTCTAACTAAAGAAAAAAAGCTTTTAGAAATTCCATTATCTAAATTTATAATTTTTCCAGTTTTGGGAACTGCTTTGTATAATCTTGGAAAAACATATTTTAGCTTAATTTCATTTTTTATAAGAAACAAACCTTTAGTGTTGAATTTTCATATAAGAGATTTTGTTAAAATTAGAAGAGGAGCTTTTTGGTTACCATCTTATAAAAAAAGAATGAAACTTTTTAATCATGTAATAAAAAAACTTATAAAAAATTATGAGTTCTTAACTTTAGAAGATTTTGCTAATACTTATTAAATAGTTATAGGGAATAAATATGGTTCAAGTTATAAATAATTTTAAAGATGTAAAGGTCTTACTAATCAGACCTCCTTTTTCTGAATCTTATGCATTAGCAAAAGTAAAAAATATTGTTCCTTTAGCACCCTCTTTATCTTTAGCAACTATTGCGCCTTATATTTCAAAAAATGGTGCTTCAGTTGAAATTTTAGATCTTCAGATATCTGAAAATCCACTTTCTGATTTGAAAAAGAAAATCAAAGAATATGACCCTCAAATAATAGGTTTTACTTTTTTAACTCCATCTTATAATTTTATTCAAAAAAGTGTTTCTTTGTTAAAAAAATTAAATAATAACATTCTTATTTTTGCAGGAGGACCTCATGTTTCAACTTTTCCAAAAGAAAATTTGCAATTATTTGATTTCGTTTTAATTGGTGAATCTGAACTTGCATTAAAAGAAGTTTTTTCTGGTAAACCTTTTAATAAAATTTCAGGAATTGGGTTTAAAGATAAAAATATTTTTCATATAAATAAAACTTTTAAAAGAATTTTGAACTTGGATGAATTGTCATATCCTGATTGGAGTTTATTTAATTTAAAAAAATACGTTTCTTCAAAATCTTTTGTTAAAAAAAATCCTGTTGGTTCAATAGAAACTAGCAGAGGATGTCCTTTTACTTGTGACTTTTGTAATAAAAATATCTTTGGTTATAAATTTAGAAGTAAATCTGTAGAAAGAACAGTTGATGAGATAGAATATATGTTATCTTTGGGTTTTAAGGAGATCCATATTCAAGATGATGGTTTTTCTACAAATCTTCAACGAGCAAAAGATATTTGCGATGAGATTATAAAACGAAAGTTAGATTTAATTTGGAATTTTCCAAACGGTATTAGAGCAGATAAATTTGATAAAGAATTAGCAACTAAATTAGTGAAATCTGGTTGTTATAATGTTTGTTTTGGAATAGAAACTGGAAATAAAGAACTTTTAAAATTAAGTAATAAAAATATAACTCTTGAAACTATAAAGAAATCTATTAATATTGCTAATAAAGCAGGATTACAAACAACTGGTTATTTTATGTTCGGTTTTCCAAATGAAACAAAAAATAGTATGAACGAAACTATTGATTTTGCAATTAGTTCAGGTTTAAATTTAGCTAAATTAGCAATACTAACGCCTTTGCCAGGAACAAAAAGATTTGAAGAATGGGATGAACTTGGTTTAATAAAATCTAAAGACTGGTCGAAATATAATACTCATAAACCTGATGAAGTGTATAAGCATCCGAATTTGAATTGGAGTGAAATTTATCATCATTATAGACTTTTTTATAGAAGATTTTATTTAAGACCAAAGTTTATCTTTTCAAGAATTAAGGAAAGTATTACAAATAAAACTGTATTTTCAGATATGAATATTTTTTTTAAAACAAAATTTTAAAATGGAATTAATAAGAAACTTTCAAACTGTAAACTCGATATTAAGAAATAAAATATCTGGAAAAAGAACTCCAATAAGTGTTAATATTGCTCTTAATAATAATTGTAATTTTAGATGTACTTATTGTAGCGTTCCTAATCGAAAACAAAAAGAGATGACAACAAAACAAATATTTAGTTTAGTTGATGAACTAAAAAAAGCCAGTTGTTCAAGAATAGGCTTAACAGGCGGAGAACCTATGCTTCGTGATGATATAGGAACAATTATTAATTATATTAAATCTAAAGGGATAATTACTAGCATGGTATCAAACGGGTTTATAACTGCGAAATATATTGATAAACTTAAGAACTTAGATTTTTTAGCTATAAGTTTTGACGGACCAAAAAAAATACATGATAAAAATAGACGAAAAGGGTCACATGATAAATTGCTTGAAACAATTAAAGCTGCAAGAAAAATAGGTCTTAATGTTTGGTCAATTACTGTTCTTAATAAGGATAATGTAAAAAGTGTTGATTATGTTGTTAAAAAAGCTGAAGAATTAGATTTTAGTTGTTTTTTCCAACCAGCATTTGAATACCCTATGTCTGGATCAAAAGTTAAATCTATAGAACCAATAAAAAAAGATTTTGTTCAAACAGTAAATAAACTTATAAAATATAAAAAACAAGGAAAGCCAATAAATACTTCTGATAATTGTTTAAATTTTTTCTTAAATTATCCTAACTTCAAGCCAAATTATAAATGTTATGCGGGAGAATTATTCTTATACATTGATGTTAATGGAGATATTCATTCTTGTTTTGGAATGATGAATGATGTAAAACCAGTTAATTTTTTAAAAGAAGGATTGGCTCTTGATAAAGTGAAGAAATTGCCTTGTGATGGTTGTTGGTGTCATACTTATGTTGAATTAAATCATATCTTTAAATTTAATTTAAAATCCATAAAAAATACTTTAAAAGTTGTGAAGAGTTAATGAGTTTGTTCTTTTATTTTTTTAAATATTAAATAATTTTTATTTTTCAAAACAAGTTCATAATTTTGATTATAAATTTTTTCATATAATTCAGTTAATGGATAACTATCATAAAATAAGTCATTTTCTTCTTTGTCAATAATAATATGTTCTGCTGTAAAAAATTCTGCATTAGGAAAAAGAAAATCAAATTCTAATTGTTTTAAAATAGGAAGTAATTTATGAGATCCAAGAACGCTGGTATTTAAAGGCATATTTGAGATGGATTTATGTAAATCATGATAATTTTTATTTTGCTCTTTTAAGTATTCATAATTAAAGCTTGGTAAATTTTTTTGATAACAATAATTATTTATTACAGGTATTTGGTTTAAATTAGCTTCTTTATTAATTGATAAGAAGATTGTTGTGAAACATATTATAATATTTAATACTAATAATAGGTAAGTTATTTTTTTAATTATTTTTGATCCAAATTTTTGTTTTAAATATTTTAATCCAAATAATGTTGAAATAAAAAAAACAACTACTATTAATGAAGTATAATGGAATGGTAAACAAAGAAGTTCAGTATTTGTTGATAAGATATTTATTAAAAATATTGGTATTGCTATTATTGAAAAAGAACTGATTAATGGTAAAAATAGAAATCCAAGTAATAAAGTGTAGATGTAATCTACTTTGGTCAAAAAAATATTTAATATGACTAATGGTTTTTGTATGATTGTTTTTGCGATTTCAACAGGATTATCACCTAAATATTCGAATCTATCAGAATAAATAAAAAATTCTTCATTTGAAAAGCTAGGAATAATAATATTAGTTATTAGGATAAAACCTATTATTCCTATAAAAAAAACTTTTAATCCTATTTTTTTTTCATGTTTTAAAAAAAGATATATTC
>ERZ889078.3528-NODE-3528-length-10294-cov-14.396718_pt1 | contig 10294 bp, 11 predicted proteins | sample MGYA00521266_ERZ889078 | MGnify/ENA primary metagenome ERZ889078 (study PRJEB32303, sample SAMEA104408618) | aquatic metagenome | biome: Brackish water; feature: Pelagic; material: water | place: Baltic Sea | collected 2014-06-16T06:34:00 | depth 76,534 m ... | reverse complement strand
ATCACCTCCTGCGCAGGTTGTTTCAAGACCATCAAGGAAGATTACCCCAGAGTCGGGAAACTTCATTTCGAAGTGATGCACACGGTCGAATTTCTTCGCCGGCTCTATGAAGAAAAAAAACTGGTCTTCAAAAACAGGGTGGAGAAGAAGATCACCTACCATGATCCGTGCCACCTTGGAAGGGCTTCCGGGGTTTTTGATGACCCCAGATTTATCCTGGAGGCCATACCTGGGCTTGAACTCGTCGAAATGCCCAGAAATCGCGAATACTCGCGCTGCTGCGGCGCCGGCGGCGGGCTTAAATCGGGATATCCGGACATCCAAAACCGGATGGCCCAGAGGAGGATCAAAGAGGCGGAAGAAACGGGCGCCCGGGAACTGGTATCCGCGTGCCCGTTCTGCTACCAGGGTTTACAGGTAGGAATCACAGCCACGGATTCCCCCCTCATCATGCGGGACATCAGTTTTCTCGTGGAAGAGGCGCTGAAAGACGATTCGATTCCGGAAAAGGAAGAAAAGGGAAAAAGGGAAATAGAGGAACCGGAAAAAGAACCCGAACCCGGAGAAGACAAAAAACGGGAGAGAGACGAGAGACGAGAAAAGAGGCTGAAAAGACAGCAGGAAAAAAAGGAGAAGCCGAAAAAAGAGGAGCTGCGAGTGGATCAGGAACCGGAAGTAGATCAACAACCGGAAATGGCTCAGGAACCCGAAAAAGACAGGAATCAGGAGAGGGACGAAAAACGGGAGAAACGATTAAAGAGACTGCAGGAAAAAAAGGCCGGCAGAAAAGCGAATGCCGAGGCCCTATAGTTCCTCATTCCTGATCAAGAGGAGATCTCAGATGAAAAAGCTGTTTATCTTTCTGTTCATAACAGTTGTCACGGGGATGAGCTTGGGGAACGTCCACGCCAAAGCCCCAATAAGGATCGGATATCTGCAAAACGACATCCATCAACTTGCCTGCTGGATTGCCATCGAAAAAGGTTTTTATAAAAAATACGGGGCCGACGTGGAGGTAGCGGGTATTTTTCGAGCAGGTCCTGAAGAGATGAGTGCTTTCGCAGCAGGGGCGCTTGATATGGGCTATGTGGGAGAAGCCCCGGCCACAACCGCTGTAGCCAACGGCGTGGCTCAGGTTACCGTCATGGCGCAGGTAAACACGGAAGGCTCGGCCATCATCGTGGGCAAGGACAATCCCGAAAGAGAGGTAAAGGACCTGATAGGGAAAAGGATCACCATCCCTGGTCATTCAACCGTACAAGATTTTCTGCTTCAGAAAGCCCTTCGAAAATTCAAGGTAGACCCCAAAAAAGTTTCCATCATCGTCTTAAAACCCCCCGAGATGATCGGGGCGCTCAAAACCGGGCAGGTCGATGCGTTTATTGCCTGGGAGCCCTACCCTGCCAAAGCACAGACCATGGGCGTCGGCCAGGTACTTCTCACGTCGGGTGAAATCTGGAAAGACCATCCCTGTTGCGTCCTCGTTGCAGACAACCGTTTTCTTGCTGAACGGCCCGAAGATGTGACGGCCATGGTCAGGGCCCATGTGGAAGCCACGGATTTCATTAACGCCTTTCCTGATGAGGCTGTGAAAATCGGAGTAAGATATACCGGAATGGATGAGAAAACCGTACGCCTGGCCATGGATAACGTCAAATACACCTACGTCCTGAGCATTGAGGGGGAAAAGGAATACGTGGATTTCCTCTCCCACCTCAAATATATCAAAGTACCTGATGTGAACGCATTTACAGAGAAATTCATCAATCAGGAGACTCTCCAAGAGATCACCGGAAAATGAAAATAGAGCGGTATCTTGTCCCCCTGCTTCTGATCGTAAGCTGGCAAGGGTTGTCCTCATTAGGGATCATTGGTGGAAATCTGCTTCCCTCTCCTGTCCAGATTTTTCTGGGATTCAAGGATCTTCTTACCGTTGGCATGCCTCCCGGACAGCTCCTGCATAATCACTGCCTGTACAGTCTTATCCGTGTGGCGCTGGGTTTCGCACTCGCCGCACTCCTGGGCATCCCCCTGGGATTGCTCATAGGATGGTCCGGTCGCATCCGGATTATGGTGAGCCCTGTTATAGAAATGATCCGGCCGATTCCTCCATTAGCCTGGATACCCATTGCCATCCTGTGGTTCGGCATCGGCATGAAATCCGCAGCTTTCATCATATTTTTAGGGGCATTTTTTCCCATCGTCCTCAATACCATTTCCGGAGCACTGTCCATTAATCCGATCTTTTTTGAAGCCATGAGAACCCTGAATGCAACACCGGCAGACATCTTCTTTAAGGTGGTGGTTCCGGGATCGACTCCTTCCATCTTCGTGGGGTTGCGCATCGGTGTTGGAATCGGCTGGATGACGCTGGTGGCCGCTGAATTTACCGGCGTGAAATCAGGGTACGGCCTCGGCTATATGATCATGACCGCCAGGGATATCCAGCGGCCCGATGAAATCATCGCGGGGATGCTGGTCATCGGCGTAATCGGACTTCTGATCAACCATGTCTTGAAAATCCTGGAAAAGAAGATTATTCGATGGCAGTAAATCAGCAAATCGCCCCGAGCCTGGAGCTTCTGGGCCTTACAAAAGCCTTTGACGGGGAAAAGGGGGGCAAAACCGTTTCCGTTCTTCATCCTCTTACCCTGAAAATAGAAAAAGGGCAGTTCGTTTCCATCATAGGCCCGAGCGGATGCGGAAAAACAACGCTCCTGAAAATCATTGCGGGCCTTGAAAACCCCTCCGCCGGACAGATATTCATTGACGGAAATAAAGCCACCCACAATAAAAATAGAATCGGGCTGGTGTTTCAGGAATACGCCCTCTTTCCGTGGCGAACGACACTCCAGAATATGGAGATCGGCCTTGAAATCCAGTCGGTACCGAAGGCAAAAAGGCGCGCCGCGGCCATGGAATATGTCCGGAAATTCGGCCTGGAAGGTTTTGAAGACAGCTACCCGCGCCAGTTGTCGGGAGGCATGCAGCAGAGGGTTGCCATTGCCAGGACCCTCCTTACAGACCCGGAGGTGGTCCTGATGGATGAGCCCTTCGGCTCCTTAGACAGCCAGACCAGAAACCATATGCAGGCCTTTCTTTTAGATGTATGGCAGTCCAGGAAGGTCAGTATTCTTTTTGTAACCCACAACGTGGACGAAGCGGTTTTCCTGAGCGACCGGATCATTGTCTTCTCGAAGAGACCGGCCCGAATCACACACGAGTTTGTCGTGCCATGGCCCAGACCGAGGGATCGCACAAGCCTTGAATGCAACACCCTCCGAAGGGAGATATTGGAAACCATGGCAGATACAGGTAATCTCCCGCAGAGACGCAGAGGCGCAGAGGATGAAAGAAAATGACATTATGGAATAATATTCTCAGCGTCTTTGCGCCTCTGCGGGAGAAAAACTTGAATTAAGAAGGAGGAAATCATGAAAATTGTCGGAATAAGCTGCAGCCCGAGGAAAGGCAAGACCACCAGGTATGCCCTGGAACACTGCCTGAAGGCCATTACGGAAAAATTCCCTGAAGTGGAGACAGTTATCATCGATCTGGCGGAGAACAAAGTCGGGGGCTGCATTGCCTGCGGCCATTGCACGAAAAAGCTGGAATGCAGCCAGGACGATGATTTCAACAAACTCATTCCTTTCCTGTCCGATCCGATACCAGCGGGAATGATCGTGGCCACACCCATCTATCTCAGCGCCATGACTTCCCAGTGTAAGGCCTTTCTGGACCGGTGCGTCATGTTCCGGAGAAACGGGTTTTTATTCAGAAACATGGTAGGCGGAGCAATCGCCCTGGGAGGATTCCGTAACGGAGGACAGGGGAGCGTTATCCAACAGGTGCATGCCTCCATGTTGGCCCAGGACATGATCATCGTGGGAGACGGTGCACCCAGTGCCCATTTTGGTGGATGCATATGGAGCGGCCCGCCGGATGGAATCAAGGGCGATAAGGTTGGTCTCCAAACCGCACAGAACGTCGGTTGCAGGGTCGCGGAGCTTGCCCTGCGCCTGGCTTCCTGAGGAGTTTTTTTTGAACATTGCCGAAATCATAACGGAAATCCAGAGCTTTGGGGTAAGGATTCACAGGGATGTCCTGCAAAGAAAGGGAGGAGCAGGTCCCGCAGAAGGAGGCACCCTTATTATTGCGGGCAGCGCCTTCAACGTGCCTGTAACGAGTCCTTTTGTCTCTGAATCTCCCTACCACATCCAGGACACGGGCGATCAGGTTCTTCTTTTCAATGCCGGGAAGGAACTCTTCCCCGTAGGGCTCATATCCACGCCGGCATTTTATGGGTTTTCCACCAAACAAGGGATCCCCTATTCAAGCATTGCCCTGCTCCACGGAAGAGACTGCCTGGCCAGCTCCGTTATCCAGACCTGCGTGTACTGGAATTCCAGACAGCGATGCAGATTCTGTGGAATCGAGCTGTCCCTTAAAAACAACAACACGATTCCTATCAAAACCCCGGCCCAGATTGCCGAAGTCGCCGCCGACGCTCAAGAACATGATCATGTGACCCATGTTGTCCTCACAACAGGCACGGGGACCCCACCGGGTTCGGAGATACAAGACCTGGCGGCATGTACGCGGGCAATCAAGGAAAAGACGACGATCCCGGTTCACGTCCAGTTCCAGCCGCCTCCTCTCCTGGATACACTCTTTCTTTTAAAAGAAGCCGGAGTGGATACAGTGGGAATCCACATGGAAAGCTTCGACCCCGATACCCTCATCAGGGTTGCCCCCGCAAAGGCCGCCATCGGCGTGAAAAACTATAAGAAAGCCTGGAAAGCAGCCGTGGAACTCTTTGGCCCCAACCAGGTAAGCAGCTTTCTGCTTGCGGGGTTAGGTGAAAAACCGGATACCCTTATCTCTGGCAGCACCATGCTGGCGGATCTGGGGGTCTATCCCTTTGTGGTACCACTGCGACCGATTCCGGGCTCACGCATGGCAAAAGCACTACCCCCGGACCCGGAAATCATGAAACCCATCTACCGGGAGGTTGCCCATATCCTTTCAAGAAAAGGGCTGTCCTCCGCACGGAGCCTGGCCGGCTGCGTCCGGTGCGGCGCCTGTTCCGCCCTCTCCGCCTATGAACAGCCTCTCGATTCGGTCGTCTGCCACCCGGCAAGAACGATAGACGAGCACAAGAAAGCCTTCCAGATCCGAAAGGCGGTCTTTGTTCAGGAGCAGAAACTTTTCAAGACTACCGATGCGGACGAAAACGATGCAAAAGGGATTCACCTGGTGGCCGAACAGGATGGCAGCATAATCGGAACGGTGCGGGTATACCCTGCCGGAACAGGAAATGGAGACTGGATTGGTGGAAGATTAGCTGTCAAAAATAGCTACAGGGATTCAGGGGCAGGCGAACTGCTGGTGAGAGAAGCGGTGGCCATCGTCAAAAAGAACGGCTGCAACCGTTTTACCGCCCACATTCAGGAAACCAATGTTGCCTTTTTTGAGCAATTGGGATGGAAAGGCGTGGGACCGGTAATAGACCATTTCGGCAGACCCCACCAGGTCATGGAAGCGGATCTTACAGACAGAATCCAGAAACCACGCAAATGTGAAGTCTCGCGCTGAGACGCAGAGGCGCAGAGAAGGACAGATACAAGCGTGTCAGCGCCAGTATCGATAACCGGCAACTGTTAACCGTAAACCAAACGAAGTTCAATATGAGAAGGAAGCCCCGAAAATGAACCTGTCTGAAGTGGTCAAAAATACCCGAGGGTACCTGGGGCTTGTCCGCAAAAGGCCGATCGCTGAGGTTTACGACAAGCTCATCCTTCACGGCGTTCCCGGCCCCCAGCTTCCCAATTACGGCGACGATGCGGCCGTCATTCCTTTCAAGGGAGAATACCTGCTCCTGGCCGCCGACGGCATGATGACAAAGCTCCTTCAGAATGAACCCTATGCCGGCGGAAAAGCCTCGGTGATGGTGACGGTAAATGACATCTATTCCATGGGAGGAAGGCCGCTTGCCTTGGTTAACGTGCTCGCCAGCGGGGATGAAGCCCAACGATCCAAGATTATCGACGGCATAAAAAAAGGTTGTGAAAAATTGAATGTCCCCATGGTTGGGGGGCACCTTCATCCGGACGCGGCTCCAGACTCCCCTTCCCTTTCCGTGGCTATCCTGGGGCATGCTAAAAAACTCCTCAGGAGCCATCTTGCCAGTCCGGGAGACGACCTCATCTTTGCCGCGGATCTCAGCGGCCAGGTGGGGTGCTCGTCGGTCACCAGCTGGGATGCCAACTCCGGAAAGACCACAGAGGAACTGCTTTTTCGCCTGGAGACCCTTCCCCTCATTGCCGAACGGGAATGGGCCTGTGCCTGTAAGGACGTGAGTAATGCGGGCCTCCTGGGGACACTTTCCATTATGATGGAGAACTCCGGACAGGGGGCATTGATTCATCTTGACGCCATCCCCTGCCCTGCCCCCCTGAAACTGTCCCAATGGCTGGTGTCCTTTCAGAGTTTCGGCTTTGTCCTGTCCGCCAGGCCGGAGTTTTCAACCCGGATTATCGATCTGTTCAACAAAAGAGGCATTGACGCGGCCGTTGTGGGGAAGGTGCTGTATGGTCATACCGTCACCATAGCCAGCGGACCGGAATCCTTAAAGCTCTTTGATTTTGGGAAGGAGAAGATTACGGGAATAACCTGCCCGGCAAAAAGTCGATGCCCAAACAAAAACGAAAACTAACCTCTGCTCAACAAGAGAAAGATCATTTTCAAAAGAAATCCACACGGAAACTTAAAAACGCCATGCATCCTGAAGACGACCCGCCTTTTTGAAATGGAAAGGCCCTCCTCAATGCAGAAACCCGCTCCTTCGCAATATCGTATAAGAAAAACCATGCTGAAGAGGTGTCTTCCGGTTTTCCTGTTTGCCCTGCTCTTACTCTTCTCAGGATGCCGATTGAACTATCTTTATCATGCCGCTGTGGGTCAGTTTCAGCTTCTCAATGGGTCTATTCCCGTGCAGAAGGCATTGGACGAAAATCTCCTGCCCCCTGACCAGAGGACCCGACTGCTGCTTGTGGCAAAAATCAAGGAGTTTGGGGAAAACGAGCTTGGCCTGCGAAAAACCGACAGCTACGAAACGGTCTTCCTCAAATCCGGTCTGGACCCCATTTATACCGTCTCCGCCTCCACCAAAGACAGGCTCCAACAGAAGACCTGGGATTTCCCAATCGTCGGCAAAATGCCTTACCTGGGATTTTTCGAGCTGGAAAGGGCGAAAGCAGAAGGAAAAAAACTTTCCGAAGAGAATCTGGATGTATTCATCGGCGCAGCCGGCGCCTACAGCACCCTGGGGTGGTTCGCTGACCCCGTCACGAAAAATCTCCTTGAAGGGAGCACCCCAGCCCTGGTGGAAACGATCCTGCACGAGATGACGCACACAACCCTCTACTTAAAAGGTCAGGGCGCCTTCAACGAGAGTCTGGCGGTACTGGTGGGAAAAGTGGGCGCCTTTCACTTCTTTGAAAAGACTTTCGGCCCATCGAACCCATTCACCTTACAGGCGAAAGCCTCCCTGTCAGACGAACGGATCTTTTCCAGGTTCATGGCTTCCCTTATGGAAGAGCTGAATAGTCTTTACCATTCCTCATCGACCTATGATGAAAAAATGACGCAACGGGAGCAGGTCTTCAACCAGTCTCTAAAGAAATTTGCCCTACTCAAAGACGATTTTAAAACCGATACTTTTTCGGGTTTCGGCCGCGTACCCCTGAACAACGCCTACATTCTCGCAGTGGGGCTCTACCACAGCCATTTTGACCTGTTTGAGGAAGCCCTCCGGAAAAAGCGAGGCTCCATCAAAGAATTGCTGCTATTTTTCAAGACCGCATCTGAGAATGAGGAAGATCTTCTGAAGCAGACACAGGGGTGGGTGGAAAAATCCCCGGCAAGATAAAGCTGCGGCAATTCTAATCTTTAAGGTAGCGGTGACTCCTCCGGTGCAGCTTCCGGGTTGGCATTTCCATCGAGCCATGCCTGGAACAACTTAAAACCAAGGGAGAGAATAACCGCCCCGATAAAGAGGCCGATAATTCCACTGTAAATAAAGCCCCCTATGGCGCCGATAAAGACGACCAGCATGGGAACATCGACGCCGCGGCCCATTAAAAGCGGTTTCAGAAAAGAGTCGCATCCACCTACAAGGATGCCCCATATGGCAAACAATACCGCCGGAAGCGTGTTCGCCGTGTAAAATACATACACAATGATCGGACCAAGAATCAGGATGGTCGGAAGCTGAATCACGGCAAGGATGAGGACAAGCAATGCCCACAATCCTGCGGCGGGCACACCCACCACAAGACAGCCAATCCCTGAAAGGATGGCTTGTATGACAGCTACCCCTAAAATTCCACGGGCAACACTTCTCATGGTAGCCCCGGAAAGGCGCACAAACTCTTCCCCTCTTTCGCCTGCAAGACGCACTGCAATGCCCCTCGCAACCTGCACTCCACGTTCACTATTGCTGAGCAGCACTCCGGCAATGATGATGGCAACAATAAAACTCAGGATTCCAAATCCAGCCCCCGCCACCGAGTTTAACAGCCACAGGCCGACTGCCTTGATTTGCGGCGCAATTTTGCCTAAGGCACCCATAATATTTTCTGAAGAAAGTTTCCAGAAATCGTAAAGGTTCTGGCCGACAGCCGGCCAGGATTTGATATGTTCCGGTACGTCAGGAATCCGAATGGTACCTCTTGAAATCCCGGAAGAAAGCTTATCGGCTGTCTCCACAAGAGATGCGGCAAACATCAGGCTCGGTATGATCAGGATAATCAGTAGAAGAAGCGTGATCAGGATTGCGCTCAGTTTGTTTCGCCCACCCAGAGAAGAACTCACCCATTGATGTGCCGGAGAAATAGCCACAGCGATGATGACGCCCCACAGCACGATTTCGATAAAAGGTTGGGCAATCCGAAAACACCAGAAAAAAAGGAGAATGACAATGCCGACACGAATCGTCACTTCCAGCGCTCTGGCTACAAAAAACTTATTATCTGAAGAATAATAGGAAGAATCCATGGTGAAACCTCCGGTCGTCTGCCGTGCTGGATTTGACTTTCATTTTGACAGATAATTCTCTTTTATCTCCCTCAAGATCGGGCCCTGCACCTTCATTCACATTGGAGCCAAAAAGATATGCAGCCACCACAATTTTATTGCCGGAATCAATTTCGTCCAGGTTCCGCTTCAGCTCCCTCCTGATTTGTGCGAGACGATTTTTCACCGCTCCTTTGCTCCCAAATGGGTAAAGTAACAAAACATCAATTTATTCAGGCTTGTTCTCTTCATAACAAACAGATCTTAGTTTCACAAATTATAGGGGCAACGACGTTGTGGGGTCAAGGAGAAAGCGAATTGTCTTGTTATTGCGCTATGCAAGACAATATGGAAAGTCAATCGATTTCGAGAGCCATTTTGAGAACCAGATGCCAGGTAGTCGGATTAAGACGGAAATTTAAGGATTGAAGCGGATCGGATGCATCCGCAATTTATGAGAAATACGACTGAAGTCGCACCCACAATGGATTTCCAATCTTTCTGTTGACACTGTAACAATCTATGATACAATTCAAAACATGATAAAAAGCTTTATTCATAAAGGTCTCGCCGAATTGTTCGAGCGTGGCCGATCTCGTAAGGTACAGCAGGATTTGCAGCCGCGGTCCTTGCGACGTTCAGACGCTTTAGATCAGGCGGAATCATTGCCAGATCTGAATGTTCCGGGCTTCAATTTCCACGGCCTTCAAGGAAGGCCGAAGCGTTACAGCATTCATGTCAATGGCCCATGGTGTATCACCTTTGAATGGGAAGACGGTGATGCATTGAAAGTCGATCTTGAACAATATCATTGAGAGGGTAGATCTATGGGAGAATATGTGGTTAAACGCCCATTAAAGAGGCCACCAGTACATCCGGGTGAGGTTTTGCGTGAAGATGTGCTTGGAAATCTTGACCTGTCGGTTAGTGAAGCAGCGAGGCGACTCGGTGTTTCTCGTCAACAACTTCACCGTCTATTGGCCTGTACTCACCCGATTACCACAGAAATGGCTCTTAGGATTGGAAAGTTTGCGGGCAATGGGCCTGGGCTTTGGTTACGTATGCAGCAGGCTTATGACTTGTGGCATGCCGAGAACAGGATGACAATAGAACTTTCCAAAATTAAGACCGTTGAGTTAGGCAGACTCGAAGCTTAGCCATCCCTCCGACAGCATGGAGGCAAGAAACACAATAGGTTTAGAAAAATTGCCTATTTCTT
>ERZ889078.3526-NODE-3526-length-10298-cov-6.975495_pt1 | contig 10298 bp, 5 predicted proteins | sample MGYA00521266_ERZ889078 | MGnify/ENA primary metagenome ERZ889078 (study PRJEB32303, sample SAMEA104408618) | aquatic metagenome | biome: Brackish water; feature: Pelagic; material: water | place: Baltic Sea | collected 2014-06-16T06:34:00 | depth 76,534 m ... | reverse complement strand
TGCTGCTGTTCGGTCGCTGATTTTTTCGTGGTGGACGAAACGATGACCAAGGCCCTCGGAGCCTACCGCGTCAGCCAGCGCGACTGGCGCACCGTGAGCAGCGCGACGGGGTACAGCCACCACAGCGTCAACAGCGAGAACACCGCGTAGAGTCCCGTATACGCGGCGTCGTAGCTGCGTTCGCTGCGCAAGAACATCAGCGCATACACCCCTGAGGCCACGATCGTCGAGAAGATGGCGCTCAGCAGCAGGGCCGGATTCAACAAGAACGTCAGTGTCGCGACGGGCGCGAGGGCGATGCGCGCGGGTAGTTGGATGAAATGCGCGACGCCATCGAGCATCGCGGGCCAGCGGTCCCGCCGGCGCGCCAACCCTGGGAGGAACGCCATCCACAGCGTGCTCTCGCGGATGTTGCTCCGCGACCAGCGCAGATACATCAACGCGAGTCGCTTGAATGTGCGAGGGACGCTGGTGCGCGCTGGCGCGTTGCTTTGATAGACCGTCAGACCGCCCTGCCCCAGCACCACATTGGTGAGGGCGTGGTCGTCACCGTTGAAACAGTAAGCGCCAAGGAACCGCTGACCGACCCAGGCGTCGAGCGCGCCGCGGACGGCGTCCATGCGATACGCAGAGAACGCTCCGGGTGAGACGAGCACCGACCCGAGCTGACTCTGTGCCGCGCGGATGAAGTCGAACGCGAGGCGATACTGCACGGCCAGCATCCGGGTCAGCAGGTTGTCGTTACGGTTGAGGACGTCGATGCGACCAGCCACCGCCTGAATGCGCGCGTCGCACACCAGCGGCGTGACGAGCGCGCGCAACGACTCGCGCGGCAACACCGTGTCCGAGTCAACGGTGACAAAGATCGGCGTCTGCACGTGCGCGAAGCCCGCATACAACGCGCGACGCTTGCCGCGGTTCTGGGGCTGCGCGATGACCGAGACGCGCGCCGGGTCTAGCAGCGCTGCGCGGTGTGCGTGCTGCGCGGTGTCGTCGGTGCTGCCGTCGTCCACCACGATGATTCGCAGCTTCGCGGCCGGATAGTCGCTACCGAGGATTGATCGGATGCTCTCAAACAACGTCGGCCCCTCGTTGAACGCTGGGATGACGACCGTGATCTCGGGCAGCCGCGGGTCTTCCACCTGCAGCGCAGGCACAGGGTGATAGGTGAGCCACAGCGGGATCCGCCAGCAGTAGGGCGCGAACGCCGCCACCGCGAGGCCTAGCGAGACGCCGTTGAGGGCCAGGATTCGCCATGTCCAGCGAGCCTGAGCGAAGCCGAGCTGCCACAGCACATACGCCGCAGTCAGCGTGCCGACCAGCACCAACATCGCGCGCATGCGCGGGTGGTCAGCGGTCGCGTTCGTCGACACCGACGCAACGGTCGCGCGGTCACCGGGGGGCTGAGCCGGCTCAGCCGCGACCACCGGGGTCGATTCGATCGCGACCCGTCCCCGCCGCAGCCTGCCTTTGGGCCGTCGACCTGCGTACGTCGACCCGCGTCGAAGTTGACGGGTCCGGCTGGTCGCGCGGTTCCAGGGCGGCGTGCGAATCGACACTTCGCCGCTCACCTGTCTATTGCGTATGCGCATCGGATCCTCCCGCGATCTAGCCGAACCTCAACATAGACCCGCGGACTGCGCGCGGCGCTGGGGCGACCCGCACGCACACGTCGCTCCGCGCCTACACTCTCGGCAGTTTTGCGCCTATCTTGCGACGGCCACGCGCCGCGAACCGGCCACAAGGATGCATATGATGACCACGCTCACTCGCCTCTCCACGACGCGTCGCCTCTCCTCGACGCATCGCAGCGCCCCGACCCAGCACCCGTTGAGCGGTATCGCGCCGCCGCTGGTCGCGCTGCTGGCGGGCTTGGCCGTGATGGGCGCCTGCAACAAGCCGACCGACGTCGACTCAGACCGCTCCGTCATCGTGAAGGCGCCCAAACACAAGAAGATCCTCGGCGGCGGCGAAGTGGACCTCGGCCCGCCACCCGAGCGCGTCGCCGTCGCGCTGCAGGCCCTGAAAATCGGGCTCAAAGTTCGCCTGCAGACCGCGATGCAAGCGGGCGGGCCTGCCGCCGCGCTCGAAGCCTGCAACCACGACGCCAGCGAGATCGCTAAGAGAGCGCAAGTCGAGGGGATCAAGGTCGGTCGCACCAGCCATCGCCTGCGCAATCCATCCAACGCCCCGCCGGCTTGGGCGGCCAAATATGTCTCGCAAGCAGCCGGCAAGCGGCTCGACAAGGTGCCCGGCCGGATGACGGTGGATCTCGGCGACGGCAAGCGCGGCTACCTGGAGATGATCGGCACCGCCACGATGTGTCTCAGCTGCCACGGCCCATCCAATGACCTGGACCCAGCGCTGAAGACGCGCCTCGCGCAGCTCTACCCCAAAGACCAGGCGACTGGCTTCCGGTCGGGCGACGTCCGCGGCTGGTTCTGGGCCGAGTACACGCGCTAAGTCAGCTCGCCGCGTAGTAGCTGATGATCGCCGCCACGGGCACCACCAGTCCGGCGGCGACCCACCACTTGCCACGACCGCTGAGGCCCTTTCGGCCTTTGAGCATGAACAAGCCGCTGATCGCCAGCGCCGCCAGCGCCAGCGCGAAGGCGTCGGCGACCCAGGTCCACACACCTTTGAGATGGTTGAGGTGCAGGACGTTGAGCTGAAACAGCCCCGCGCGCGGGGTGACACGCTTCATCCGGCCGCGACCATCCGAGATGCGGACCTTGACCTCACCACCCTTCAGCAGAAACACCGTAAACTCGTCGATGTCAGACTGAAGCCGGCCCTTGATCTCGTCGCCGGAGAGGTGCAGCGCGGCCGCGACGTGGCGCTCCATGGCGCCCAGGCTCGCGCTCATCTCTGCCGTATGCGGCAGCGGGCCGACCGCGACGTCCTGCTGCGCGATCTGATAGTTCGGATTCCAATCATCGACGTGATTCACCGCCACACCGCTGATGGCGTAGCCGACGGTCAGCGCCGTGAGCAGATAACCGACGTCACGATGGGTCGCACGAAGCAGGGCGCGCCAGTGCATGCGCAGCTCCCCCCTGCCTACTTCTGGTCGCGCAGCACCGCGCCGACGCCGTCGAGCCGCACCAACGTCATGGGCGCCTTCACGGTCGCTGGATCGAACTTCTCGCCCTTCTCTTCGGCTTGGTGGGCCATATAGCGCTTGGTCTGCTTGAGATCGAGCGGGATCTTGCGCACCACACCTTCAGCCACCGCGAACTGCCCCTTGGCGCTCATCGGGAACACCATGACCCCGTCCCGCACCTTGAAGCGCAGATCCGTCCCGGGCTTGTCGCCGGCTAGGTTGAACCAGCAGCCGCGCATGGGGCAGACGTCCTTGACCAGCCCTTCGACCCGAACACGCTTGCCGACATACTTCTCGACGTCGGCGAGCAGCGCGCTGATCTGCACGGTGGGGACGTCGGAGACGCCTTTGCCATAGACCTTGCCGACGATCTTGCTCGCGGCCACAGCGCTGGGGACCAAAGCGCCAGGGGCGGCAGCGGCGGCAGGCGCGGCGGCGGGGTTGTCCCCCACAGCAGCCGCCGCTGGCATACCCGGACACCCGGGCGCGTCCTTGTCATGGCCAGCGGCGCCACAGGCGACGGCCGGCGCAGGCGGCGCGCCATCGGCGGGCGCAGCTGCCGCGGCCACATGGGCTGGATCGGGCGCCGGCGCGACAGCAGCAGCAGCAGCAGCAGCAGCCGGCACAGCGGGCGCAGCGGGCGCAGCCGCGACGCCGGGCACGACGACCGCTGCAGGCGCAGGCGTTTTGGTGGCAGCGGCCGGCGCGGGCGTGATGGCTCGGGCGCAGCCGACAAGCAGCAGACTAGCGACAATGACGAGGTGGCTGGTACGCATGGCGACTCCTAGGCATGAAGGCGCATTTGCACGTGCGCGCGGCGCATAGTGGGCCTCCGGTCGGGGCTGGGTCAAGGGATTTCGCGCAGCGGCACCCGCGCGACGACTTCATATTCCGAACCCGAACGCTGCAACACGCTGCGCATCAACACTAGGTGGTTCACCTCGAACGGCGGCGCCGAGAACAGCGAGCGGCCAACGATCCACTCCGCCACGTGCTCTTCCTGTGCGTGGCTCAGCCTGGCCAGCGTGATGTGCGGCACGAAGCGGCGCGGATCACGCGCGAGCCCCAAGGCCGCAAACGCCCCGTCAATCCGGGCTCTCAGCGCACCCAACTCGTGCAGATCGTCTTCGCTTTGCAGCCCGGCCCACAGCGACCGCACAGGCCCCTTGGGTGGAAAATGGCCCACCCCCTTCACCTGCAGCGTCAGCGGTCGCCCCGGCACACGACGCAGCGCCTGCTCCAGCGCGACGGCCTCATCGTCGCGCACCTCGCCGATAAAACGCAGGGTGAGGTGCACCTGATCCGGGCTCGTCCACCGCGCCCGCCGCACGCCCCACTGCAGATCAACGAGGCGGTCGATAATCGCCGGCGGCGGCACGATCGCGACAAAGAGTCGTTGCATGGCAGTCGGCCTCCCGACTCAGCGCAAGTACACCGCGCCGGTCTTCCAGACCAAACCCTCTTTCTGCGGTCCCTCTTCCCGCGAACGCAGCTCAAAATCGGAGGCGGGCGTCTTCAGCTGCACGGTCTGATTGTAGACGGCCGATTTCTGCCCGTTCGACAGCGAGATGTTCTTCGTGTTCATGCTGTACATCTCCGCCGTCGGCCCAAAGCAGAAGCTGCCCTGCCACTGCGTGCCGTAGCAGTTGGTGTACGCATCAAACGTGTCGGATTTTCCGGGCGTGTAGCCCTCAAACTGCACGCCGTTCTGCCGCATCTCGGTGTACGTCGGGAAGTGGTTGTACTTGTTGAGCGCCAGGCAGAAGTGGGTGTCCGCCGTCGACCCATTGAACTGATCCCAGCTCCGCCACTCCGTCACCGACATCTCGCACTTGCCGCCGGGCATGAGGTTCTTCAGCGTCGTCAGCTTCGACAACCACTCGTTGTCGATCTTGATCCAACCACCGCCAAACAACTTCATCTCGCAGTAGACCTGATACTTGCCGCCCGCGCCGTTGGGGCCATCCGGGTCCACCCAGTACGGCCCATTCGGTGCGGCGGTCCACTGCGCCAAGATCTCTTTGCAGTTGATGGCTGGGTTGATGTCGCTGCCCTTGGTGCAGCCGCCCTGCAAGCACACGCCCACGCCGCCGCACTGCGTATTGTCGGCCACATTGCTGTGCGTGCAGCCCGTCGCAGCGACGCAGCTGTCGGCCGTGCACGGGTTCACATCATCGCAGTCCACCTTCGAGCCGACGCACTGGCCGCCCGTGCAGGTGTCGTCCTTGGTGCAGGCCGTGCCGTCGTCACACGGCTTGGTGTTCGGCGTCGATTGGCAGCCCTTGGCCACATCGCAGAAGTCGTTGGTGCACAGCTGGTCGTCGTTACACACCACCGCCTGACCCGCGCACTTGCCCGACCCACACACATCGCTCTGGGTGCAGGCGTTGTTGTCATTGCAGGCGTTGGTGTTATTCGTATTCTTACAACCATCCTTCGCGTCACAGCTGTCCGTCGTGCAGGCGTTGCCGTCATCACAGCTCACCGCGCTGCCGCCGACACACTTACCCAACGCGCAGGTGTCATTGAGTGTGCAGGCGTTGCCGTCACTGCAGGGGTCCTTCGTGTCGCTGAAGACGCAGCCCTTCGCCGGATCACAGCTGTCCGCGGTGCACAGGTTGCCGTCTGCGCACGTCACCCCGGAGCCCTTGCACTGGCTGTTGACGCAGGTGTCCTTCTCCGTGCAGGCGTTGCCATCGTTACAGCCGATGCTGCTGCCGACGTTCTTGCAGCCGGTCTTGGCATCACAGCTGTCCGTCGTGCAAGCGTTGCCGTCATCGCAGCTGACCTGAGCGCCGCCGACGCATGTTCCGCCGGCGCACGCGTCGTTCAGCGTGCAGGCGCTGCCGTCGCTGCAGGGCTCCGTGTTGTTGACGTTGCCGCAGCCCTTCGCGGTGTCGCAGCTGTCGTTGGTGCACGAGTTGCTGTCGTCACAGTTCACCGCGGCGCCCTTGCACTGGCTGTTCACGCAGGCGTCCTTCTCCGTGCAGGCGTTGCCGTCGCTGCAGACGCTCTGGTTGGCTACGTTCAAGCAGCCCTTCGCCTTGTCGCAGCTGTCCGTCGTGCAAGGGTTGCCGTCATCACACTTCACGCTGGTGCCCGGCACGCACTTCCCGGCCGCGCATGAATCGTTGAGCGTGCAAGCGTCGCCGTCAGTGCAGCCCTGGGTGTTGTTGCTGTACGCGCAGCCGGCGCCAGGCGTGCAGGAGTCCGTGGTGCAAGGGTTGCTGTCATCGCACTGAACGCCCTGCCCGACGCATTTTCCGGCCTTGCAGACGTCTTGGGCGGTGCAAGCGTTACCGTCGTCACAGGCTTTGGTCGAAGCGGCGAAGACGCAGCCCTTCACCTTGTCGCACGTGTCGTCCGTGCAGGGGTTGTTGTCGTCGCACGTCCGCGGCTGCGCGCCGACACACTGGCCGCCCTTGCAGCTGTCCACGGTCGTGCAGGCGTCGCCGTCGCTACATGGCGCATCTTTCGGCGCGTTGACACAGCCCTTCACCGCGTCGCAGCTGTCGAGCGTGCAGGGGTTGGCGTCGTCGCACACCTTGGTCGCCCCGCCCTTGCAGATGCCGCCGCCGCACTGGTCGCCCTCGGTGCACACGTTGCCATCCGAGCAGACCTTCGTGCTGAACGCGTTGATGCAGCCCTTGACCTTTTCGCAGCTGTCGTCGGTGCATGGGTTGTTGTCCTCGCAGTTCAGCACGGCTCCCGGCACACACGCGCCCTTCGCGCAGACATCGCCCTTCGTGCACGCCGTGCCATCGCTGCATGCCTGTGTGTTCGCCGTCGAGATACAACCGACCTTGCCGTCGCACACATCCGTCGTGCACGGGTTGTCGTCGTCACAGCTCTTCTGCCCGGTGGGCTTGCAAGCCCCGCCGCTGCACGTATCGCCCGTGGTGCAGGCGTTTCCGTCGTCACAGCCGCTCGTGAGGTTGGTGAAGACGCAGCCCTTGGCCTTGTCGCAGCTGTCCGCCGTGCAGGGATTGCCGTCGCTACACGCCAACGCCGCCCCTCCGACGCAGTTACCACCCTTGCACTGGTCGCCCTTCGTGCAAGCGTTGTCGTCACTGCAATCGTCGCTGTTCGCCGCGTTCACGCAGCCTGTCTTGGCGTCGCACGTGTCCGTCGTGCAAGGATTACCGTCGGCACATTGCCGCTGCGCGCCGCTTTTGCAGACGCTCGCCGCGCACACATCACCCACCGTGCAAGCGTTGCCGTCCGTGCACTCCGCCGTGTTCGCCGCGAACACGCACCCCTTGGTCTTGTCACACGAGTCCGTCGTGCAGGGGTTGTCGTCGTCGCACAACACGACGGCGCCCGGCTTACACCCGCCGCCGCTGCACACGTCGCCCTTCGTGCAGGCGTTGCCATCGCTGCAGCTCGACGTAGTCGGCGTCGACGCGCAGCCGGTCTTCGGGTCGCAGTAGTCCGCCGTGCAGGCGTTGCCGTCGTCACACTGCACCGAAACGCCCGGTTTACAGGCGCCGCCGCTGCACAGGTCGCCCTTCGAGCAGGCGTTGCCGTCGTCGCAGCCGCCGGTGTTCGCCTTGAACCCGCAGCCCGCCTTCGCATCACACGTGTCGTCGGTGCAGGCGTTGCCGTCGTCGCAGACCGCCTGCTGGCCAGCCACACACTTGCCCGCGGTGCACGCGTCACCCGCCGTGCAGGCGTCGCCGTCAGAGCACGGCAGCTTGTCCAACGCCACCGCGGTGCAGCCCTTCGCCGGATCACAGACGTCGAGCGTGCACGGGTTGTTGTCGTCACACTTCAGCGCCGCGCCAGGATTGCAGACGCCGGCCTTGCACACGTCGCCGTTGGTGCAGGCGTTGTTGTCGGTGCAGTCATCGCCGTTTGCCGCAAAGACACAGCCCTTCGCCTTGTCACACGAGTCACTCGTGCACGGGTTGCTGTCCTGGCAGACGACCGCCTTACCGGCCTTGCACACGCCACCCGCGCACTGATCGCTGATGGTGCAAGCGTCCCCGTCATCACAAGCCTGGGTGTTGTTCGACTTCTGACAACCCAACTTCGCGTCGCAGCTCTCGGTCGTGCAGGGGTTGGCATCATCACAGACCACCTGTTTTCCGGCCTTGCAGACCCCGCCGCCGCACACATCACCCGTCGTGCAGGCGTTGTTGTCGTCGCACGCAGCCGTCGACGCCGTGTTCACGCAGCCCTTCACCTTGTCGCAGGCGTCGGTGGTGCACGGATTGCCGTCATCACACGTCTGCGTCGCGCCGGCCTGGCAGGTCTTGTCCTTACAGCGATCACCCACGGTGCAGGCGTCGCCGTCGCTGCATGGCAGCTGATTCGCCACGCTCGCGCAGCCCGCCGCAGGGTCGCAGCCCTCGGTGGTACACACGTTGTTGTCGTCGCACTTCGGCGGCTTGCCGGCGACACACGCGCCGCCGCTACACACGTCGCCCTCCGTGCAGGCGTTACCGTCATCACAAGCGCTGGTGGTGGGCGTGTTGACACAGCCCTTCTTGGGATCGCAGACGTCCGCCGTGCAGGCGTTCTGATCGTCGCAACTCACGAGTTTTCCGGGCTTGCAGACGCCGTTCGAGCACAGGTCACCCAGCGTGCAGGCGTTGCCATCACTGCAGCCACCGGCCGAGTTCTCGGTCACGCAGCCCTTCTTGGGATCGCACGTGTCCACCGTGCAGGACTTGCCGTCGTCGCACGCCAGCTGCTTGCCGGCCTTGCAGACGCCGCCGCCGCACACATCGCCGTTCGTGCAGGCGTTGCCGTCATCACACGGCGCGGTCGTCTCCACGCTCTTGCAGCCGGTCGCCTTGTCGCAGGCGTCTGCGGTGCAGGGGTTGCCGTCATCACACGTCTTCTTGGTGCCCGACGCACACGCACCGTCCTTGCACGCGTCGCCGACTGTGCAGGTGTCGCCATCGGTACAGGGGGCCGAGTTTGCGGTCTGCACGCAGCCTTTCGTGGCGTCACAGGTGTCGTCGGTGCAGAGGTTCTTGTCGTCGCAGACCTTCGCTTTTCCGGCCGCACAGCCGCCGTTGACACACGCGTCATTCTCCGTGCAGGCGTTGCCGTCTTCGCAATCCCCCGTGTGCGGCGCCGACTTGCAGCCAGCGACCTTGTCGCAGCTATCGGTGGTGCAGGGGTTGTCGTCGTCACACGGCTTCGCGGTGCCACCGGTGCAGGCCCCGCCCTTGCAGGCCTCGCCAGTGGTGCAAGCGTCGCCATCGTCGCACGACACCGTGTTGGCGAGCTTCCCGCAGCCAGTCTTGGGATCACACGCGTCGTCCGTACACGGGTTGCCGTCATCACAGCTCGTCGCCTTCTGGCCGGTGCAACCGGCGTCCTTGCAGACTCCTGCCGACGTGCAGGCGTCATCGTCATCACAAGCGCCGGTGTTGGCGGTGTGGACGCAGCCCTTCGTGGGATCACACGTGTCGTCGGTGCACGCGTTGGCGTCATCGCAGTCAACCGCGCCGCCCGCCACACAGCTCTTCGCCTTGCAGCCGTCCCCGGTCGAGCACGCGTTCGCGTCATCACACACCGCGGTGTTGGCCTCGTGCTGGCAGCCAGCCGCCCCACAGCTATCCGTGGTGCACTGGTTACCGTCGTCGCACGTGGCTTCGTCAGTTTGCCCATCACAGTCGTCGTCGAGCTGGTTACACGCCACTTCAGCGAGCTTGGGATTCAACGTGCAGGGGTCGGCGCACACGCTCTTGCCGCCGACGAGCGCACACACCAGCCCTGAGCTGCAGTCGCTCGGCTTGGCGCACGCGCAGTCCACACCAAACGGACAGTTCGCGTTCGTGTCGAGCGAGCCCGCGTCGGGCGACGTGGTGTCTGCCCCGTCCGTATCCGTGCTAGCCGCGTCGGGCCCGGAGGCGTCAGGGCCAGTCACGTCAGCGCCAGTCGCGTCGCCACCAGTCGCGTCGCCACCGGTCGCGTCGGGGCCAGTCACGTCGGAGCCAGTCACGTCCAGACCCGTCACGTCGACGCCGGTGACGTCCGAACCTGCGTCTTCAGACCCCGTCACGTCGGGGTCACCCACGTCGAACACGACATCGTCCGCCGGGATCACGTCGCCCGGGGCGTCCTCACCGTTGTCTGTGTCGCCCGCTCCGGAGTCCGCCTCCGCGTCTGCCTCCGCGTCTGCCTCGACGTCCTCAGCCACATCCGGCGCGACGTCCGCGGCGACGTCCGCGGCGACGTC
>ERZ889078.3524-NODE-3524-length-10299-cov-7.352597_pt1 | contig 10299 bp, 8 predicted proteins | sample MGYA00521266_ERZ889078 | MGnify/ENA primary metagenome ERZ889078 (study PRJEB32303, sample SAMEA104408618) | aquatic metagenome | biome: Brackish water; feature: Pelagic; material: water | place: Baltic Sea | collected 2014-06-16T06:34:00 | depth 76,534 m ... | reverse complement strand
CGCATGACGGACACAGTCCACGAACCTTACAGCTGAGGGCTACGAGGCGGTCATCTCCGCAGGAAGTGCATCGGACGCGCGCAAAACCATGCGCCAAAATTCCACACGTTAGGTACTTCTGAAAGCCGCGCTGCACAAACTTCGGCGGTGGCGCGCCACGGTCGCTCGACTCGTGCAGAAAGGGCAGCCAGTGCCGCTGCACCGCCTGCCACAAGCCCGTATTTTCGGGCTGCCTGCGTTTGTACGCGCCAAGAACCACGTCGCCCCCAAGGGAGGGAACGTGCGTGCGCCTCCTTTGGTACGACGCTGGCCGAAGACAAAATCGTCGGGTGGGCCGCGTTCCCACGTGAGAACGCAACTCGCCGCGGACCACCTGAATCTGGACGCGGAGCGCATCAGGCCATGCCGTCAGTGTTCGCTGCGTCGCTTCACCCTGTGCGAGCAAGTCAGCGGCGACGTCGGGGGCTAGCAGGTCATCGTAGGAGTTCCCGCGCGGGAACTCCGCATTCGGACCTACCCATCAACCCGCGAGCGCAGCGTCTGGATCCACTGCGCGAGCGCCTGTTGCGCGGCTTCACCGCGGTCGAGGAGTTCGCGAGCTACGGATTTGTCGAGGTCCACATCGTCAGGCGCAGCCTCGCGCAGCGTCTGTACCGCGCGCTCGACCTTGGTGAAGCGCTTGACCTGTGGCGGCAAGGGTGGTCGGCCGATTCGGGGCGCGTTCGCCGACCGAGCCGGCTGGCTGCGCGCGATCTCGGCTTCGAGCGCCATGACCGACCAACCTTCGGTGTCCACTTGTGCGGCCAGGTCGCGTCGGCGCGTGGGGTCCGGCACATGGACTAGGCGCTTGAGGTGAGTCAGCGTAAGCCGGTCGTCAACGTCGCCGAGCTCACGCAACAGGGCGTCGATGGCGATGGCATACCAAATCCCGGTCTTGCTGACGCGCAAGTCGGGGTGCCGAGCGAGCGCGAGGTAGGAGGCGTGGCTGCCCTCGGAGAGCAGGAACGCGCCGGCGTCGTCGCGGAACATCTTGTCGAGCACGATTCGCGCCAGCTCACGCATCGTTGTGAGGCCACCGCGGTCAACGGCGGCGTTGAGCTCCGTGACGGTCTCGTCGATGAGCCCGGCGTCCTCGTTGGCCTGTCCCGGGAGCTTGGCGAGTGGTTGTTCGGTGTCAATCATGTGGGACTCCAGGTTGGCCGAAGGCGCGGTGTTTGGCGTTCTTGTAGTCCGGAGAATGCCTGCGACGTGCGGACCACGACCACGCCGCGCGTGCCAATTTGTGGCTCATCGCCGCGGCGCTCATCGCCGCCGACGGCGTCGGGTGCGCCTCGCGGCTCGCGAAGACAGGACGTCGGTTCAGCCGCACCTGTGATCCGGCTGGAGAGGGCGCCTGGCAAGCCGATGGGCGCGTTGGCGCTCCCCTTCTGGAGCACTTCTACGCTCTGCGGCGGCACTTGAGCTGACCCCGGCATCCTCCCCCGGCACCCGCCACCTGGACATCCGTCGTCGCCAGCCGCACCTTGCCGCCATGGCGATTGACCGCGACAACTGGACCGCTCCCGCACCCACCCCACGCGACGCCCACCCTGGCCGCGTACCTGGCGCCCTGGGCGGCAGCCTGCTCTACGACCAGCCCCGCCACGCCGCGCTGCGAGCCGAGATTCTGGCCTTTGTAGCGCCTGGCTCGCCCGTCGCCGTCGAGGTTGGGTTCGACCACGGCATCACCCTGCTCGACAACGCGCGCACCTTTCCCTCGTGGCGCTGGTTGGGCGTGGAGCTGCGCCGCCATCGGGTCGAGGCTGTGCGCGGGCACGCGGAGGCGCATCTACCCAACTGCCTGCCGCTGCGGCTCGACGCGCGCACGTTGTTTGCCGCGCTGCTGCCGGACGACAGCGTGGACCGGGTCGACATCCTGTTTCCCACCCCCGTGGTCAAAGGCCATCACCTGCTCGTGACCGACGCGTTTGTCGCCGATGTCGCCCGGGTGTTGAAGCCGGATGGCGTGCTGTTGCTGATGACCGACGTGGAAGGCCTCGACACGTGGATGGGCGCCTGTTTTGCCGAGTGGCGACCTGTGCCCGTACCGCCACGAGCGCTTGAGTTGTCGCGTCGGGAGCGCGTCTGCCGCCGCGATGGCCTGCCCGTGTGGACGCGGAGCCTGGCGCCGCCGCGGTAGCTGAGTCGCATGAGCCGCCGTTAGCACGGGACATCGCAGCGCATTTGTTCCTTGCCGTGAGCGCAGCGGCGCGCCTATGGTGGGGCCGCCTCGCCGTCCCCCACCGCAGTCCCGCCACCGCAGTCCCGCCACCGCTGCCCGCATCGCAGCCTTCGGAGCCGCCACCCATGCCGATCCCCGCACCTGCGCGATTCGCCCGGTTTCTAAGCTTCGGCGCCCGGTTCTTAGGCTTCGCGGCGCTGTCCGTCGGCCTCGCCACCTGTGGCGCTGAGTCCGCGTCGCCTGCCACCAGCGGTGTAGACGCGACGTCGTCGGACACCACCGCGACGTCGTCGGACACCACCGCGACCGACGCCGCCACCGCGGACGCCGGTCCCACCTCCAAAACGCTGACATTCGACGTCTCGAAGCTCGGCCCGCACGCCGTCGGTTACCGCGCCTGGGACCACACCTACAACGCGCCTGGCGGCCTGGGCAAACGCACCATCAAGCTCCATATGTGGTATCCGGCCACCGAGGCGAAGGGCGACAACCCGCTCTACGGCGGCCTCTTTCTGGACCCCGAGTCGTTCATCGACGCGCCGCTCGCCCCGCCCGTCGACGCCACAGGGTATCCCGTGCATACCTACAGCCACGGCCACCAAGGCTTCGGCGGCACCAGCGCGTTCTTGATGCGGGCGTTCGCCTCCCACGGCTGGGTCGCCATCGCGCCAGACCACGTCGGCAACCTGCTCGCCGACTTCAAGCCGCCCAAAGCGTCGTGGCTGTTCTACGTGCGCGCCACCGACATCAGCGCGGCGCTGGATGCGCTGGAGAACCTCGACAAGAGCGACCCGATGTATGGCTTGGCGCGCACGGAGAAGGTGCTCATGAGCGGCCACAGCTTTGGTGTGCACACCTGCTGGGCGGTCGCCGGCGCGACGTTTGACATGGCGGCCATCGAAGCCGGCTGCAAGACGACCAGCTCGCCGATGCCCTCCGGCGTCTGCACCGCCGCTGAGCTGGCGGTCTACAAAAAGGGGCTACGAGACCCCCGCGTCGTCGCGTCGATCCCCATGGCCGGCAGCATCGACCGCCAGATGTTCGGCGCGACCGGCCCCACCAGCGTCAAGATCCCGATGCTGTCGATGAGCGGCGGCAAAGACCCGGTCGGCGCCGACACCCAGTTCGCCAGCACGTCCGGCGTCGCCATGACCTGGATCGACGTGGCTGGCGCCTGCCACCAGAGCTTCGCGCTCGGCAGCTGCGGTACGCTCGACAAAGACCTTGGTTTCTCAGTGGTGCGCACCTACGCCCTCGCCTTCGGTCGCCGCCACGTGCTCGCCGACGCGTCCGCCACCGTCGTCGGTATCCTGGCTGGCACATCCCCGGTCTCCGCGACGGTGACCTTCAAGCACAAGGACGCCGACCAATGAGCAGGCTACCCGCGCTGCACGCCCGGAATCTCCGCCTCACAGCGCTCGGCGCGTGCCTCGTGCTGGTCGGTTGCGGCGAAGAACCGACCACGAAGGTCTACGCCGCCCTTGACCCCGCCCCACCGGTGCTCAAGCGGCTGACGCAGGCGCAATACGAGGCGTCTATCGTCGATCTGCTCGGCGCCGGGCTGACGCTGCCGAGCAACCTCGAACCCGACCTCGCCGTCGAGGGCCTGCTCAGCGTCGGGGCGTCGATCAGCACCGTGTCCAAGCGCGGCGTCGAGCAATACGAGGCGGCTGCCCGCAGCCTCGCCGGGCAGCTGGTCGCCGACAAGCAGCGGCTCGCCGGTCTGCTGCCCTGTGTGCCCAACGGCGCCGTTGACGTCGCCTGCCTGACCCAGTTTCTGACCCTGCGTGGCCGGCTCATCTGGCGCCGACCGCTCACCAAGGCCGAGCTCGCGCGCCTGGTGGCCATCGGGACCAAGGCCGCGACCACGCTGAAGTCCTTCGATGCCGCGATCGAGTACAGCCTCGCCGCGCTGCTGCAGTCGCCGCATTTTCTGTACCGCGTCGAGCTAGGCGGCGCGGCGGACGACGGCAAGCGCGCCCTCACCCAAGTCGAGTTCGCCAGCCGGCTGTCGTATTTCCTCTGGAACGGCCCGCCCGACGCGCTCCTGCTCGACGCGGCCACGAACGGCGCGCTGGCGACGACCCAGCAGGTCGCTGCGCACGTAGATCGCATGCTCGCCGACGCCAAGCTGGAGCGGGCCGTGCGCGCGTTCTTCGGCGAGTGGCTGCACCTCGGCGACCTCGACGACCTGGGCAAAGATCCCACGATTTACAAGCATTTCAGCGCCGATTTGGGCCGCGCTGCGCGAGAGGAGACCTTGCGATTGGCGACGTCGGTGGTGCTGAAGCAGGACGCCAGCATCGCAAGTTTTCTGACCGCTCGGACAACATCTGTGACGCGGCGGCTCGCTGCGATCTACAACATCAAGGCGCCCGTCGACGAAGGATTTGGCGAGGTGACGTTGCCTGCAGGTGGCGAGCGACAAGGGTTCTTGGGCCAGGTGAGCTTCCTCGCGCTGAACGCGCACCCCGTCAGCACATCGGCGACGCTGCGCGGCATCTTTGTGCGGGAGGCCTTGCTGTGTCAGTCGGTCCCGGCGCCGCCCGCGGGGGTCAACACGATGCTGCCGGCGGTCGATCCAACCGCGCGCACGATGCGTGAGCGGCTCGAGCTCCACATGAGCGTGCCGGAGTGCAAGGGGTGCCACAGCTTCACCGACCCGATCGGCTTTGGCATGGAGAACCTCGACGGCATCGGGCGCTGGCGGGCGACGGACGACGGCGCGGCGATCGACGCGACCGGTGAGCTAGAAGGCGAGACATTCGGCGGATTTCGTGAGCTGACGCAGGTCATCGCCAACAGCAAACGCTTCCATCGCTGCGTGCCGGAGAAGCTGTTCTCCTTCGCGATGGCGCACCACTACACCGACGGCGAGGAGGGTGTGCTGACAAAGCTCACCGACGATTTTGTCGCCAACGGCAGCCGCATCAAGCCGCTGATGCGGGCCATCGCGATCAGCGAGGTGTTTCGGCGCGTCGGGCCCATCCAAATGACGGAGCCGGAGGTGAACCCATGAGTGACGCGCCCACCACCAGAACCAAGGCCGATCGCCGCGTCACGCGGGTCTACCTGAGCCGCCGCACGCTGCTGAAAGGCCTGCTTGGCGGCGCTTTTGTGAGCATCGGTCTGCCGCCGCTTGAGCTCTTCATGAACACGACGGGCACGGCCTACGCAGACGGCGCCGCGTCTGGTTTTCCACGTCGATTCGGGCTGTTTTTCTGGGGCAACGGCAACATCCCGACGCGGTGGGTGCCCAAGGCGGAGGGGATCGGGGACGCGTGGCAGCTCTCAGAGCAGCTCGCGCCGCTGGCCAAGCTGAAGAAGGACCTCACCGTCGTCACCGGCACACGGATCTACGTGCCCAACACCGAGCCGCACCTCGCCACGGCGTCGGCGATGCTCAGCGGTCACCCTTGGCTCAAGATTCACGGCAACCACACCTTCGGCGGCCCGACCATCGACCAGCTGATCGCCCAGAAAATCGGCGAAGAGACGCGGTTTTCGTCCATCGAGTACGGTATCGCGTCGGGCACCGGGATGAGCCACGCCGGTCCCAACAGCGTCGCGCCGCCGGAGGAGAACCCCTTCAAGCTCTTTGAGCGCATCTTCGGTGGCTCGTTTCAGCTGCCGGGTGATGAGCCCAAGCTCGACCCGACCCTCGGTCTGCGGCGCAGCGTGCTCGACGCGGTGCTGGCCGACACCAAGACGCTGCGCAGCCAGGTCGGCGCGGCCGATTCCCACAGACTGGACGCGCATTTTGAGGGGATTCGCAGCATCGAGCGGCGCCTCGCCAAGCTGGAGGAGGACCCACCGATCCTGAAGGCCTGCGCGATGCCGACCAAGCCGGCGCTCGACTACCCGAACATCAACGGTCGGCCGCAGCTCTTCGAGAAAAACAGCGTGATGGCGGAGACGATCGCGATGGCCCTGGCGTGCGACCAGACCCGCGTGTTCAGCAACACCTTCACCCGGCCCGTCAACAACCGCCTGTTTCCGGGCGCGACGCAGGGGCATCACCAGCTCACGCACAACGAGCCGGGGGACCAGCCCGAGGTCAACAAGATCACGATTCAGTGCGTCCAGGCCTACGCCGATCTTGTCACAGCGCTGGCGAACGTGGAGGAGGGCGACGGCCGCTTGCTCGACAGCTGCTTGGTGTTCGGCACCACCGGCGTCTCGCTCGGCAAGACCCACAGCCCAGAAGACATGCCGGTGCTGCTGGCCGGGTCGTGCGGCGGCAAGCTCAAGACGGACATCCACTACCGTTCCCCGTCCAGCGAAAACGCCAGCAAGGTGCTGCTGACGATGGCGCGCGCGATGGGGTTGGAGCTGTCGGAGTTCGGCTCGAAGCAGTCGTATGTGGACGAGTCGATCGGCGACATCGAGGTCTAGCGGAACCGCTTCAGCTGTGTTGTGTTGGCTGCAGCTTGCGCGCTCGGCCGCAGCGGTGCCATCGTCGCGCTCCACCCATTTACGCTGAGGTTCCGTCATGAAAAAGCTCACTCTGCTCACCGCGCTCGTGCTCATCTTCGCCTCGGCCACGGCCTACGCGGGTACGATCCGGGTCTACAACAACGACTCGAAGACCCACACCATCAAGCTCAAGTGCAGCGGCAGCAGCAAGAGCATCGACGTGCGCGGCTCGACGACGGCGAGCTACACGTTCCACTCGTCCAACAAGAGCTGTGACATCGTCGGCGGCAGCGTGACGTTTCCGGTCAAGAAGTTGGTCGACGGCCAGAAATGGAAGTTCAAGAACGGCAAGGCCATCAAGAACTAATCGCCCGGATTTACGGGGCGACAGCCCGACGTCCACGACGCGCTGTGCGGCTCGGTGCGCCGCTTAGAACGCCGCCGGCAAGATGACGGTCTGACCCGGGCGTGGCGGCCGAAATGGGCTGCCCACGAGGTCTCGCGTCGCTACCCACACTAGGCTGGGATCGTCCAGGGCCTTGTCGAACCGGACCAGCACCGTGTCGACGAGGCCGCTGGCCGTGTGCCCTTGCACCTCGACCTGCATCCCGGCGACTGAGATCGTCGCGCCGATGGGCAGCGGGTCGTCGTAGCTGCGCATGAGCTGGTCGGCCGGGTGGCTGTGATAGCCGCCAATCGCCCGGATTTGCAGGCTGTGTGCGTCCACCCCGGTCACATGAACCTCGTAGATCGCCGACGCGAGCAGACGCACACGGCGCGGAGCAGGCACACCCTGCACGATGCGAGCGACCGGCATATAGCCGACGCAGAGGGCGTTGGAGTTGACGAACACCACGGTCTTGTCGGCGATGGTGGGGTCGCGGCTGATGGCCCTGTCGCACGGACCGAAGAGCAGGGCGTCGAGGCCCGTGATGGCGTAGGTGCCGGCTGGCAGCGCTACCAGACCAGTCACCAGCGGGATGAAGACCAGCGCGGCCACGGCGCGTCCGGCCCAGCTGCGTGTTGGTGCGCTTGGTTCGACCGCGTCCACGCGTCGTGCTGCTTCCGAACGCAGCCACGCGAGGCCAGGGCCGCCGTAGTGCTGCGCCAGCTCCGCGAGCAGGGCCGACCCGCCCAGGGCCACGAAGCCAAGCAACCGATTCGCCGGAAACGTGGCGCAGATCGGGATCGCAGCCAGGACCATGCCGGTGGTCCACATGCGGGCGGTGGCCGACGTGCGCAGGAGGGGCCGCAGCAGCCAGGCCACCCCGATCAACACGGCGACGGCGCCCGTCACCATCAACCCGGCGATCAGCGGCGGCATGAACGAGGCCACCATGCTGGGCAGCGAGGTCCACTGCGCCGCCAGCAGCAGGGGCAGTCGGCTACCCGTGGCGACCGCGAACCGCAAGGGGTGCACGACCGGGTCGATATAGAGGCCAGAGCCCGAGGCGCCGAACCCCGCGGCGTTGTAGCCGAGCCGCCAGGCCACAACCAGCGCCGCGAAGGGGAGCAGGCGGGCCAAGCGGCGGGTCCGCGTGCCGGTGTCCAGGAACAAGGCGTGGCCAAACAGGTAGGCCGCGGTGGCGAGCCCGGCCTCGGCGGAGAGCAGGGCCAGGGCGAAGAGCAGCGGCCCAAGCCACCTGCCGGGCGTCCAACCGTCCCGGCGCCAGCGGTCGTGCGCGAGCAGCGTCGCCACGCCGAAGAAGACGGCCACCAGGGCGCTGCGGTTGGCGATCCAGCCGACTGGGACGCCGCGCGATTCATCCACCGTGTAGGCCAGCGCGGCGAGGCCTGCCACCGCGGAGAGGCCGTGAAACCGGCGGTAGAGCAGGGTCACGAGCGCGACGAGGGCGGCAGACCAGGCGATGCTGTGCGCGTGGGCGAACACCGCTGAGGTGGGCATCAGCAGGTGGTCGAGCACGTGCGTCGCCACCGTCACGGGCCGAAAAAAGCGCACTTGGAATCCGTCTGGCAGCCACCAAGGCACAAAGCCGCCGTCGCGCATGTAGGCTGCGCGGGTCGCGTCACCACCCATGAAGTCGAACAGGCCCGCCCACCGGTCGCCCGTCTGAGCGGGGAGGTGGACGCCGCGCAGCAGGGCTTGGTGAAACCAGTCGTCCACATGCCAGCCGACCCACAGGGCGGGCAGCGTCAGCACCGCGCTGAGCAGCGCGAGATGCCAGGGCAGGTGGGGCGATCGCAGCCAGTTGGCGACGCGCGAACCCAGTCTCGTATCGGTTTCGGCGGTCTTCGTGTGCAACGTTCACAGCTCCCGCCGAAACCATGCGGCGGCGCGGTCTCTGTGATCGTTGTAGCGCCGCGGCCCTAGAATCGCCAGCCGACGCCGACCTCGAAGCTGTGAAAGCCGTCGGCGTCGAGCGCGTTGTCGTAGCGTACGACCTGGTAGGCCAAGTTCATGAACGCGGGGCCAACGTCGGCCCGCAGACCGCCACCGGCCTGCAACCACAGCGTGCTGGGTGGCTCGGTGGCCTCATCGTCCGTGAACGCGGCGCTGCCCTGGGCGCGCGCACCTACAAAGGCGGTCAACCAGGGCGTGAGGGGCGCGCTGACGCCGACATCGAGCCAGAGGGCGCCGGCTGGGGTGTAGTGGGCGACGGTGTCATCCATGTGGTTGTTCCAGCCGCCGACGCCCGCTGCGAGTCCGCCGCCGACGCTCAGGTGCACAGGCGAGTCGCCGCGCAGCAACCAGTGGCGGTAGCCGACGCCACCCAAAGCGAATCCGTAGCGCTCACCGGGCCAATCGTGACCCAGCACGCTGACCTCCACGGCTTGGTTGTCCGAGAGACCGACCCGCAGGTCCCCCTGCCACGTACCGGTCGGCAGCCCGGTCGCGGTCAACTCGATGTCGCCGTCTTTGACCTTTGAGGCCGTGAAACCAAGGTCGCCGCGGCCAGGCGCAGCGAACTGCGCGCCGCAGCCGCCCAGCAGCGCGAGCGCCGCGCAGAGCGTGACGGCTGGCGGGAGCTTGCTGACGCTTGTGCGTCGACGCGAGCCGGTCGACGCACATGCGCTCAGCGCTCGGAACAGTCGGGCGCCCGCGCCGGTGGGTGTTGGGGTCGTTCGTCGATTGTAGGTGGTCATCTCGATCCTCCGCTTCCTCTCGGTTCAGAGAGATGCACGACTCGTGCCACCAGTTAGCCTGTTGAAATCAAAGTTGATACGGCGGCTCTGGGTGGCGGCTTGGTGCAGGCATCATCCAGCGTCGCGGCACCGGTGCTCCGCACGGCGCGCATGCCCCGTTCGGCCCACCAGCGCCCGCGCCGTTGCGACGGCTCAGGGCAGCGTCACCGGCTGTCGCGCCGCAAATACGGGACGTTCGGGGTTCGTGAACCCGAGCCGTCGATGCCAATGTTGCGCGGGGACCAGCTGCGCTCGCACGCCGTGCACCTCCACGCCTCGCCACCAGCTCAGCTCCACCCGGCGCCGACACGCGCTCGGCAGGGCGGCCGCTTGCCCGCGAGGCACCACAGACTGCGCGCTGGCCACCGCCGCGCGATCGCTCGCAAGCTCGGTCGGTCGAGGTGGTCGTAGTGACCGTGGGTGAGCAGCACCGGCCGTGGTCATCGTTTCGTCCACCACGAAAGAATCAGCGACCGAACAGCAGCATCCAGCAGGTCCAAAACGCCGAGCCGTTCCGG